>JACCDI011840406.1_pt1 | contig 10630 bp, 10 predicted proteins | sample 7442791 | NCBI WGS metagenome assembly JACCDI01 (sample SAMN15323434, study PRJNA562643) | freshwater metagenome | isolation source: river surface water | place: USA:Blue River Watershed | collected 2017-08-15
GCCTCTTTGAATTTTGAATCAAGGGAAGCGAAGTAAGCGCGACGACCGCTCTCGAACTTCGCGCGCGCTTGGGAAAAGCGCTTCCAAATTGGGTCGGTCTTGGACTTAGGGAGTTTTGGTCCATCCTTCTGAAGCTGCTGCCACTGCTCAAACAGTGCAGTCATCTGCTCCGCAGACTTCTTCCAATTGATGTTGTCGAGTTTGGCAACGATGGCCTCCGCCTTGGCAGCAATTTCCTCTTTAGCGCTTAGCGCGGCAGCGTTCGCCTCTTCGCGCTCTGCCGAAATCTTCTCAGCAGCAATGCTTATTGCTGGTTCGGTCTTGGCTAGTCGCTCGCGCAGCGATACAAGGTTTCCTACCGCCTTAGGTTCTTTCAGTTCTTCAACCAGGTGATCGTAAGCGGCCTTGAGGCTCTTAGCGTCAGTGACACCAGATGCCAAGCGTTGCTCAAGGATTCTTACCTGAGCTTCAAGGTCTTGGAATTTGCGGACAAAGTAGGCAAGTGCGTCAGCCTCGCTGACGTTCGGGTACTGGCCAACGAGTCTTTCGACGCCGGCTTCGATGACGAATACGTTGTTTTCGCTGTCTACGCGGCCGAATGCGTTGCTGGTCACGGGGATCTCCTAAGGTGTGAGGTTTTACTCTACCGAAATACCGCTGAGAGAAACTGGATTAACTGGAGCTCCATCGCTTGAGCCATCCGCAGTTCCGGCTTCGGCAATTGCCTTCACAGCATCTAGCCCAGAGGTGATCTTTCCGAAGACCGTGTAGCCACCGGCAGCATCGCTCAAGATCTGCGACTGTCCGTAGACAATAAAGAACTGGCTTCCCATGGAGTAACCATCGCCACCTACGCGAGCCATTGCAAGCACGCCTTCGGCATACATGTCATCCATCGGTGCGTTTTCAATTGGACCAAAGTTGTACCCAGGACCTCCCGAGCCGGTACCAGTTGGGTCACCACACTGCAAAACATAGATGCCCGCAGTAGTTAGGCGGTGGCATGTTACGCCTTCGAAAAAGCCATCCTTGGCAAGAGAAACAAAGTTGGCGGTGGCCTGCGGTGCTAGATCACCGTAAAGCTCAAGTCCCAAGGTCTGGTCGTTTAGGTTCAGCGCTCCGGTCCAGGTTCGCCCTTCAGCAATGGCTGGATCTGGCACTAGGTCCGAGTTAGTTTGCAACGGCGTCGGTTCCTCGCTTGCTGCCTGTTCGGTTGGTGCTTGGTAGCCAGGACCAATCGAGAAGTAGAGCAACTGTCCTACAACGGCAAGTGCGATTGCAGCGCCTGAAACAATCAGAGCCAACCGGTTATCTCTGCGGCGTGTTTCCTCGCGTTGAATCTTGATTCCCTGCTTGGCCTGGAAGCTAGCTAACTTGTCGTTGTTCTTCATAACACCCTTGTCCTATCGCAGTAAGTAATTCTAGGCGTTGCATACAATCAACGAGTGGCAACCATCCCTCTTGCATCTCGAATGCGACCGATTTCGTTAGATGAGGTCGTCGGCCAGGCACGGATCACCAAACCTGGATCCCCGCTGAGCCGACTAATAACTGGGGATCCATCCGCATCGCTCAGCTCGATTATCCTCTGGGGGCCTCCAGGGTCTGGCAAGACGACATTGGCTCGTCTAATCTCGCAAACTCGTGATGCCAGTTTCGTGGAACTGAGTGCAATCTCCGCCACGGTTGCCAACATCAGGGAAGTCATCGAAGAGGCCAAGAAACTTCGAGAAGTTTACGACCGGCAAACCATTCTTTTTCTGGATGAGATTCATCGCTTTTCCAAGAGTCAGCAGGACTCTTTGCTCGCTGCCGTTGAATCGGGTTTGGTCACTCTAATCGCCGCCACAACGGAGAACCCGTCTTTTAGTGTTATCAAACCGCTTGTATCTCGCTGTTTGGTTATGAGGCTTGATCCTCTTACTGAGGTTGAGATTGCGACCCTTTTGAAAAGAGCAGTTTCAAGAAGCGATTGGGGTGGAAAGCCTCTCGAACAAGAAGCACTCGATTTCCTTGCCAAGGTGTCATCCGGTGATGCTCGTAGAGCTTTGACCCTGCTCGAAGCGGCGGCCGCACAACCGGAATCGGTGATCACCCTAGAGGTAGCCAAGTCAGCGAGCGAAATCGCGATTGCATACGATGCCAACGGCGATGAGCACTATGACACCATCAGCGCTTTTATCAAGTCTGTGCGCGGGTCTGATGTCGATGCGGCAATTCACTATCTGGCTCGCATGATTGCGGGGGGAGAAGACCCGAGGTTTATCGCGCGCAGGCTAATGATCCTCGCGGCCGAAGACATTGGTTTGGCAGATCCAAATGCCCTGGTAGTAGCAAGCGCTGCAGCGGATGTTGTGGAGCGCATTGGTATGCCAGAGGGAAGAATCCCACTGGCAGAGGTAACGATTTACCTAGCCACCGCACCTAAGTCAAATCGGGCGTACCTCGCAATCAATCAAGCACTTGCAGATCTTGAGGTGGGCGCCGTTCCGCCAGTGCCAGCACCGCTTCGATCAACTGGAGCAATTGGATATCGCTACCCACACGATGACCCAAAAGGCGTCATCAAGCAAAAGTACGCCGAGAATGATAAAAAGTTCTACGAACCCTCAAACCACGGATTTGAGAAGACCATCGCTGAGCGACTTAGGGTGATTGGCGAAATCCTAGAAGGTTAGTGACAGCTGGCGTTCAAACTGCTAAGCTCTCAGGGTTGCTCTGCTCCAGCGGCTGGGACGTAGGGCAAAAATCCACATAGAAATTTGAAAGGTACCTTTTTGTCAAAGACAACTAGAACCCGCAGCAAAACTCGTTTGTCGCGTGCCCTTGGCATCGCACTTACTCCAAAGGCTGCTAAGTACATGGAAAAGCGCCCGTATGCACCGGGCCAGCACGGCCGCACCAAGCGCAAGTCTGACTCAGACTACGCAGTTCGTCTTCGCGAGAAGCAGCGCCTAAGGGCTCAGTACGGCATCCGCGAAGCTCAACTTCGCAAGACCTTCCAGGAAGCAAAGCGCACTGAGGGTCTGACCGGTGAGAACCTAGTAGAGCTACTAGAAATGCGTCTTGATGCACTAGTGCTTCGCTCAGGCTTTGCCCGCACCATGGCTCAGGCACGTCAGATGGTTGTACACCGCCACATCCTTGTTGATGGCGAGCGAGTTGACCGCCCATCTTTCCGTGTAAAGCCTGGCCAGATGATCCACGTTCACGCCAAGAGCGAGAAGGCTGAGCCATTCCAGGTTGCAGCCGCCGGTGGCAACTCAGACGTTCTGAACAAGACCCCTGAGTACCTAACCGTTGACCTTGACAAGCTTCAGGCAACCCTGGTCCGTCGCCCAAAGCGTGCTGAAGTTCCAGTTACCTGTGAAGTTCAGCTCGTTGTTGAGTACTACGCAGCTAGGTAAATAAGACTGATGAGCGGCGGCGAAGTTGTCGGCATAATTTTTGCCCTCAGCTTCGCCGTGCTCGTTCTCTTTATCGGCTTCCCACTTGTGAAGCTTGCAAAACTTATCGACGAGAGTGCTCGCACCATCAGCACCGTCAACAAAGAGCTTGAGCCAATGCTTCAGGAAGCAAGAGTCACTCTGGGTGAGGCGAACCGCCAGCTGAAGAGGATTGACTCAATTACCGAAGACGTTGAGCAAGTCACTGAGAACATCAACAGCTTGGTTGCAGTCTTTACTGCATCGGTTGGTGCTCCACTAACCAAACTTTTCGGTGTCACCAAGGGGCTGTTCTCGGTCCTTGGAAAGCGGAGGTAGAAATGTCAAAACTCGGATGGTTCGCAGCTGGTCTAGGACTAGGTGCACTTGCCGTTATCCAGCTTCGTGATAATCCAAAGGCACAGGTTGCCTTGGACGAGGCGATCGCTGCCGCAAGAGACTTCAGCCAGGCAGTTGCCGCCGGTTACCAAGAGCGCGAGGCGGAGCTAACTAAGCCAGCCGCGAAGCCTGCGGCTAAGACTGCGGCTAAGACTGCCGCCAAGAAGCCGGCGGCTAAGCCAGCTGCAAAGCGCTCCCCAGCCAAGAAGTAAGCCCCTCATGAAGACTGCCGAGATTAAGCGGCGATGGCTCGACTACTTTGAAAAAAAGGGTCACACCGTCGTTCCAAGCGCACCGCTAATTAGCCAAGACCCGACCCTGATGTTTGTGGTCGCCGGAATGGTCCCCTTCATCCCCTACATGACAGGTGTTTTGCCGGCACCTTATTCACGTGCCACCAGTGTTCAGAAGTGCGTGCGCACACTAGATATTGATGAGGTTGGAAAGACGACTCGTCACGGCACCTTCTTCCAGATGAATGGAAACTTCTCCTTTGGTGACTATTTCAAAAAAGAGGCCATCGGCTTTGCTTGGGAGTTGTTGACCGGATCTCTCGAAAATGGTGGATTGGGTTTTGATCCTGAACGCCTTTGGGTAACCGTTTACAACGAGGATGATGAGGCGATTGGTTACTGGCTGGAACAGTCGTCGGTGCCAAGGGAGAGAATCCAGAAGCGCGGAATGCGCGACAACTATTGGTCGACCGGCCAGCGTGGTCCCGCTGGTCCATGCTCCGAGATTTACTACGACCGCGGCCCAGAGTACGGTGCCGAAGGCGGTCCAGAGGCGGATGAAGATCGCTACATCGAGATCTGGAACCTCGTCTTCATGCAGTACGAACGCGCAGACGGCGGCACGAAGGATCACTTCGAGATTCTCGGAGAGCTTCCTAAGAAGAACATTGACACCGGCATGGGTCTTGAACGCGTAGCCTTCCTTCTCCAAGGTGTTGAGAACATTTACGAGATTGATCAGGTAAGACCACTGGTTGATCTAGCAGCGAAGCTCTCAGGGAAGACTTACGGCGCAGACGAGAACGACGACGTCCGCATGCGTGTTATCGCCGATCACATTCGCTCAGCTCTGATGCTTATGTCGGATGGCGTTACCCCTTCAAACGAAGGCCGCGGCTACGTGCTTAGGCGTCTTCTTCGTCGTTCGGTACGCTCCCTGAGGCTACTAGGCGTCCAAAAACCTTGCTTCGAAGAGCTGTTTACCGCGAGTAAGAACGCCATGGTCGAGGCATATCCAGAACTCGAAGAGAGCTTCCCTCGAGTTCTGCGTGCAGCTATCGCCGAGGAAACCGGCTTCTCAAGAACTTTGGACACAGGACTTGTGGTGCTATCCGAAGCGATTGCGGCCTCAAAGTCGCAGCTTTCTGGCGATACCGCATTTTTGCTTCACGACACCTACGGCTTCCCAATCGACCTAACCGTGGAGATTGCCGAGGAGAACGGTCTGACGGTTGATCGCGATGGCTTTGATCAGCTAATGCGTGAACAAAAGGACAGAGCCAAGCAAGATGCCAAGGCTAAGAAGACTGGTGGAGCTGGGCTTCAGGTTTACAGTGAGTTCCGAAGCCTAGGGGAGACTCAATTCCTCGGATACGAGAGCCTAAAGACTTCAGCAAAGGTCCTCGGACTGATTCGCGATGGTGAATCCGTGGCAAGCCTCTCCAGTGGACAGCTTGGTGAGCTATTCCTCGACCGCACCACCTTGTATGCAGAGTCTGGTGGCCAGGCTGCTGATGCAGGTTGGATTGTTGGGAATGGTTTCGAACTCGAAGTACTGGATGTTCAGAAACCCGTCAAAGGATTGTTTGCTCACAAGGTCAGAGTTGCGTCCGGCGAAGTTGTTGTCGGAACAGAAGCGCAGACTCTCGTCGACGCCAATTGGAGACTTGGAGCAGCACAGGCTCACTCAGCAACACACGTAGTGCACGCGGCCCTTCGCCAGGTGCTAGGTCCAGAGGCATTGCAGTCCGGTTCTTACAATCGTCCTGGCTACATGAGACTCGACTTCTCATGGACCCAAGCGCTTTCGGATGCCACCAAGAGTGAAATCGAAGAAGTCTCAAATCTCGCAATCCGAGCTGACCTAGCAGTGAGCGCGCAATACATGTCGCTTCCAAAGGCTCGTGAGTGGGGCGCCATTGCACTCTTCGGTGAGACTTACGACGAAGAAGTCAGAGTTGTGCAGGTTGGTGGGCCTTGGTCCAGAGAGCTGTGCGGTGGTACTCACGTAATGCGTTCTTCACAGATCGGTCTAGTTTCGGTTACCGGAGAGTCTTCGGTAGGTTCCGGATCCAGACGTATCGAGGCATTAGTTGGCATCGACGCATTCAGGGCCCTTAGCGCTGAACGCGAGTTGACTCGCAGGCTTGCAGCAACCCTCAAGGCTCCGGCAAACGAGATCGAGTCCAAGATAACTGACGCCCTCGAAGATTTGAAGCTAGCTCAAAAGCGCATCTCGGAACTCGAGTCCCAACAAGCTATGCAGCTTGTTCCACAGCTAACCACAAGCGCGAGCAAGGTGGCCGGACTTGATGTGGTTGCAACCAAGATTGCCTCCAGTGTCAACTCTGATCAACTGAGAAGCCTAACTACGGCGGTATCTGCCCAACTGGGAGCAGCATCGGTGGTTATCTTGGGCGCTGAAGTAGCGGGTAAGCCTATTGTCATGATTGCATCTGGAGCCGATGCTCAACAGCAGGGCGTTCGCGCTGGAGAGCTGGCCAAGATAGCTTCCGCAGTTCTTGGCGGCGGTGGTGGCGGTAAGGCGGACTTTGCCCAAGGTGGCGGCCCAGATGCCACAAAGCTTGAGCAGGCAATTCACGAAGCGGTTGCTGCAATCAAGTGACCCGTCGACTTGCAGTTGATGTTGGCACGGCCAGGGTTGGCCTAGCGATCAGCGAGGGTTCGCTTGCGTTACCACTCGAATCACTAACTGCAGATGAGAGTGTGGTCGCCCAAGTAGCTGAGGTGATCCAAGAGCGCAATGTTGAAGTGGTTTACGTTGGGCTACCGCTGAATTTGAAAGGCGACTTCACCTCGTCCACTTCCAAAGCAGTTGAGTTTGGTCGAGCACTTGCTGAACTTGGCATAACAGTTCGAATGATTGATGAGCGATTGACGACAAAATCGGCCCAGCAGCTACTGCAAACTTCTGGCAAGCGGGTAAAAGAATCAAGGCAATACATTGATGCGCAAGCTGCCGCGCTTATCCTTGATTTTGCGCTCTCGTCCGAGCGCTCAGGACTTGCAGGGATAGCACTCGATGACCTCACCGATTGATAACGACAAGCTGCGTAAGCGCCGGCTATTTGGCCTGCTAGCACTAGTTCTAGTTGTTGGCTTGATCGGGGGAGTTGCCACCTTTGCCTCTGATTCAATTCGGGACTTCATTTCAAGATTCCAAGTGGCTGATTACCAAGGTGAACCGGGCCCCGAAACCTTGATCGTGATTGCGCCGGGCGATGACGGCGCTGCAGTTGCTCGCAAAATGGTTGATGCGGACATCATTCTCAGCTTCGATGCCATCTACCGTGACATGCTCACAGCTGATTTCACAATTTATCCCGGGACCTACTCATTCCCAACCAAGCTCTCCGGAAAGCGAGCATTGGAAATTCTGATCGAGGGCAAAAACCGAGTTGTGCTGCAAACCACAATCCCCGAGGGCTTTCGCATCCGAGAGATCATCCCGCAGCTGGTTGAAGATCTCAATCTGAGTGCTGCTGACGTAGAAAAAGCGATCGAGGGCATCAAATCCAGGATTCCTGAAGAGGCTCTAAATGCTGAGGGTTATCTGTTTCCGGCTACCTACACCTTTGATCCCGGCGTGAGCGCCGAGACAGTTGTAAACGCTATGGTGGACCGCACCGAGGCAGAGCTGGCGCAGTATGACATGACATTGAAGGACTCGCTCGAGCTGGTAACACTGGCGTCACTGATCCAAGTGGAAGCAAGGCATTCGGAAGATTTCTTCAAGGTATCTAGGGTTTTCCAGAACCGTCTATCAATTGACATGCTGCTCCAATCTGACGCCACTGTCAGTTACGGCACCGGGGGTACAACCGTCACCACAACCGATGCACAACGTGCAGACAATAACCCTTACAACACCTACCGCTTCAAGGGGCTTCCAGCTGGCCCCATATCAAGTCCCGGGGAACTTGCAATTGAGGCAGCGCTGCGTCCAGCGGATGGTGAGTGGTTGTTCTTTGTCACCGTGAACCTGAAGACCGGTGAGACAAAGTTCAGCGTCACTGCAGCCGAGCATGAGAAAGCTGCCCAGGAGTTTTATGACTGGCTAAGAGAAAATCCTGAGTGGAATGACTAAGCGATATGCGGTGTTGGGATCGCCGATTTCTCACTCCAAGTCACCATTGATTCACAAGACGGCTTTTGGCTTTCTAGGGATCGATGCGGGCTATCAAGCCATTGAATTGGCCACCGACCTGCAAGCTTTCATGGAATCCCAACCGCAAGACTTCTTCGGATACAGCGTGACAATGCCTCTAAAGGAATTGGCTCTGAACTTCGCAGATCGTGCGGATTCACTGGCGATAGCAACCGGAGCTGCAAACACCTTAGTTCGCACCGAGACAGGCTGGGATGCCTTCAATACCGACGTGCTCGGAATTCAGCTGGCAACCTCCAAACTGAAATTCAAGTCCGTTTCGATAATCGGGACCGGTGCTACGGCTAGAAGCGCAATAGTTGCTATGCAAGAGCTCGGAAAATCAGTCTCAGTTTGGGGTCGCAACCAAGCCGCGGTAGCCCAGCTTGCTGCCGAATTTGAGGTTATTACCCACGCTAGCTTTCACAAGGCATGTGAAGCAGATTTAGTTGTTTCCACCCTTCCGCCCCGGGCGTTAGACATGTTAGTAACTGAGCTCACGACAACACCAAAAGGCTACTTGCTGGACGTGGCATACGACCCCTGGCCCTCTGTGGCAGCGAAACGTTGGGGGCTTGAAAAGACTGTCTCTGGTCTCGAGATGTTGATTTGGCAGGCCATTGGTCAACAGCGGCTGTTTGCAGGTCACGATCTCGACGAACCGCTAAGAAACGAGAAAGAACTGCTTGTGGCAATCCGCACCGAGCTAAACATGGCAAAATAGTCGGATGTTGCGCTGGATTACTGCTGGGGAGTCACACGGCCCTGAACTTATTGGTGTCATTGAAGGACTTCCAGCTGGCGTGCCAGTTTTGGCAGAAGACATACAAGAGGCTTTGGCCCAGCGGCGCTTGGGATACGGTCGTGGCGCACGTATGAAATTCGAGCAGGATCAAGTAACACTCTCTTCTGGCATTCGCTTTGGGCTTACCCAAGGCGGACCAATTGCAATTCGCATTGCAAATACGGAATGGCCGAAGTGGGAAACCGTAATGTCCGCCGCTCCGGTTACACCTGAAGACTTGACTGGTGCTAGGGGAGCACCGCTAACCCGACCACGACCCGGGCATGCTGATTTCACCGGTATGCAGAAGTATGGCTTCGACGAGGCACGGCCAGTGCTAGAGCGCGCGTCTGCCAGGGAGACCGCAACCAGAGTTGCGCTCGGCCAGATCGCCAAGAACTTCCTCAGCCAGTTGGGAATTGAGCTTGTCACCCACACCGTTGCGATCGGCACCGCGGCAAACACCAGCACGACCCTTCCAAAGCCGAGTGACCGAAGCGCTTTGGACGAGGATGCGGTTCGTTGCTTTGATTCCAGCGCAAGCGCTGCCATGGTGGCAGAAATCGATGAATGCCATTCTGCCGGTGACACCATCGGTGGCGTAACAGAGACCTTGGTCTATGGCTGCCCTCCAGGTTTGGGATCTTATGTGCACTGGGATCGCAGGCTCGATGCTCAATTAGCCGCCGCCGTCATGGGTATTCAGGCGATGAAGGCTGTGGAAATTGGTGACGGCCTAGAGACCACAAAGCGCCGCGGCAGTGTCGCGCACGATGAGATTGTCCGTGAGGATGGCTCAGTGCATCGGCTCACCGATCGCGCGGGTGGCATCGAAGGCGGCATGTCAAACGGTGAAGTGATTCGCGTGCGCGCTGGCATGAAGCCGATCAGCACCGTCCCAAGGGCACTGCAAACAATCGACACGTCAACAGGGGATGCTGCTACCGCACACCACCAACGTTCCGATGTCTGCGCCGTGCCAGCTGCCGGCGTCGTTGTAGAAGCCATGGTCGCCTTAGTGATCGCTAATTCAGTGCTGGAAAAGTTCGGTGGCGATTCCCTAATTGAGACCAAGCGCAACCTTGAAGCCTACTTGGCGAACATCCCTGACGTCCTAAAGTCGCGCATCGCGCAGCCATAGTGAACACCATAATCCTGATTGGCCCGATGGGCTCTGGGAAAACCACGCTAGGCAAGAAGCTTGCAAAAGAGCTGGAACTGCCGTTTTCAGACACCGACAAGCTTGTGGCCCGAGATCATGGCGCGATAGTAGACATTTTCGCCAAGTTTGGTGAGGAGCATTTTCGCACCTTGGAAACCGGCGCACTAATCAAAGCGCTAGAAGCTGGGGGAGTAATTGCTACCGGTGGCGGTGTGGTTCTCAGCGAAGAGAACCGAAGGCTATTAAAGGGTTATCGGACCGTATTCTTAGATACCGCTAGTGAGCATGTACTTGGCAAGATAAATCTCTCGAAGCGACCACTGCTGAAGGACAACCCGGAACGTTGGGACGCGATCTACAACGAGCGCAAAGCGCTCTACCAAGAATGTGCCACTGCTACCGTTTTCACTGGCGGCAAGCCAATTAAGGCACTGATTTCGCAACTCAAGCAGGAGGCAA
>JACCDI010567062.1_pt1 | contig 10629 bp, 14 predicted proteins | sample 7442791 | NCBI WGS metagenome assembly JACCDI01 (sample SAMN15323434, study PRJNA562643) | freshwater metagenome | isolation source: river surface water | place: USA:Blue River Watershed | collected 2017-08-15
AGGCAGTGGTAGCACTGAGCAATGTGATGCCTTGGGGGAGGCCTAGGTTCACAGTTACCGCTGTTTTACCATGATTTACTGTGTTTACTGGTAATTTACCAGGTTGAACACAGTGTATGGTAATTTTTTGGGGCGGTATTTTTTTCAGTAATTTTCAAAATTACCGCTGTGGGTCACTTTTGCGTCTAGACACCACCATTGAAAGTTCAAAATTACAGTAAAAAATCTTATCAATGTAAACCCATAGACAAAAACCAAGTAAGAAAAAAACAGCATTCCCTGGAAAGATTTAATTTTGGTGGCAGTTTGCACAGCTGGGAATCCAACAACAGCAAGGGGAGGTTGCTTATTTCACATCCCAAATCCTTTTCCAAGACCAAAATCTGGGACACCATTCAAAGATGGATACTGCCCATGGCATGGAGGGTTTTGGAACCAGACACTGTTCCAAGACGGGTGGTGATGACAGCATAGAGAATTATGGTACCCGTTGCTGTTTGAAGGCAGTTGGCAAGGATGATATGGAGGGTACTGGAACCAAGTCACAGTTGCTTTTCAGCTGCCACCAATTCAGTTCCAATACTCAACATAAACCCATCAACAAAAACCAAGCTAGAAAAATACAGCAATCCCAGGAAAAATTTGATTTTGGTGGCAGTTTTCACAGCTGGGAATTTGACAACAGCAAGGAGGTATTGAAGGCACAGAGGGTATAGGAACAAAGACAATGTATTACTTTTCAGCTGCCACTGATTCAGTTCCACTTCCCAATGTAAATCCATCTCCAAAACCGAAGCAAAAATTTTTGCCACCATCATGGATAAAATTCAAATCCAACATTGAGTCGATGGGTCATCATTATGATGTTGGAAGTGGTTCATCAATTAGCTCTTCACATAGCAGATTCTCCAAAGAAACAAAAACAAGAAATCCTCATTCAGTTCATGTTCATTTAATTCCATTTTCTCCTTCAGACTTTTCAATTGATTCTGATTCTTTGATTAGTAGTAGGAGCGATTCAAAAACAGTGACAGCAAAAAAATTTCACGTGCATTTTGGTGACAATTTTTCAGGTCATTCATTTGAATTGAACAATATCCACAGCATGATGTCTGACTTAAAGGATATGACAGCTCTGAAAACCACTTCTAATGGAACAAGGAAAGCATTCATTGTTGGGGGCAACAATACACTAAACATTGTTACTCTTAAAAAAGATTTGCTTTGGGCTATCATTGTCCCATTACCTCAGTCTACTCAGCTTTGCAGATTTCAACAATGCAGCAGAGGCAGTATTGTTGCATTCAGTTTATATTCATCAAAGGTTTGGAGACTTGGAATAGTTAAATCTATTTTTCCTATGAACGATCCACCAATTGCAATTTTTGAATGGACCAGGGGGTATCCTGTGCTGGTGTTCCAGAATTTGTGACATCAAAGAAGATAGATGAATGGTTGGATATTGCTCATCACTTCACACTGTGAGAAATTAACACTGATGACATTGATATGATGTTTTTACATCGAATTTGAGGTATACACAAATAGGAAACAAGTCGATATATAAAAACGAAAAATCTTACCATGATGAAGGAATTCAATATTCATTCAATGGACCAGACACATTTTCACCTCAAGTTACTGGTGTTGACTGAAGCATGATAAGGTGTATTTTAGTTTTGATTCTGTCAGACCGTCATAGGATTTTCCTTTATAATTTTTTTAACAATAAAGGCAAGAGATGCAGGTATTAAAATGCTCAAAAATTTGAATTATTCCCCTGAATCAGTTCATCAATGGAACAAAAGATGCAATTTTACAGCCATGAGCAATGGTGTTGGTTCTTTCTTGGTTATTACAAAAAAGAAAAAAATGACCCTATTGAAACATGATGTAGAAATTACTCCTGCCCACCTGAAAGATAAATTTATATTTCCCAACATGCAACGTTACAAAGACAAAGAATCTCCTTTCCAGTACTTTTCTCCTTTATCCCTTTGAGCAAGAATGGAACTTGAAAAATGCAGGAATTGAGTTTCAACTTGTGAATTTGATGAATTGGTTTCTTTTCTATCAAATTCACCAAGATCTATAGTTCCATTATCAGCATCAAACCTTGATTTTGGACTTGATGAAAAGGATAGCCATGATGCTTCCAGACAATTCTTTGCTGGAAGAGGATCCCCTGTGCCAGATGATACATATGAATATTTTGATGTTATGGATTCACCACAACTGGTTTAACACAAAAAACATCCATCCAAATTCAAAAGTACTTTCCATTGTCTACTTTGTGTTTTGATGCCAAGATTCATGGCATTAGAACTTTTTTCAATTTGTTGAGATTATTTCAAAAGCTCTGCGTAAGAGGGGTATATTTCCATCTAGAACATGTTCCATGCACATTGGTCATTCATCTTATATTGGTCTCAGGTTGGCAAAATCAAGGAATCTTCCAAGTCCTTCCAAAGGCCAAGGTGAATGTAGCCCATGGTATTACAGACAGCAAATCAACCATGTTTACTAGCCATTTGTTTTAAAACTCTACAATTGTTGATGATAGAATGCTTCCAGGATGGACTTCTATATATACATGCATCTCAGAGTAATATTCCAATTTGCTAATTCTCTTGACACCAAAATTCATTATTCTTGACTATTGATAGCAACAATAAATTTTGAATTCTCCAATCATTTTGACAATTTGGACATCATCTCTGGAAATATCAAAGAGGAAATGTTGCAATAATTGGAAGTTATTGCCAATGATGAGGATATTTGAGGATGTTAAAAATCAATTGCAGAATCTTTGATTGAATTTTTAAGTTTTGGGGATATATCTGTTCCTACAACTTGTTGCTATCATCTTGGTAGAAATTAACCTGAGGTGATTCAATTTTTCTGCCTATCATGTTTGGGAATTTGCTACTTTTATTGGACTACTGGTCAAATTGTTTCATAGCAGCATCATTTTAACATTGCATGTCTGCAGCATTATACTGCATTGGAGGAAAAATCTACATGGGTAATGGGATAGATGTTTTTGTGTGGGGAAAAGGTGGCATTGCTGCAAATCCAAATCAAAGAGCTGTTGTGACAGGACAAAACCCCCTAACAGAAACCAAGGAGGTGGGATTGGTGGAGGAGGACAAGATGGAGAACAAGGACAATGCAATGAGAGAGAAGAGGAAAATGGAGTTAGAGAGGTAGTCAGAGGTGAGCAAAATGTTGGCAATCAAGAAGACAGAGGACAAGATGGAGAACAAGAACAACACAATGCAAGAGGAGAGAAAATTGGAGTTGGAGGGGCAGCCAGAGGTGAGCAACTTGTTAGCAATCAAGAACAGAGAGGACAAGATGGAGAACAAGGACAACACAACAAGAGAGAAGAGGAAATTGGAGTTGGAGGGGCAGCTAGAGCTAGAAAAATTTTAGCAATCAAGAACATCAAAATCAGAATGAAGATTGAGAAGGAACTGGATTGGCTGCAAGCAATAGTTGTGAAAGTGAAAATGAATGAAACAGAATTCATGGACAACCTGGAGGATAAAAAAGTGAAAATGAGAGGTGGGGTTCCAGTGGCAAGCACTGTGATGATAATAGTTTGGTCATGACAAAGGGGATGAAGATTCAAAGGACAATGTAGACAAAACAGGACAACTGGTATATCTGTTGACCATGCAATCAATATTCTTGAAATAAATCCATATATGGAAATAAATGAACAAAATTTAAACAGAATTTACAGAAGGCAGATGTTGAATGTTCATCCGGATTGATTGCACAGACATGGATTGTCTATGGAACAGGCAACACTTATACCCCAACAAGAGATGCAACAACACTTGAACCTTCCTCCAGGTCAGAATATTTTTTATCCAATCACTTTCAAAGACAGCAACAGCAAAGAAGATAATGGCTAGGGAAAGCTAACTTTCTTGTTTCAGAAGCATAGTAAAATTGTCAAACACCTATTTCCTGTTTATGTTGAATATATTATTATAAATGAAAGAATATCTTTAACTCAACTCATGTGTACAATTTTATCTTGAAGAAGATAATTTGGTCAAATTTTCACATTACCTTTATTCTATAATTCTATCTGTAACCCTTTTATTTGATACATATTGAAAACAACACAACTTTGCCACTGGAGCAGTTGCAATATAATCTGCAATGCATCTGAAAATAAACTTTTTTCTTTGCTATCATGGTTGTCTGGCAGGGATAGTGGCAAGATTGTGGGGTGTTCGAGGAGATGAACAATTGTGCAACTGATGATGGTGGCAACATTTCAGAGAGAATTTGAAGAGTCCAGCAAGCAGTAGCACAAAGGGACACTAAGGACAGAATCAGCATGGAATAAGCCACTATTGGCAATGAATGGGCAGTAAGATTGAATGCATAACGGGTTGTCAATTCTCAATGAGTGTGGTTTGTTCATAAGATGATGTTAATGATGTGTGAATCATTATTTGTAGGTATTTTTATTATTATCTGCTTGACTAAGTGTGACTGGGGGGAAGGTGGGACAAATTGGTTTGATGTTCCAAATGCCAATATTTTTATAAACTTTGAAGGGCCAATTGCAAAATTATACGTGCTGCTTTTAATATTTTTCATCAGAAATCCATTGAATTGTATCTTTTAAAGATACCTTTGTTAACTGAACAGGAGCTCATCCACCTGGCTGAGCTCCTGTTCGGTTATGGCGTTTATGGTCTCCAGCCTGTCCACCCCCAGGATGAGCAAGCCTTGCTCGTCCGTTTGGGGCCGGGCTGACAAGATACGGGTTAATATTGATGTACTACATGACACATGACTGCGTCTTGAGCATTTTGTTTGTCAGCGACCATTTTTCTTCCATCTCAAGCCGGAGAGAAGAAGCTGTACTAACTGGAGATACGTATTTTACTGTCCTATGTATTTTTTTATTCAATCCCCTGGCTAAGTGTGGGCTATCATGGAAATCGTCTTCTACGAAATCGTTGTATGCAAGAATTTTGATAATAATTTTGTGTATTTTTCGTACTTTTCGTTTGCTATTATTATTATCCGAATGTATCGTACTCGAGATCATGGGCGTCAATTTAAATAAAAGTTCTACCATCGATGAAGTATGTACCAAAATTTTAGGTAAAAAATACTGGGACAACATGCGTGTAACGATGTATTGATTCTAACATCATGACCAAAAAGAATTACCAACTTTTTTTTGTTAGACTAGATGAAAAAAAACAAAATTTTATTTTTGACGGAAGTCTTTGTCGGATCATTGGAAAAGCCTGATATGGGCGAAAAATTTCCACTCGGTGATGATCCCACAAGCCCAAATGCATCGCCACGTCACTGCTACCTGCATCTCTTTCTATCTTTTTTTTGAGATTGTAGAGAGAGGGATATAACTATCTTACGTCGCTCGTTTTTACATTGTGTCTCGTTTTTTGTCCACCTGTTCTTTCCGAATAAGAAACACGCGAGGGGTGTCCAACATCGGATGAGAGAAAATAGGAGAGCATTACTACAATAGTTTACAATTCTACGTTGTTATTCTCTCATTGACAGGAGGATGAGTTTGCCTCCTGGAACAATTTCCGTGGGACTTTGATTGATTTTTAGTTCTTGAAACAAATAAAATATTACGAGCATGAGGTCTTATCTCCTCTTGCCATTGCTACTAAGCGGACACGTCGTGCGCGGCTTTCAACATCCTCGAGGAATCTTCCACCGCAATTCTTTGGTTAAATCAACAAATGAAAGAGATGACGGGAAAAATGAGATTCAAACGACAAATAATATCACTATCACGAATTTTAACGGAGCATACTCTGGCCTTTCCAACGCTTGGGGTTACTCACGCTCAGTCGTCAATGAGAGACAGCGACGTCGCTATGAACGGCGCCGATACAGGCACAGGTTGAAGCTCGAGGGAACTTTGGGGGGAAAGGCTCCACCCTCTTGGGCAGAAGCTTTGATAAATAGCGCTGTAGGGGACAGTAATGAAGGAATCAGTGCAGCCGATGCATTTGTAGGGAATGTCAAGACGAGAAGTGGCAGTGAAGATAGTGGTAATTCACAGCCTAGTGGCGCCACATTTGATGATAACGAAATGGATGAAGGTAAGAAGTGAGGCGCTGGCTACAATTGTAATGATGACTTCTTTCGATTCTCTAAGCTTTTCAATATCCATTTTTAGATGGATACTACGATATGTTGGGAGGGACAAAACGTGGTTTGATCGCTGGATTCGTTCGGCAAATTATCAAAACACCGTACAAAGTTCTGTTTGGTGCATATAGATCTGTCGAACCTGGAACACTGATTTTAGTCCGGCATGGCGAAAGTCTGTGGAATGCCAATAAAACATTTACAGGTTAGTGAGACGTTGAATGCACGAAAATGGGTGGTTCATGCTTCTTGCTGTTGCAGAAATATGTCGTGGGTCTCATCTCCCATCGTAAGTTGGTGATCTGATCTCAATTTCATGACGAAACTCTTCACATCAATGCAGGATGGGCGGACCCTGATTTGTCGACTCAGGGTTACAGAGAGGTTGAGCACGCAGCGCGGTAAGGGATCAATTAGTTCATTCTTTTACGACATTGCAGGAAAATTTTCGTGTAACACCGTGTGTACATTGGCCTCGACGAAAAGGTTGCTTTTGGAAGGAGGGTACAAAGTCGATGTAGCTTTCACTTCCCGTCTAACTCGAGCGATCCGATCAACGTGGATACTTCTTCGAGAGTTGAATGAAGTCTACTTGCCGGTTTTCAAGTCATGGAGGCTGAACGAAAGAATGTATGGTGCACTTACGGGTTTGAGCAAGACAGAAACTGCAGAACGACTTGGAGCTGAGTTGGTGCAGCAATGGTGAGAAGATTTTTTCTACGCACTTCATCCCATCATTTACATACTTCGTGCTTAAGTCGAAAATACTGTGTGAAACACATCATATGAAAGGAGAGGATCTCTACGATCGAGACCGCCTCCGTTGACTCCAAGGGACACGTTCTACCCAGGGCGAGATCGACGACATGCCGACTTGTCTCCATCCCAGATCCCACTCACGGAATCTTTGTTGGATTGCATGGAGCGGACGAAGCCAGTATGGATGGATAAAATTTCGTACGAATTAGCGTGCGGAAGAAACGTGCTCGTAGTGGCTCATGCCAACACCTTGCGGGGTTTGGTAAAGATCAGTAAGTCAATAATATCCATCCAGAATTTCCGTATTTATTTGTTTGCACTCTAAAGATTTTTCCCGGGGATGGGTGGATTAGTTGATGGAATCGGTGACGATGAGATCCAAGACATCGCCATTCCTACAGGAATACCGATTGTGTATAAATTCGACAAAAATCTGAATCCCATTCCACCAAGCAGCGATCAGAAGACTGTTACTCAGCTCCACATGAGAGGAGTTTTTTTGGAAAAACCTGGGCTATTAAAGCAAGCTATCAAAAGAGAACAAGAGTGGTGTGCAAACGTTCCGGATTATGACAAAATCATGAAAAGAAAGAACTCTGCCATGACACCGCTGGAACGTTCCTTGTCAAAGCTGGAAGCAGAACGTAACTTGGGAAAATGGGCGGGGCAATTTATTGACGAGTCTTCTGAGGAGGATGATGGAACCGATGGAAGACTCACCTTAATCGAAGAAGACAAAGTTTGGGCAAAAGGAATTCACGAAATTGAAGATGGGGAATATTTCGACCCAGATCATGCCGCATTCAAAGAATACGATACAAACCGAAACAACAACGTGAAATCTGCTGAGGTTGAGATGCCAAATGCTCCAATATTTAATTCCAAGACATTGAACCCCTGCGTACAAGCTTTCCCTGCTTCGCTATCTGTGCCAGGGATTGGACCGACCCCGGTAAATAGAGATGCTCTGATAGTGATGATAAGGCATGGAAAGACAGAAAACAACAAACTTGGGTTATTCACCGGCTGGGATGACGTTCCTCTTGCTCAAGAGGGAATAGAGGAGGCAAAACTTGCTGGAAAACTTCTGAAACTCCATGGCTTCGAGTTTGATGTAGTGTATACATCGTGGCTGTCGAGGGCAATCGAAACAGCATGGTATGTAATGGATGAAATGGGTTGTTTGTGGTTGCCCATCATCAAAAGCTGGCGGTTGAATGAAAGGATGTATGGCGATCTTACTGGGCTTTCTAAGGCAATGGTCAAGCAACGTCATGGAGAGAAACAATTCAAGGCTTGGAGGCGAGGGTATGCAGTCAAACCACCACCAGTTTCATCATTCAGTCCGAACTATCCAGGTAATGATGAACGTTATAACAAGTACTTAAAGGACGTTCGCTACTCAATCAGTGAGACTCTGATTCGTTCCATTGAGAGCAAGAGATTTTCGCTTCACAGAAAACTTCCAAAATCTGAGTCGCTGAAGGACTGTATGGATCGAACAATACCTTACTTTACGAACCAGATTTATCCCGAGGCGATCGCAAAGGGGAAAAGAGTTCTTATCGCCAGTAGCGAAAATGCTATCCGAGGCCTTTTGATTCATTTGTGTGAAATTCCAGAGGATAAGATTGCTGGTGTGAGTGCATAGTGACCGTTTTCCGCGGTCCAGCTAGAACGTCACAACTAGCATCCAACTATGACTTCCATATCATTGTTGTACTTGATTCTCATATAATCCTCATTTCATCTCCCGTTCAATTCAGCTCGAAATCCCGAACGGAGTTCCAATTATATTTGATCTCAACTCCAACTGTGTTAAGGTTAGTTGAATGAGTTGCATGACATGATAACTGTTTTCATTTATAATCGCAACTCACTTAAGGATAAACCTTGTCATTGCTTGGTTTCTGACATTAGCTACTCGATGATGGATCTGGGGAAGATCCTCTTGAAAAATACAACTTCGGGTCTTCCGCCAGCTATTTGTTTCGGCCTTGCAAAAATCCAGATGGGTCTTACGATGAGGTGAGCGTAACTCGAGAGGATTGGACAAATCATGAGGCATTAGACTGATTCGCTTTAATTGTTGTGTTTTTCTTTTTCATACTGGCAGGGATGTGACATAAGCTTCATGTCTGATAACTACATGAAAAATAGTTTCATTGTTTCAGAAGAAGATAGCAAACTCATTGAAAGCATCCGCCGTCCATCTACTTTGAACAGTGCGATGTAATATTATGTTCCGTATTGTGCTTTCAATATCGAGCAATCGTATTACAGCGTGGAGCCCTGTTAAAACACACGATGCACTGATGTTAAACTTCACAAGTTGTGGTGCGCATGAGAGTGCCTGGATTTAAAATTAATGATGTTGTCACGAGTGATCATCTGACGCGGATTTATAATTTTCAGTACACTCGTCCATTACGATAGCTTGTTGGTTTACCGGCTTCGTTCGCATTTTTTCATAGCTTAGTATTATAACATTAGTTTTTGCTTGCCTCTTCTTTGACATCGTCCAACCAATCTTTAAGGATGTTAGTGATTTTGATGAATCCTAAACGAATATCTTCGGTGTCATAGTCGCTAGGGCCCACATGAGACAAATCGGAGTGATGAGCGCCATTCTCAAAGTTAAGGGCCAAAATTGAGTCCGAAACGTCTTCTAGATATGATCCTGCATGCCACATATCCTGCATTCCGTTTGTGAACAAAATTCGTGACGAAAGCTTCAAATCTTCGTAGCCAAACTTGAACTCCTCAACAAGTGCGTATGGCTTTGGGGTAACCTTAGGACCATAGCGGCTCTGGCAATATTCAGTGAGAGCTTCATAAGTCCATCGTCTGGTTGGAAACATGGACTCGGGAGAAAATCCAATCGGGTCAATGACAAGTGTACATAGTTGGAAGTCTTGGTGTCGACATAACGAAGAAAATGTTCGGTTGAACTTGACATCTAATCTTCAATTCAGTACCAAATTTATTTTTCAAACATACTTACCCCAAGATTTCCCATCATTTCCTCCCCCAGATCCTGACCAATCCGAAGTGGTAATTCTTGCATTGTCTCCATCGGGTAGAAATGCCGATAGATCAAAACAGTCATGGGTCAAATCGTCGTCATTAGTCATGGAGGGAAATTCACTCTGCTCTTCAGGATCTTCTTCGATCATGTGGAAAAACTTTCCTAGTTTTTTCAAGGGGCTCAGTCCGTCATTCTGGAAAATCTGGCAGGCCTTGTACATACCCAACTCGGGCCCAGGAGGATAGGCGTCCATGTCTAGTTCGCAAAATAACAGAACGTTTTAATTATTACTTACTGTGTAAAACAATTTGAACATAAAGTTGAATAAAGGAACTCACCGTAGTCTGCGAAGGTAAATCCGACAGCCATCATGACGTCTTCTTTCAATACTTCCAAGCTGTCGATGTAACTAGGTACTGTCGCAACACACATATTCATGCGCTGCACTGCGTCTGCAATGGAAGATGCCTTCAGAATTTTCTTCGATGCTTCTTCCAACGAATCTCTCACAGCGCTGGAGCAACCAGGTGACAACCTTTCTGCGGCTTTTGTTACGATATCGTAATAACCATACTGGTCGGCGGTTTGGTCATACAATTTCAAGGGAGCTATGTACAGGGGAAGAATGTTAAGCAACATGAATCGTTAAGCTATTGCATAGGTTAAATGAGACA
>JACCDI011219337.1_pt1 | contig 10628 bp, 12 predicted proteins | sample 7442791 | NCBI WGS metagenome assembly JACCDI01 (sample SAMN15323434, study PRJNA562643) | freshwater metagenome | isolation source: river surface water | place: USA:Blue River Watershed | collected 2017-08-15
CGAGTTGTTGTATATGACAGAAGCAAACAAGGCCTGGGATGGCACCTACAAAGGCTTGCCTTGTCAACAAGGTGTTTATTTATATATGGCAGAAGTGTCTGATAGAACTGGAGACGTCAAACAATTCAGGGGCTCAATAACACTGTTAAGGTAAGACCTATGGACGTTTGAATTGATAATACTTCTTATTTGGCATTGGAACCAAATTCAGTTCAGCGTTAGTGGTAAGTTCAGGTATTGTAAAAAGTTTATCGTCTACTTTGCCTGCTTTAGCGTTTACCATTGTCATGCTGACAGACATAATGCCCTTAGTGGTTTTAACAATTTTTATTGGTAAACATCCGGATAGTTTAGTGAATTCAGCCCAGCCATCGTATACATGTTTTGAAAATAAGGCTGGATCAATTTTAAATTGTTCTTTGTTAAAGTAATAATCGTATGTGCCGGTTTTCCATTTTACTCTTATTAACTGGCAGGCAATATTGTTGATCATTACTATCGTATCTTTAGGGATAATGCGAGGCATCTTTCCTGTCATGGTAAATTCCAGATCGATGCTGGCATCATTTACCTCGCAGATATTGGCAGAATCGATCTTCTGAAAAGTGAATATTTTATTGCTATCGGCTCTGTAAACAGACCAGGAACCAGAGTTACCAAGACTTGAATACATGTTCCCTCCTTTGTAAGTTGTTGTGATGGAATCCCACCAGAGATGTTCGCTTTTAAGTTTCTCAAGCATAACAGCTTTTGTTAGTCCGGCGCTGGTCATCTTTTCTGATAGTTCGAAGTCTAATACATAGGTTATGCTACCTTCGAAATTTTGTGCATTTGATTGGTTGAACATAAAGGTCGCGCAAACGACCAACAGGGTTTTAATTTTGAGTGGCATAAAGAAATAAATTTTGGCAAATTTAAGGAAGAATTTGGAATAAATGTGTTGGGGGGGCGTGGACCGCCCTTCGACAGGCTCAGGAACCACAGGTCCGACGGCTATAATCTCATTCCCCGTTCATAATCGTTACTAAGCCCTTCTTTCTGCTGATCACCATAGTGACAGGTGCATTGCTCAAGGGCATGTATAGAAAATTGCAATAAGATTTTAGTGAAATATAGTTGAATTCGTAATTGATGTCATTGTCAGTTTCAAGACAGGCGTTTTCCAAACTCAGTGTCGTGTCATTATTTATCTCGATTTGCTGAAAACTTAGGTAAAATAAATTGGGTTGCAAAGGACTGTGGCAGCTTATTTTAAGGGTGTCTGTGCGGAGGTCGCCTTTTTTGATGAGCGCCCCATCATCGCCAAGTTTGCCTAAATACAATTGTTTTTTATCTGACTTAGATATGGTAAAGATCGTCTGTGGATGGAAGAATCGTTTATTGCTGTCGGCAATATAAAATCCACCACAACAGTCGTTGTATACAAAATAGAAAGTTTCAGCTCTACTGATCTGACAAATAATGGTGTCCCATGGTCTTTGAATATCCGTTCTGAAAAATATCGTGTCTAAAACATTGTCAACTTTCACTTTAATGGGCGCTCCACCATAGGTCAAGCGCTTACCGGCAATGATCCATTCGTTGTGAACCTGGTCTTGTTCGGAATGGAAATTGGTATCCGTCGTAAATACTGCATACTGCGCTTTTACAAACGATGGTAAAAATAAAAGGGCAATTAATAGTTTGAGTGGCATTTTTAGCGAAGGTACTATTTATTGGTGATAAACACTTTTTGTAATTTTGTGTTTCATATTGTATGAGCATAATGTCAACTGAAAATATTCTGACACGAGACGGAGAGGTGTTTTATATTCCTGATGTATTTGATCAGAATACCTCTGCTCAGTTTTTGGCTGCTTTGATCAGTGAAATACATTGGCAACAAGACGAGGTAAAAATTTTTGGTAAAACCTATATCACCAGTCGCAAAACGGCCTGGTATGCTGATGGTGATTTGTCTTATACCTACTCGGGTATCAAGCGCACGCCGCATCTTTGGTCGCCGGCCCTGCTTGCGATTAGAGATAGGATAGAGCAGTGTACAGGCATACGCTTTAATGCTTGTCTGCTGAACCTGTATCACAACGGCGAAGAGGGCATGGGATGGCACAGTGATGATGAACAGGAGTTAGGTCAAATGCCGGAGATTGTTTCAGTGAGTTTTGGCGCGAGCAGACGTTTCGATTTTAAACACAAACTAACAGCTGAGAAAATCAGTGTGATGCTCGAAAATGGAAGTGTTTTATGGATGCGCGGTACTTGTCAGACCTATTGGAAACACGCACTTCCCAAAACTAAAAAAGTGAAAGATTTAAGAGTGAATCTTACCTTCAGAAACATTTGCCGATAGCATTGAAAACGGCTATTTATTTTTAGTTATATTTCCATTCTCTGCTTTTTTTCTTACCGCTTTATGTCCTAACTTTGTCAGGATGAAAACGAATAGTCTGGTTACTTGTCCAAGTTGTAAAACACAGTTCAGTATTGAGTCGGCGCTTACCGCAGATATTGAAAAGGAAATCAATGATAAACTCAGAAAAGAGTTTAATGATAAGTATGTGGCAGAAAAGAAAAAGGTGGAAGAAAGTATACTTCTAAAAGAAGAGCAGCTGAAACAGGAGCGCAAACAGATGATGGAAGAGCAGCAGAAAGAGCTGGCTCAGCGCAAGAAAGAGATAGAGGATATGGTGAAGGAAAAGCTGAGTAAAGAGCATGAGGATATGATGCAGGCCTTGAAGAAAAATAGCGAGGAACAGGAAGAAAAACTAAAAGAATTTCGCAAGATGGAGGTCGAGAAAATGGAACTTCAAAAGCGCATTCACGAGATGGCAGAACTGCACGATTTTGAAACAAAAAAACTTCTGATGGAAAAAGAGATGGAGTTGAAAGAGCGCATCATGAAGGAAGCTGATCAGAAGAATGAACTAAAAATAAAAGAGTACCAAAAGCAAATGGAAGACCAGGCTAAGCTGATAGAAGAAATGAAGCGCAAGGCCGAACAGGGTAGTATGCAGATGCAAGGCGAGGTGCAGGAATTGGCTTTGGAGGAAATGCTGAATCAAACTTTTCCATTTGATAAAATTTCGGAAGTAGGCAAGGGTGTAAGAGGGGCTGATTTGATTCAGGTAGTATTGAACGGTCAGGGTCAGGAATGCGGTACTATTGTCTGGGAAAGTAAGCGTACCAAGGAATTTCAACCTGCGTGGATAGAAAAATTTAAAGCAGATTTCAGGCAAAGCGGTGGCGATATTGGTGTTATTGTAACCCAGGCTATGCCAAGAGATATGGATGGTTTCGGCTTGAAAGAAGGGATCTATATTTGTCCGTACGAAGATGCCAAAAGCTTGGCCATGGTATTGCGAATGTCGCTAATCAGGGTAAGTGAGGCTACTTCTGCCAACGAAAATAAAGGCGAAAAAATGCAAATGCTATATGCCTTCTTAACAGGTAACGAATTTAAGCATCAGATTGAAGCCATCACAGAAGGGTTTATGAGTATGAAGAAAGCAATTTTCAGTGAGAAAGCTGCGATGGAACGCATCTGGAAAGAACGCGAAAAGCAAATTGATAAAGTATTATTGAACGCTATAGGAATGTATGGCAGCATTAAAGGTATTGCAGGTTCTGCGATTTCAGATATAAAAGGTTTGGAATTGGGTAATACAGATACTTTACCACCTTCTGATAATGATTAATTCGGTTCAGGTTCCTCTGTTTGAAGAGCAAAAAGCGATTTTAATAGATGTGCGTTCACCATCTGAGTTTCAGGAAAGTCATATTCCTGGGGCCATCAACATACCTTTGTTAAACGACGAACACAGAAAACTAGTTGGGACAACCTACAAGCAAGTTGGTAAAGATGCCGCCATGAAACTGGGTTATGAACTGGTGACACCAATTCAGGATAGTTTTGTAGAAAAATTAAAAGCTCATACTGATGACTTATCGGTAAAGATTTATTGTGCCAGAGGCGGACTAAGAAGTCAGTTGATGTCTAAGTATTTTATGGATCTCGGTTATGATGTTACCCATTTAAAAGGTGGTTATAAAGCTTATAGAAATGAAATACTGAATACCTTGAGCCGTTTAAAAAATATCAGGATTCTGAGTGGTTATACCGGAAGTGGAAAAACCGAGATACTTCAGTCATTAACAGATTTAGGTGAACAAGTTATCGATCTTGAAGCCTTGGCTCATCACAGAGGTTCAGCTTTTGGTGCACTTGGACAGCCTGATCAACCCAGTTCGTCTATGTTTCATAATTTAATTTATGAGAGGGTTAAAAGATTTGACATCACGAAAATAACCTGGGTGGAAAGTGAGAGTGTCACAATTGGCAAAGTGTATCTGCCCAAAGAGTTATGGGAAAATATGAAGAATGCTGAGGGTTACGAAATTATATTGCCTTTAGAAGATAGGGTTAAACATACTTTGAAGTTATACGGAGAATTTGAACTTTCTTACTTGATTACCTGTATTAAACAACTACAGAAACGTTTAGGTCACGAAGAGATGCAGTTGCTTGTTGCGCTGACAGAAATTGGAGAGCTTAAGCCAGTGGTTCAGCGTTTGCTAAAATATTACGACAAGGCTTATGAGCACGGCAGAGCCAAAAGGGAAAGTCATAAATTTGTCAAATTATATTTTCCATCTTTAGATGTTGTTAAAATTGCCAAATTTTTGCAGGACTTAAAAAGTAATACCACTAAACCTTAAATTTGCATTATATGAAACGAGTTTTTCTTTTGTTGTTTTTAATTGGGTCAACCGTGTTGACATCTAAAGCCCAGTCGGCTTATAAATACTGGTATGTTGGGGATGCTAAAATTGCCTGTCAAATTGGAGATATGGTGACGTCTTGTCTGAAGGTTAGAACTAGTCCGGATAGTGCGTGGCGCGATTTTCCATGGGAAATAGAAGGGTACTTATGGGAACCAGGTACTGAAACCCTAATAGAGATTGAAGAAATTCCTTTAACTACACCAACAAGCGAAGGACAGACAATCAAGTATAAACTTGTTAGAGTTGTAGAAGTTAAAAATACAGTTTTAAAAAATAAATCATTGTTAAGCGCGACAAAGTGGAAGCTGGTCAATATCGAGCAGGATCGTAAATTGATACCAATGGTAAAACGCGCCAATGCCTGGATTCAGTTCAATACCGATAGTAATACAGTGTATGGCTTTGGCGGGTGCAATAGTTTTGGTGGAAATGCTGAAGTGAAAGAAGGCGAAATTGGTTTTGGGCAGATGCTTTCAACTTTGAAGGCTTGTCCCGGTGATTCAATTGAGAAAAAGCTTTTGGAAACAATGGTTGGACAGTCGCAGTTCTATATCAGAAACAATATTTTGTTTATTACCTGTCAGAATAATTCAACTTTGCATTTCAGACCAGAGAAGCGCATAGATTCATTAGTGAATACGCTTAACAAACCACAGATTTACCGTGGTAATACTTATAATTTGCTGCGCAATGGTCAGTATGGCGTAACATTGGATGATGTTCCTGAATCTGGAAATAAAAATTATTTGTTTGGTGTTGTTAAAACAACTGCAACAGAAAAGAAGACCATTAAATTAAAACTGGTAAATACTTCAACCGAGAATGAAGTACAAGAAATACATATTCTTTTAAAACCTCACAAAACAAAGGATGTTAAACATGCCGTCGTGGTTTTTAAAGATGGAAAAAAAAGGAATATTTTCATAAAAAATGTCCTTTAATCTGCTCGAATTTTCCAAGGGTGGAGGTTGTGGTTGTAAGATAGAACCTCAAAAACTCAGAACTATTTTAGACGGTGTTTCATCAAGGCATCAGGACAATGTGCTGATTGATTTTTCAGGAAGTGATGATGCTGCTGTAATAGATTTGGGAGGAGAGCAATGTTTAATTCAAACTACCGATTTTTTTCTGCCTGTTGTGTCTAATCCGTTTGATTTTGGTAGGATAGCAGCATGTAATGCATTAAGTGATGTTTATGCAATGGGAGGAACGCCATTAACTGCACTGTCGATATTGGGTTGGCCAGTAGAGAAAATTCCACTTGATGTCGCAAAGGAGGTGATTAGTGGTGCAGTGAGCATTTGTCATGAAGCTGGGATTTCCATCTCTGGAGGTCATAGTATCGAAACAGCTGATCCAATATTTGGATTATCTGTCAGTGGACTAGTAAAGAAGTCGCATTTAAAACGCAATAACTCTTGTAAAGCTGGAGATTCGATATATATTACAAAGCCGCTTGGACTAGGATTGCTGGCCAATGGTGTTAAAACAGGCGTTATTTCAGAAAGCGGATATGCTCAATTAATTAAGTATGCTACACAATTAAATAAAATTGGGGTAGAGCTTGGTAGCAGGATGGATGTTTCTGCTATGACTGATATAACAGGCTTCGGTTTACTTGGTCATTTAACAGAGATGCTGGGCGAAACAAAAGGTGCTGTTTTGAAACTTGATGCTATACCAGTGATTGAAGAAGCAAAAGAGTTGGCAGGAAAGATGTTGTATCCCAATATAACCACTAGTAATTATAATTTTATAAAAGATAGATGCAAAGGGTTGAATGGGTTGGAATTTCTTTGGTTATGTGATCCCCAAACCAGCGGAGGTTTAATGTTTACTACTTCAGAAAAAGTGGACTTTCCAGAATGTTTTAGGGTAGGAGAGATTGTAGAAGGTAGTGTGATAGAGATAGTTTAATAGTGGATCTGCTAAGGGGCAGATTTGTAAATCCAGATTTTTTTTCATATATTGTATTTAATTTCATCGCAATTTAAGTTTGTGGTGAAGTTAGGCTCTGATATTTGAAAAAATCTATAATGTATGATCTGGAGAAAACTCGATGGTCACAAGATCGACTTGTCCATCAAAGAAGAAATTGAGCGAGTCATTCGCTCAGAGAAGGCCAAAGGGTTCCATTTAAAGGTTTGTATTGGTACCGACAGCCAGGTTAAGCAAAACATTGTTGAGTTTGCTACGGCCATTGTTTTTGTTCGCGAGAAGCATGGAGGTTTCATGTATTTCAATAGTTTTATCACTAAGAATCATTTTTCCTTAAAAGAGAGAATGCTGCACGAGGTCAGTAAATCGATTGAGATTGCATACGAGTTATGCCCTTTATTTGACAAGTATGGTATCGAGATGGAGGTACATGCAGACATTAATACAGATCCACATTTTAAGAGTAACGATTCCTTGAAAGAAGCTATGGGTTATATAGTAGGGATGGGATTTACATTTAAGGCAAAACCAGACGCTTTTGCCAGTAGTTATTGTGCCAACAAAGTGGTGCATTAGTGTTTTTGCACCTTCTAGTTTTTGACATAGAAATTTAATAGATAATTGTACTTATTTCAATGTTTGAAAAGATTGTCAAACACTGAAACTTGAGCAAGCTTTGGGTTTTATATTGCTGAAGAATCTTTACAAACTTATTCGATATAGCCCCAGCGTTTTAGTTTTAACTCGTTCTTGCGCCAGTTTTCTTCGACCTTTACACGTAAATCTAAAAAGACCTTTTTCTGAATAAAAGCCTCTATATCCTTACGGGCCTCCATGCCGATTTTCTTAATGCCTTCGCCGTTTTTGCCAACTATAATTCCTTTTTGAGAGTCGCGCTCAACTATAATATAAGCATAAATCTTATCAATATTGGCTTCTTCTTTATAATCGTGCACAATTACTTCGGTGCTATATGGAATTTCTTTTTCGTAGTTATTGAAAATCTTTTCACGAATCATTTCACTAACAAAAAATCGAGTGTTTCTATCGGTTAACTGATCTTTCGGATAATATGGCTCGTGAACAGGTAAATAGTTAACAATGGTTTTAAGCAAGCTGTCAGCATTTACTCCATTAATAGCCGATATTGCAAATACCTCTTTAGGGTTGATTTTTTCTGAAACTTCTTTAATAACTTTTGCTACTTTAGTTGGTTCAGATAAGTCAACTTTGTTGACCATAAGTATTACGGGACTCTTAGCAGCGGCTATAAGTTTTAAATGTTCTTCGTTAAGGTCAGGATTAGTTACGTCCACCAGAACAATCAATACATCTGCATCGTCAATGCTATCTCTAACAGCACTCATCATGCTCTCGTGAAGTTTGTAGGCTGGCTCGATAATGCCTGGCGTATCAGAAAAAACTACCTGATACTCTTCAGTGTTAACGATTCCAAGAATACGGTGACGGGTAGTACTGGCTTTGGGAGTGATGATACTTAGTTGTTCGCCTACCAATGCGTTGCAAAGTGTACTCTTTCCAGCATTCGGTTTGCCTATGATATTGACGTAACCTGCTTTATGTTGACTCATTCGGTTGTTATTTATAGTTTGTTGGCTAGTTGACCACAGGCGGCGTCGATGTCTTTACCTCTGCTGCGTCTTATATTGACAATAATATCTTTGGATTCTATTCTTTTGGCAAAATTTGCAATCTTATCGGTGCTGCTGCCTTTGAATTCAGCCAGATCAATTGGGTTGTATTCAATTAAATTAACTTTACAAGGAACTTTCTTAGCAAATTTCACCAGCTCGTCAGCTTCTTCCAGTCCGTCATTGGTATCGTTCATGACAGCGTACTCCAATGTTATTTTACGCTTAGTTTTTTTGTAAAAGTAGTTGAGTGCTTCAATTAAATCTTCCAGAGGATTGGAATCATTGATGGGCATTATAGCACTGCGTTTGGTATTATTGGCAGCATGTAAAGAGAGTGCTAAATTAAACTTGACACCATCATCGCCAAGTTTTTTAATCATCTTCGCGATGCCAGCTGTTGAAACGGTGATACGCGATGGGGACATTCCCAAACCTTCTGGTTTGGTAATTTTTTCGATACCTGCCATGACATTCGCATAATTAAGAAGTGGTTCTCCCATGCCCATAAAAACAATGTTAGAAAGAGGCATATTGTATGAATTGCGGGCTAACTGATCAATCAACCACACCTGGTCATAAATCTCTGCGGCTTCCAGATTGCGTTGTCTTTTTAAAAAACCTGTGGCACAAAATGAACAACTCAGACTACAGCCTACCTGAGAGCTAACACAAGCGGTCATTCTGGTTTCAGTTGGAATTAAAACACCTTCCACAATAGCATCGTCATGTAGTTTAAATGCCATTTTGATGGTGCCATCAGCACTGGTGCGGGAGGTAAAGATACTAACAGAAAGAATGGCGTAATGCTCGTTGAGCCATTGACGCATTTCCAAAGACAAATTACTCATTTCATCAAAAGATCTGGCGCCTTTTTTCCAAAGCCATTCGTATGTTTGTTTGGCTCTGAATGCGGGGTGACCAGCAGCAGTGAAAGCTTCGGCTAAAGCTTCCAAAGTAAAGGAGCGAATATCTTTTTTTGTGGATTCCAATTCAGTTGCAAAGGTAAGTAAAATAAACAATAGTCTTTTTGATGTAAAGAAAGTCCTTTGTTTGCTTGACTATTCCATGATAAAATAATTTATGTAAAATATAACAAACAGAAAAACAGATTATAACAAATATAAATCTACAAATACATACACATATAGATAATTCGGTAGATTAGATGAATAAAATTAATCACATAAATATGTATTATTGTGCAATTAAATTACATAGAATTATGCCAATTACAACCCAAGAAGATCAACACATCTCATTAAACGACGCAGCAGCTTTAACATTGAAATTTAGACAATCCAACCCAGTTGGAGGTATTGTTGCTCATTTATTTACCAAAGAAATCATCATGGAGATTTTAAACCAGGCCAATTGTGAAGGAATCAGAATTTACCACGGAATTGATGCTGCCAATATGCCTGTTTTGGTGATGACTGGTGTTGATGCCAATAAAGACGATTTATATCAAGGTACTTTAGCAGAGCATGCAGATAAATGCCCTTTGTGGTGTTCGCAAGGTAATCCTTTGAATTCATAATTGATCTGGATAATATTATATTACGTTAGTCTATTTTCTACCTTATTGCCTCTGATAGGGGCAATAAGGTATTTCAAACAATTGGATAAGCATCAGTTTATCCTTTTTTTATATGCCATCTTTTTGGTCGTAGTACAATTTTTTGATTCCTTAATTGTTCGATTAGGATATACTAATTATCTTTTTTTCGAAGGTTTTTTAATTGTGGAATTGATTTTTTTTATCTGGTTTTTTAATCGATGGAAGCCATATTCTAAATCATTTTTAATCACTTCAGTACTATTTGTTGTGATTCTGCTTATTGTTGAGTATTTGCAATATTTTGTCTACCAGAATTTAAAAGAAGTAAGTTATACGTTTCCTCTAATTATTATTTTTTGTATTGTTCAAAGTGCATTAATGTTGTTAAAGACCTTTGATTTGAACGATACCGAATTTAATAGGAACTATATTTTCTGGATTGCCTTTGCACGCCTAATCTATTTCATGGCTATTCTACCTTTTAATATTTACTTTTTTATCGGAGATGAGTTAAAGGGAGATATTTTAAATATATATAGATATACTGATGCTGTAATCAACCATCTCGCCAATATAACCCTTAACGCTTTATTAATGTACAGTTTCAGATGTCGCAGTTAGCAGAGTTTGTCATAGTGCTGGTTGGTTCCTTCAGTCTTGTATTAATACTGATGGGTTTTTTCTTTTTTGTGCTC
>JACCDI012164871.1_pt1 | contig 10620 bp, 5 predicted proteins | sample 7442791 | NCBI WGS metagenome assembly JACCDI01 (sample SAMN15323434, study PRJNA562643) | freshwater metagenome | isolation source: river surface water | place: USA:Blue River Watershed | collected 2017-08-15
GTATTCAACGCATGCAAGGACAGAAGCAAGAGAAGGATGGGGGACACACGAACCACGTGTGTACCTGACGTCGCATTTCAACACAAATGGGAGGAACGGGAATCCATACACAAGGATTCCCGGGAATTCCCTGAGAGGCGCAACTGGGCATAACAAATGGATATATATAAATATTTCCTGATAAACTAAATCAAATAATTACACAACTTGGCAAATGATGAAAATTGAAAATTCAGATACAATTTCCAAACATAAACAATATTATTACAGTATAAATTTATAACTTCAACATAAAACAATCTATACATGAATGTTAACTGAAAAATATAATTGGGTAGACCATTACAACAAAAGCAAAAAGATACAAAATCATGATAACTTGAAGGAGAATATGTTGAGAGCAGATTTGTTTCACACAAAATTGGTTATACATAAAGACAAAAATTTTGCTATTATTTTTGAGTGAAGGGCACTTGGCATTCATTAGATAGCCAATATATTTGGATAAATTAAAGGAAACCTCATCATTAGAATAATTGAAATCCAACAAAAGGGACTCAAAATTAATATGTCTTCAAACCACTGCAGATGCAAAATATAATCCTTAGCTAGAAATTTCCCTGCCATGTCCTGGCCATGTCCTCAGGATGGGGACATGTCCTAAAATCTCAATGACAGAATTTGATGACAGGCCATATTTTGTGCATTTTTTCAATCACATATCCATAACTTGTCTTTGCAGCCAGTAGCATGTTGTCACTTCCACCTGTAACCAAAAAACTTGCAAATCAACCAAATCTTCCAAGTTCATCTTCACAAGTTTAGTTTGATTTCTCTATGGAAGAAGTTGTTTTCAGATTCTATTTTTGGAATTTCAACAACAGCACTAATTCCAAAATAAAAAAAGAGGTGTCAATAAAAGATTTGCTGCAAAAACACAAAATATCATTGCAAAGCATCTCTCATCCCCTTTCCCCTTGTTTCCCTGTGATCCCAGCAAAAATTGATTTTTTCTTTTTTCTTTTTTTGATCAAATTGGTGCTCATAAATTTAAATTGGGGTAAACCTTATAACCTTTGCTCCTTGATGCAAGAAATTAAACATTGTCCTGTTGTCATTTTTTAAATGGTGCACAGTTTTTAAGAAAGTTTCCTATTTGCTGCATTTAAATGATTAATCTTGAATCAAATGCATTTTCTTTTTGAAATTATTGGGCATAGTTCTGAATATTGAGAGTAGTTAAAAAAGGTATGGCATTTTGTTTATTTTTTTGATTTCTCCTTTATTTATTCAAAAAATTGAATTAATTATCTAGCATAATTCTGCCATGTTAGAGTATTGTTGTTGCATTTTTGCCACTGTTTTCATCATTTATTGTGTTCTTTGAGGATGTTACAATGCATTGCCAATTTGTTCATTCTCTATCATCAAAGTAATGTCCTCCCTATTGTTATGTGCCCCCCTCCTCCACTATGGCCAACTGCCATGAAGACAATCCAAACAGGCACACATCTTCTGAAGCCATAGTGGTGTTTCCTGCCCTGGTTTGCTGAGTGCCTATCTTGATCAGCAAAAATGCCACAGCAACAGTCCATCTGGTCCATGTCTACCTTGTTGAAGATAGAGTGAATGCCCAGGAGGAGCTAGGCAACAGGTGCGCTCCATTTCCTTGCATTCCACTTGTGATGAGAGAAGAAGAGACTTGTAGTGGGGACAGCAGTGAGGGTTCACCACATGCTCCATTTGCTTGTGTTCAACTTGTTGCGGGTTAGTGGGAGAGGATGGGACTTGTTGACCCTTGCCGCAATATCCACAATCATTTCTGCTGTGGGAGAGGATGGGACTTGTTGCTACAATGATTGAAGCAATGGCATCAAGGGTTCTGCCTGTGGCAATGGAGATCAGTGAAGAAACAGTGAAAAACAAGAGGAAGGAAGTTGAGATAGATGGAGCATATCATGCTGTTTCAATAATTAAAATTATCATGTATGTAGACTTAGCTCAGACATATGATATTTAAAATTTTAATACTTTATTGCAAATTTTAACAAAAAATTAGTATCATTAATCAAATATTATTTTTATTTTTTACTTTTATATTACAGTATGCATCTGATAAAGTCCAGCAAACCTAGAATGAAAATTCTTGTATTGACACTATTGTTATTAATGCATTTTTTGATAGATTTTTGAAGTAGAGTTCAAAAATTACTTTTACTTCTCTTTATTTTTCTAACTTTAATTTCATTTTCAATTACATCCTCAAACTTTAAGGATAGAGGACATATTTTCTCAAATGACTTTTGGGCTGCAGGCTTTTTTCAGAAAATGTCCTGGGACATTTTATGATCATGTCCCAGACATGTTCTATGTCCTCAAATAATGTGTCTTCAAATTTTCAAGAGGAGAGGCCAGGCCATTGCCAACTTAGATATCATCAATTGAATGAGTTTTCTATTTAAGAAGCACAATCAGAAATTACAATTTGCCCCTGAAATAATCTCATTCATCCTATCATTCATATTCCCTTAGGGTAATTGTGAAAAAGAATTCTGAACAAAACTTCAATTGAACTTGAATTCTCCAATCAATATTCCACCACAACACAATGGGAATGGCTGTGATGCATTTTTGTACTTCTACTTAAGTTGTTGTCAATATGAGCAATCAATTCCAACTTATCTAGTGTTGAGAGATGGTTCAATTTAGAGGAAGCTTAGAAAATGCATTACATCCTTTTATATTGGCAAGATATTTAACCTGTTCTAACAATGAAAAATGGAACAATAGATGACAAAATCCATTTATATAAAGGTATGGAGAGTAGAATGTTGTTAAAGTGCATTGTGACAAATATTATTAAATTGGTATGTCATAGCAAACAAAAGTACATATAGCATGTGAACACATAAAATTGAGATCACTGGCATGTTTTAATCATTTTAATTCTTGGCATTACAATTCAATGCACTTTGGCAGGTCTTTAGTTGTTTTACTTTCAACTGAATTCCATTCAATATGTTGCATTCCTGATTGGTTCTACAATTGTACCTTAACTTTCTGCTCATGATTCATTTTACATTTTACCATAATTAAATTACAATCACAGTATGTTGGACTATCTATGTTGCAGATTTATACTTTCTTGCACCCTTGGTTTTAGAGGGAGTCATTGTGACCCACCCTCTCATGATAAGTGAGTATTGGATCCAAGATTGGATAAATCACTTGCCATATTCTGCACTGCAGAGTGAGGCACCAAGTCAACCATATTCTACAATGTGGAGTGAGGCACCAAATCCAGATTTGTGGATGTTGGTATTAGGTCCCATACTGTCACAAATGCATTGCATTCATCTGTGAAGCTGGAAGGATTTCTTCTACACAGGTCAGTACCAGACCACTAGAAGATTCTAGATTTACTTAGTAAAAATTGATCTCAACTTCCAGGAGATCAAACCATTGACCTAGCTTTGGCTAGCTGTTTACTAGGTCTGTCTAGTTATTTAAATATTCTAATCGTAATTTCAGCAAATCTACCTTTTGAAAGTTGTCCAACATCATCACCATATCCTAGCTGCAGACAGTTAGGGGATGCACTTTCTTAGCAAACAACAACAGATAATAACACAGTACCTCAATGTTTCTAGAAATGACTTCATGTGATCAAAATATATATCAAGTTTGTTCAATTCTTGGCATTTTATGGCAATTGAATTTCCAATGCATGTGGAAGGGGAGATCCATCTGTAAATGGGACAGTGTTAGTAGATATGATGAATATTTTGATGTGAAATACTTCTGATCTTTTGACTGACCCACAAGTCAAAAGGCAGTCAATTTTTGTATTATCTTTGTTTTTGAATCCTGTATAGTGATTACAGGGACTGGGATTAAAAACTTTGATGAACTCTTCATTGTAATAAGGAATTTGACATTAATCTCTGTGCAATTTTGTCCTGAATTTTCTCTTTATATTTCTACTACAATTTGAAATAAAGTAAAATTATTTGACTTAATCATCTTGTAATTCAACAAATCTAGAAGAGAGTGGTTGATATTGACCTTAAATTTCTTTTGTTGTCAAAGATTCAACACATTTTTCAATATTTTTAAAACTGTTTTAATTTTTGGGCCTTGTTGATGGGGTTGTGTCATGATTCTAGTTGGAGTTTTTATGTTGAGTACAATATAGTTTCACAATGCCTTATTTCTAGTTGACATAAAAAACAGTGCAAACAATTAACAAATGTACACCATCAAAATAGATTGTCCCAATTCATTGATATGAACAGCCTTTCTTTTTTGAGTCAAAGTGGACATGATTATCTATGATTTCCATAATAAAATTATCTATCTAGGTTTATCAATGTCAAAGTGTAAAAATTTTACCTTCCTAGGCAATCCTTTTGGTACATGTTGGTTTGGTCAGTTGTCCCCTAGAGGCTAATCTAGAATACAGGTTAATGAGTGTTTTGTATTTTTTAATAAACCTTTACTATATTGTGTTGTGTGGTATGATACATCTGAGGAGTTTCATTAATCTTTATTGGACAATGGACAAGAGTTAAAAAGGATATTCTTCTCTTTTTAATGATCATCAAGGGTTTCAAATTATTGTCAAAATTATGTTTTGAACCAAAGTAATAACAAATATTAACATGAAAAAAGGATGGATAAACTATTGATCATTACACACTCTCAAGTTTCCAGAAGATTAAATCAAAAGGAAAAACACATTAAGGCAATTCTAACATTAATGAATACTTTTGTCCTTAGATAGTTTTTCTCTGTGTTAGGAAATGTATGGCATTAATTCTGAATTTTTTTCAATCAACTATATCTACCTTTTTTAATGCTAATGAAACAAGATGGCATTGGGAGAAAATCTGCTGAAATCCACGTTGTCAACAAAAATGTGATAACACAACTGTCATGCCCACAGAAATAAAGTAATGGAAGGTACCTTAGTTGGGACCATCCTGTATCCTGTCAAATTTTGATGACACAGAACAGGACATCAGATATGTCTGGGACAAGTCCTCAAAACCCCCCCAAATCCTGAAGTTTAGGTGAAAAACAATTTTGGTTGACATAATTTTTTAATGCACACACATGCTTTGTGAAAGTCTTGAAAAATTCAAGATTTTTATTACATGATAGTTGATGTATGGGGGTCCACATGCGCAAATAATCAAACTGGTATTCAAATGTATGGACAGGACATGCTGTGTATATGATTTAGAGACATTATGCCATGTCCAGGATATTCCCAATTAAGGTTTAAACAATTCCATTTGATCATTGAATTTGTGTTGACTTTGAGCTGGAGGTTCTAGGAGGTGAAAGGATCATAATGTAACAGATTCAGCTGTAACATGTGCTTTTGCACAGCATAATTTAGAGCTAATCAATGGGGACTGTGATGGCAGCACTGTTTCCGATAGCATTTCTGTTGAATCAAATGGATCAATCATTGAAATCTTGCTTGTATCATGCATTCATTTTCCTCTGTTGATTTTAACTCAAACCTTTCCCATTCCAATTTTCTCACTTCTGTCAAATCATATGCAGAATAGTGATCCTCTTTGTGCAATAAATGCATTTTTTACATCTTTCCTTCAATTCATCAGGAGAGTAAATCCATGGAGCAAGGAAAAAAGGCAATTGTATAGATGATTTTGACAAAGAATGAGATAGACTTCATACAAACAAAGACCAAGTAGCAAGAAGATATGAACCAAAGGACAATGATGTATGATTGGACCATACCATAGTAACTTTAGTCAAGACATTTGATTTTGGTATTATTCCCTTCAGTGAAAGTCTCAATGCACCTAAACTGCAGGGGTAAAGTAATGCCCAGACTCAGTTCTGATTGATGGAGTTGGGCAACCATTGCAGTAGGGCTTGTCTATTCTTAACAAGGTGTCATGTATATGAAGATGTAATTGTCAGACTTAAGTCATGGGTATTGAATGCTAGTATCTATGAGCCAGTACCTATCCTTATGTAAGGCGCATTTTGAAAGGCATAAAAAATCTTTGAGTTTTGGGAACTACTCTAAAAATAAATTTCAACTTGAAAAAAATTAATGGTGACCATGGCTTCCGCTATTTTTAATGACTGTATCAGGCTGTTCCAGGCATCCATATTCACCCTGTGTTCATCATGACTCTTTGAATAGACTTAGCTACATGTAGTTGAAAATAAGGCTTATTGAGCCCTAATATTAATGTAGATATTAATTTTATAATGAAGTGCCCTGTCAACTCAACACAGCCAGAGCACAACTGTGGTGCAACAAAGGGCAAAAACTGCTGCCACAAGACCCTCAGCAACAAACCAACAATAAAATGTTATTGTCATGAGTGTGAAGACACCATGGATGAAACTATTTTTGGTAAATTTTAATTAGGGCCGTCATCATGGATGACCGTCATTGACAACGAATTGTCACAGTGACAACAAGCAAATTAAGGGTCCGAGACCCGCAATTTTCATGATTTTTGTGGCTTACAACTCTGCAACAATGAGTTTGTCAGGCTCCACAAAAATATGTTTTTATTCACTTTAAAGAGTGCTCTTTTTGATGGCAGCATCAATTTCTTCATCAAAAGCAATGAAGAGAAAGACAATCAATGTCAGAAAGGAGCAGGAATAATTGATTTATAATATTTTTATTTTTTACTGAATCCATTGTAAAATCAAGATTGGAATTAATAAGAAACACAAGCATAAAAATATTGTTTTTGCATTGGTCATTGAGAAACGGCTTGACAGTTGAATAGAATTGCAAATTTTTGCTGCTAAAACAGGATGTTGCTATTACTATTAGAATACATGAATAGATAGATTCATTCAACTTCCGCTTCAGACTTCTGACCATAGGAAGTGCATCATAATTCAATTTGAAAAGTGCACCTTTTGAAAATCATACGCCTTGTGTAAGGCATACTGGCCTTTAGACACAATGATAATAACTTTTTCTCCCATTATTATTATGAAGACTCAACCTCCACCATAATGGGTGGTTCCTAAAATTCAAATGAGCAGCACATAATGAACAAATGCCCAAATTGTTCTTGTTTATGAAAATGGGTGTGTTCTACTGATGTTGGCATTTCCTTGGCTTTCTTGTTCCCTACAAGTTTATGCCAAATTGCATAAAAATTGGAGAAAACCCTTAAGGAGTTTTAATCCTCTGAAGATTTTTATGCAAATTTGCATAAATGTTTTGTTTGAATTCTACAACAATTGTCAAGGAGGAATTCAGTACATAATGGACCTGGAAATTATAAAACCTGCATCACAGTGAGTTGGAAATCAGTGCATAAATCTGGTCAAGATATTGATCTCTATATGCAAAGTAGAGGGGGTCATTTTGATTTTAATTCAATATATTTAATATTATTATCAAACCCTCTTATGGCAAACTTCACAAGGATTCCAAAAATGTAACAATGACTGCATGGTTGATAAGTATATCCAAGTGCAAGATGAAAAAATTAAAACTTCAACTTGGCAATTATTATATATATTGACCTCAACATATTACAAAATTTACCATATCATGTGAACCATTAGTGTTCAATGTTACGAATTGTGCAATACTTGATCCTCTGAGTGATGATAGTTTCATATGCTATTGTTTGGATTTTATGAGAGTTTGAAGTGAAAAAACTTTTTTTCATTTTTTTCAAATTAATAATGTGGCCATTGTGGTGTTGACAATTGATGATTTTGCACTCAGTAGAAAGTTACACAGGAACCTATACAAAAAACAGTAAAAGAGCAAAAAAGCAAAAAAATCTTTGAGCATTGCAATTAATTCAATAGCTTGGGGCAAAAATTGTGATGAAACAATTTCATTCTCAGTGAAATCTCATCAGTCCATGGTTCAAATTTCAGCAAAATTGCCCCAGGGGTTAAAGTGCTAGTAGAACTTTTTGTGAGCGTCAATACGCCCAACTCATGAACTGAAAGACAATAATTTTTAAATGTATTTATGCATTTTTTTTATGTCGTAGGTAGGAATTTCATGTAATAGCATATATATGTAAATGCATGAATTTTAATAAATGAGGGAAGCACTGAAGATGACTGTGAAAGATTCCAGCCACGAAGTTCTTCGAAGTTTGCTGACGTCAGATAGATGAGAAAGAGTTGTTTATTTTTGAATTTATGCATTTGCACAGTTGAATTTTAGTAGCGCTCCAATGCGACGTTATCATCATTTCGCTTGTTTCTCTTTTTGTTGGTTATCCCAACAAAGATCCAAGGTATTTACGCAACCCGTAATATCATCTGCAAGATTTGCAAGATCTTTAAGATCCTCAAATCCGAACCCAAAGACATATAAATTTTTTTTTGAGGGATAAAATAATACTAGCAGCCTTATTTCTGCCCACCCACAAGCCAATACCATCCCGAACCCCCACTCCGTCAACGTCTCGTCAGCCTTTGTCAGCATGGTAGAAATATTTTTTGTGGTTCATTTCAACCTCTTATGATGTCGAGGCTAACTCATCAACACTATATAAACCGTCTCACTTTTTGTGAGCATACTTCTCTCCCTTCATGATGGTACGATACCTACCATAATCATGTCGCGTCATTCCTTTCCTCACCCATTTTGCTCGACAAGATATGCTCCTCTTCCAAGGCAGACAATGGAGTGCGCCAGAGAGGACTGCGAATGATCAATCAAATCCTTGCATGTTTATGTAACGGAAGATAGTCATAGTCATTTTCTTGAACTGGAGCCTTTCAGAGTGGAATTATTGAAACCAAACGTGGAATGAAAATGGAAAGGAATACTTCGTTTCGGCTCAATTTTTTTTCCTGGCTGGTGGTTTGGTTCAACGCCAAAGCAATATTTGCCGCTTCTCCGTCATTCGCCACAACCATCGAAGGCTGGAAGCAACCGTTGCAAAGAAAAATGCCGTCGATTTCATCATTTACAATTCCGAGGATAATAGGTGTTTCAAATAGAATCAATCGACGAGCATTTTATCGAACTCATCGAAGTCATATCCCATGCATCTCATCTGCAAAGTCTGTTTATACGCCTCAAGGGAAAAGCAAAAATATCCTTGAAAATAGAGATCAGCTATTTCCATTATTTGCCTCAGCGAATTCACAATTCCGTATAGGCGACAAAGTAGCTCTGGATATAGATGATAATGATGCAAGTGAGACGGCTGTGATTGGAGTAATCGAAGAAAAAAGTGGCAATGGATGGTACACAATATCCCTGGCTAATGAGCTCAAAGGCCGGGATCTTGAAAATTCCATAGAAAGACCGAAAGTGAAGCGACGAGGACCTCAACTTAAATTAATCTGCAGCAATGGCGATGGAAATACATTCACTTCTTCACCCATGATAGAAAGAGAGGCTGTCATTGATAATGACATGATATCTGTATCAACTGCACATGACACTTCTACAATGGACGAAATTGGAATAATCGACTTAGACGCTATTCTCCAGTCTCCACAAAAACACAACGGAGGCGAAATAACCGACGAAATTGTTCGTCAGATTAGATATTGTCATTCCAAATGCAATAAGTGGGTCGTCTTCTCAGACTTACATGTCATGCCATCGACACTCTCGACTTGTTTACATGTTCTTGACTTTGTCCACTCAACAGCACTAGAGCGCAATGCTGGCATCATATTTTTGGGCGATTTTTGGCACCATCGTGGATTCGTTCGAGTAGATTGCTTGAATGCAGTCTTGGAAGCAATGGGGAAGTGGAAAGTTCCTTCAATAATGATTCCCGGAAATCATGATCAGATTGATTGGCATGGGACTGATCACGCTCTGACCCCGTTACGAACATCTTACCGAATATATAAAAAGAATTCTGACCACGATCATGGCGATGACACCGTCAAATCGTTGGAGCAATATCCCGGCCCTCTCGTTCTTTCATATCCAACAAAACTATTCGGGGCATTATTTGTGCCTCATATACGTGACAAAAAACGAATGAGTTCCGTTCTCGCGTCCAAAGAAGCTTTCCAATCAAACGCTCTATTCGTACATGCTGATGTCAAAGGCGCATCTATGAACGATTTGATCGAGTCTCAGCATGGAATTACAGCTTCAGCTTTCCCACCGGATCGTCTAGTGTACTCGGGACATTTTCACAAGCCTCACGAAATCGTTGTAGGGAAAAAATCGCTTCCCAATTCAGTTTCCATAAGATATGTTGGGAGTCCATACCAAACTTCGTTGTCAGAGGCTGGCCAATCCAAATCGTTGCTAATTGTAGATTCCGAAAAAAAATGGGATTGCATAGATGAGATTGCAATCGATATTGGGCCAAAATATCATCGAATTTCTTCTGTGAACGATTTCTTACAAATAACTCCTTCTGAAAAATCGAATGGATTGCGACGAGGAGACAAAGTTGCTGTCATGGTGCCCCAACAACAGCTTGACGAGTTGAGGGTTATCGCTCATGATTTAAAAGAAACAAGTATTGCCTCCGAAGTTTGTGCATTTGATGCGAAGGTGAACGAATTACGAGCATCTGGTGTGTCTGTGGAGATAAGAGATACGCAACCTCAATTGAAAGATCGCGGAACAGCGCCATTTGATATTGAACA
>JACCDI011391361.1_pt1 | contig 10619 bp, 5 predicted proteins | sample 7442791 | NCBI WGS metagenome assembly JACCDI01 (sample SAMN15323434, study PRJNA562643) | freshwater metagenome | isolation source: river surface water | place: USA:Blue River Watershed | collected 2017-08-15
CAGTCACGTGTCGTGGGCGTACAACACACCTCCGTCACGTGACTCATATACAACAAAATCAAAAATGTTGTCCAACGTCACACTTTTTTTGAGAATTTAGTGACAAACCCATTTTGTTGTGTCATGACGACGTCATTACGGCGTCATTTCCAACTAAGGTGAACACAACAAAGCAGTGTCTGTGGTGAAAGGCTTGGCTGAGGATTCAAGGAAGGCTTTTAGGGAGAAACTACAGCAGAGATACAATCCAATCATTGGCCAATCCATGGTTGGGAAAGATGAAGGGGGGTGATGAGAGGCTGGTCAAGTTGATTGCATTAAATGCTGAACTGATTAAGTTCCATGATGATTTTGAAAAAATGAAGACAAAAGCGGCAAATTTGACAAGCGATCTTACAAATGCATAGAAGTGGAATCCACACATAATTGTACAGCATTGGTCATTTGGCAAAAACCGTCAACATCAAATGTGGTACACAGAATTAGGAAAATAGGGTCATTCAAACAAGTCTGGAATTTTTGGCACACTAAACCCCTCTGATGTGTATACCAGCAATTTTTTCACCATTGCCAAATTGCTGTATTGGGCAATGAATGATGCATATAGTCTTCCTGCTGTGTGTTACACCTGCTATTGAAGATCCATACTTGTCATCACAACAAATACAATAGTTGCAGCTGGTGGTTTTAGGAATTTAATCATTCTCTGAAGCATCAAGATGATGCCTATCATTGTAAGGAGAAAATTTACATGAATACAAACTGACTGCTGCACAGTCTCATTCATCACCATATTATTTTTTGGGAGCAACATCATTCATCATTTGCATGGAAGTTCATTGAAAAGCCACTAAATTTTATAATACACAACTGACTCAAGTAGACTTAGTGCTGTAACAGAGCAAATTTTGGTTTGATTCCTAGGTTCTTGGATTTAGATGGTAGAAAGTGCAACATCTGATGCCTTCACAAGGCAAGGAATTGAGTTCCAGATCTCTATGTGACCTTTCATCAAAAACATTCTTCCCCTCTAGCAGGTTATATTAAAGTCTAGATGATCCAATTTCAAAGCTGCCAACTCTTTCAAAGATGAAAGTATGAAAAATTTTAAAGTATAGATATGTGGTGAAAGAGATAGAAATGAAGTAGTCGGAGAATGGATTGGTGGTATAAAATGCAGAGGTATGTTGTACTACAAGTTGATGGTTGATGGTTCACTAGATTTTGTATTGAAATGCTATTTTAATACACTGACCCTGATGGAACAACATATCTGAATTGGTGTCAATGAAATGTGCTAAAATTACCAATAAGAAGGCTATGCATGTCCAAATTGAATGGGGTCAAGAGAGTTTTGGAGAGAGTGATGAAAGGAAGACAAAACACAAGTTTCTCATTACAAAGTGGAATACAAAAACTGCAACAAGGGGTCTTGGAGGAAATCTCTGACAAAATGAATATGTACAAAATGATTTCATGTATGGCAATCCATTGCAAAGGCCTTAAATGTGTGGGTTTACTTAGTACACTCAGAAGATAAAGCTACACCACACAAATAATAGATGAATAAGTTGATCACTAGTTAAGTCACTAGTTATACCAAAAAATTAAAAAAATTAACATCTTTTACTTATATGAACACAATTCATCACTAAAAACTTATATTTTATAGTAATTATTAATACAGTTGAATCCCCTACTTTGAACAAAGTGAAATCAAGGAATTTAAGCAAATCTATGAAAACTATACATTCCTTTTTCATGCAGAAAACAAAGCACTCTTGAAAACTCTGATAAGTTCATCATCCAAATTCATTTTCATTATATTATTTCAGTTGGCCACGGAGGTAGTTGCAGTTGTGATACTTGCTAGGACTTCAAACCTTTGTACTGGTATTTACATCAAAAAATATTTACAATTTTTTAGGATGTCTCCAAAATTTTAAGGGTGGCACTGTTAGTATAACTGGTGGAATTCCCATTCAGTGGATATGATTGGCCATTCAAGGAGGTGCTAACAAATGATCACCTCCATGCTCTCAATCAAGTATTCTCTCACCACAAGACTGGCCAAATAAAAATGCAGAATGTTGCTCTGGATTTTATCAAAATTTAGGAACTTAATCAACGGGGAGGGAAAGTGGTTCAATAGTCACCCCTCCATTAATAACAAATGGTATTCACCATCATCACAAAATCCTTTGATTACTAAAATCAAAAATTATCTAATGGATGAGGCAAAACAAGCATCAACTTATTTGGGACAATAATTCATTCACACTTGCACAAAACTGCAAGGTATTACAATTTTTCTCAAATTCATGGATGGATTGCTTATCATATGAGGTAGCTACTTGAATGTATTAACTGCAGCTGGATCTCAAAAAATCAAATTTCTTGCCGTAAACTTTCTGATAAAAACTGTGACTATTTTTCTACTAATGATGAAGTTAAACTACCTGTTTCTAGTGTCTCATGGACTTTAATGAATTTGTTCATCAACTGTATGTTGTGAGTGTTTCTTGCAGAGTAGCAGTGGATTTTATTCTGCGGTGTTGAGATTCATTGATGAAGTTGGATGGTGGTTAATTTTCAATTTGAACATTGCTCTAAAAGAGAATTATAAAATCAATGGCATGATTAAAATAATAAATCACCTCCTGGAACTGAGTCCTATAATCTTGCTTGGGGAACCCATACAATTATATCAACAACAACTTACAACACAAACTGCACTGAACAAGCAAATCAGGATAGATTAGAAGGACATATTTGATAGGTTAGAAAACTGAAGACAAAACAGGGATTAAGCAATGATTCCTGAGAACTTCATTAGAAACAACAGAACATTACAAAACAATCAACATTGGTTACAACAAAACCATGTATATGATAGGAATAGAACAAATGAATGACAAGAAGCTGTGACATGAGACATGTTGATCTTTATAGTAATGGTATTGACAACATGTTAGTGACAGGCAAGAATGTTACAAAAAACTTTTCTGTTTGATAACAGGTAGAGATGCATTTGTGGACATAAGCACATGCAAATATCATATAGATTAGTTGGGTGGAGTTTTTGTTGATCCAACTCATGGAACTTGTTTGAATATACCATTTTTTCAGAGGAAAATTGCATGTCATTTTCTTTTCTGACCTATGCTTTATTTTAGCCTTTGATTCTCTGCCACAACATATGACACAACACTGCTACACTGGAATTATACTATACCATTTGACACTTGACACTATGCTACAACATTTTCATATCCTCTGTGTCATTATTTTGAACTCTCTATACTACAGTATTTTTTATCATACAACATCCTGTAATAAGTATGGCAGGAGTTACAATTAGCAGTATTTTGAGTATCATAGTGAATGATATATTATGTACATAGATTGACCACAAATGGCATATCATCTGTAAGCTATGATATGCAATGAGATTTGACGCTATATTATGATATTTTTGGCTCAAAAATAACTACCTTTCATGTTTGAATTATTTTTTACTAAAGATTGAGAAATGGCTTGGTTGAATTTGTTGTTATAACATTCTTCAATATATCACCAGAAATATGGTAAACCAGCAAGTACCAAGAAGATAATGAATTAGTGAAGTATTTTGTACAATATGTAGCATTTAAAACATCCAGAACTAAACAAAACTGAAATAATTAACCATCACAATTGTGATGATTGACTATATCATCTATTGAAAGATAATTATGATTGTTAACAGCGGCCTATTGGTACACAGCCAACAACTACAATGATTAACTATCATACTTCTAGCTGTAAACCATCCACATCATCTTCACTGTTTGTACTGCACACCCCATTCAAAAAGGCAAACCAGGACAAACAGCATACTGTGTATTATTGAAGAAAGAAGAGAACCACAATGACATGGCATAGCGCATAACCTCCATTTTGCTCCTCCAATTCCATAGTATTAGCAATATCTTTTTCACAACTCAAGGCATTTGTGTGAATGAACATGCATCACTAACCAAAAATATAGTAAACTGAAAAATAAAAGTGTAAGCTGTTAACACTTCTTTTAATCACTATGGTAACAAGGACAATTTTGCTTTGTGGATTATCAGCTTGGCTTCATGTTCCATAGTGGTCATTGTGAAAGATTTCTTTGGATATTATTTTGTTGTGATTAATTTTGTGTGAAAAAAAGAAACAAAGACAGTTACCAATTTAGCTGGGAAGAATGATACCTTATCTGGACCTTCAGAAATCAAAACGAAAATTGTCAGAAATGACTAATTAATTATGAGTTCACCCAAGTTCACCCCAAGTTCACCGCAAGTTCATCCCAAGGTATCAAAGGGTATTCAAAGAGCTCTCACAAAATCTTTTCTAGACATATCCTTTGAAGAAGCAGAATGATAGTCATGGCTGTTATTCTCAGTTGTGTTTACCCTGGATACCCTAGAATCATTCTTTGTGGATTCCTGTTCCTCCCGTCTCTCTGTACTTTAGCAACAACTAGGGTACCACGTGAACCTATCCGTTTTTTTCCATTCATGATTTATGATTCAAAACATGCTCTATGTTGTTTCACTTGCTGCTTTGTGCTACAAATAAATTGTCAAAATTCTAATTAATAAACATATCCTTACTCAAATATGGGTATATTACAGGTAATTACCTAATACTATGGGAAAAATCTAGTGAAAATTAATCAACCATGATTGATGACTGGCTCATTGGCACCCTCATCCGACACTCCAAGATTTCTGATGTTTGTAGAATTATCACAATGCTATTTACAATGTCAAATGTATGAACACTCTGTGTAATTGTTCATTGAAATGGGCCGTTGATATGAAAACCCACAAGTTGAAGCTAACTACTCTTTTATCAAATCATAAATACATTATTAAAATATCAACCCATGATATTTCTAAAACAATTCAAATCCTTAACACCATAGCTGCGTTTTGTGAGAAGACAACACAACACTTTCACTTCCTCTACCCTGTCACATTTTTCTAACTTGTTTGTTCATATTCACATGGATCCATTGATGTCATACTCCACAGAAACCATACTAGTTCTTAGTTCTTATGCATTCAATTTTAATGTTTATTGGAATGTCATTCATTCCATATTGTCTAGGTATGAACATGAGGTGGAAAGTCAAGGCATAGTGCCTGTGAGAAAGGTCATTCAATCTGACCACATGTGTGTCATATCAAGTGTTAGGGCCAATTTTGTTTAATTTTCCCTACAAAACCACGCAATTTGTTGGCTCCTGCAATGCAACATTGCCCAACCCATATGACAAGTCCTTTCAAGGTCAACCTTTTTCTAAGGAGGTGAGTGTCATGTTGTGAGACAAAAGATAAAATTGTTTTGTTAATATACTTTTTGTGTCAAGGACACACACTTCTTCACAAGTATCCATGATTCCAACTACACAACTTGTTTGCAAATTTTCTTGATGTGATGCACCACAATATTGTTCTATTCCAAACAAAATCATTGGGGATGAAGCAAGAAGCCATTTCAACCCCTGCTTTTCTACAAATATGTCATACAATGTGTGGGTCTTACTCAAACAGATCCAGATGTTGTATCCAAGCAATTGGAATTTTTCAAACACACAATTTATCTTCTCTCCCTTACAATGCAAGATGTATGATGATAATATTGTATTTTATTTACTACTTACTTTATCATTTGTCATTTTTTGTGTTGATGACACACACTTCTTCAGCCATCTATGGATGTATGGGGATGAGACATAATACCATGCTATGTGTTGGTTTGGCTGTGTTACTTAAAATGTTCTCAGCAAACACAACATTCAAACTACAATTATTATTTACTTTATGATATATGTAGGCTCACAGCAATCACACACACAAAAATTGTTGATAACCACCTTACAATGAGAGATAAAATTTTTCACAATAAAATGGCCTCACAATGTGAGCAAACTATAAAGTACATGACTTACTCAATCCCCTCTTTTTCTGCATCCTTTTCATGATGTGAGAAACTTGATGACCACACTTCCTGTGGAAGCAGCCATACCATACCCACATTTTCCTTTTTTTCCTTTTTTATATAGAATGGACTGGGATTTCATGTTGTTCTGCACACTTTGTCAAACAGGGGGAGTTCACAATTCTAATCCTACTTTGTATATGATGTATCCTTGCATCAATTACAGGGGGGAGAGTGTTCTGGAAGTTGTGCTTACCCTGGATATATGGGAATCCTTCTTTGTGGATTCCTGTGACTCCTGTCTCTCTTTACTGTAGTGATGTCTAGTTCACCACATGAACCTATCCTTCTATTGCCTTTGCTGATATATGATTTAAAGCATGTTCTGTGTTGTTTCACATGCTGCTTTGTGCTACACCCACATTCTCATAATTCTAAAATGATAAACATTTAACTTACTCAAAAATGGGTATTCCAACGGCTTGGTCATAAATTCTGTAATTGATTATTCTGCACGTATATTTTCTCATTTTTTGTTGGCTTGTAAAATACTTAAGCACATCATATTTTTAAGCAGAATGAGAGTTTATGAGCCCAGATGATGTCTAGCAATAAAGTAGTCCTGGGTTTGTCTCCCATGTGATTATCAAATGTGGAAACCACTTCCAGGATCAGAGAGGATATCAATCATGATAATACTCAACCCACAATGTAAAATATAATGGAGTTTACAATTGGGATAATTCCATACTGGACAGATCTGGAGTTGGGATTACACCCCCCTTTATTATCCACATTTTCTACTATGCAACACACATAGTTTTGAACAAACACCTAAAAAATAAAAAATATTATGAAAAGCATTATTAGGTCTTGTTTTTTTTTGGACCTCCCATAAACTATAAACATGTGCACATGGAAACTGGGCTTGTTAGAACTTGCAACTCATAGTCACCACAAAAAAGGAAAGAAAATCTTCATCTTCAACAATATTATCTACAAAACCTCTTACAAGCATCTCACCACCACTTCTACCCTGAGCATATTTCATAATTCCATTCCTGCATGATTTTGAACAAAATCTGAACGAATTAGAACTGAAACAAAAACAGTTAAAATGGAGAACAAAAAACTTACATGAAATCAAGAAACAATAGAAACTAGAACTCACTAATATGAATCATGTGCCAAATTATTGCACCATCTTCTTCATTTTTCTTTGTGGGTGTTTGCAAAGTTGAGATGAAGCAACTCATCTAGCAACGTTAGATCATGGTACAAATTTGGAGAATAAAAATTGAATTCCTCTAAGAAATAAGAGTGGGTTGCCTTGCTCATTAGCATTGGTATCATGGACACAATAAGGTTGAAGTGATTTGGCCAAATGCTAATGAGGTTCTGTCAACAAATGGTGGAACCATTGGTCAGACATTTTTCTGTCAGCCCTTTGAGTAACCAGGCAGTGTAGATTTTGTGATAGTTATTACCACATAGAACCAGACCATCCCCATGAACAAATTTGTGGCAGCACAACAATACAATTGCCTACAATCAGTAGTAGCACAGGATTTGATAACTGAAAATCTCCCATTGTCTGTTGTTTTTCATTATATGAATTCATGGGGACAACAAAGGGAGGATTGAGGATCACACTTATATTTCGTGATCACATCCCAATGTTTTTGTAATACACACATATTGCATTCTTGTTGCATATCTCAGGGATCTTATGCAGAATTTAATTTTTAAATTGACATTAATAAATATTCATGAACTTTCAACTAAAACTCCCAAAGAATTGAACATCATAATTCATGTTTAGGAATTATTTTAAAAGATTTCATAGCAAATTTTTCAAAAATGGCGTGGAAAAACAAGTAAGATCATTGTTTTTGCTTCAACACACCCACTTCATGTCATCCATAGTAAAAATAAAATTGTTATTGAGTTTCACACTTATTTGCAATCTAACTAAGTTGTCCATGCATCTGTATATATACTGAGGATATATTTGATGTTATTGGAATGCTGAATTTTCATTTGTAATCTTGTGATGTTTTGGTGTCATTGACAGTTCTTTGGTGTTGTGCCATGTGTCATATTGATGGAACAAATCATAAATAAAATTTGGACTCTGCATCAATGTGAGTTTTGATAGGAGCCATAGGACAGAGGACCATTATCTTTCATGTAACTTCAGTGCAAAAATCATTTGTCTTACATTTGAAGATATGGAAAGAACCAATGATGTTGGAACATGCTGTGCCAAATTTATTCTGCATATTTATGATAACCATAAACATATAATGCCTTTTTTGTTGATGTTCAACTGGTTGTCTTTTGATGGTTAGGTGCATATCCTTGGACCATTACTGAGATCTCTTCAATATTCTTTGACACATAGGTGTACATAAGGAGTGGCCATGTCCTAAGCAACCCTTATCTAGGTTCAGCAAAAAATACTTTTCAGGGAAAAAGTGGAGAAAGGAAGAACCGTCTAGCTTTTTCTACAATACCAAACTTTTGCACACAGTTACAACACATATTACAGTCTCATAAACTTCCCACATATTACTGTCTTTGACATACCAGATATTTTGTTCAAATTGTGATTGATCTTTTTGTTGGGTGTGATTATCACACTGGCTTGAAATCAAAGGTACATTTTCAAGCATAAATGAATGGACCAAGTGATGTAAAGGAATACATCCTGAGATTTGGTAGGATAATCTTTGTCAAAATAGAAATTAAGATCTTTTGTGGTTTTGTGGTAATTCTTTCAACAAATTCAGAATCAATAAGGAGTTTATGAGAGGATTGTTGCTACTATTAATTTGGAGGGGATATTTTGTGAAATATTATAGCCAACTTATCTTTCTTTTTTCTAGATTTTGTAATAATATTGTCATAGGAAATGTCATACTTAGATAGCATAATTATGGATAGGTCAGGAGGTTTGTCCTGAAACTATTTTTTGTGAATTATGTTAAACTGCATAAAATCAAAAAAATTTGTGAAGGACTAACTAATGATCACAATTTAAAGGTATTTATGAACTAGAGATGAATTTTAGTTTTCCTTCATGAAAGTAGCTATATGAATGAATGGGTGTATGTAGCTATTCATACATGAATGGTATCAGTCTACATCCAAGGAATATCATTTGTTGCTAACTTTTGGGAAAGTTGAGATTTTTCTTACAGATGGCACATGAATTACCTACTGGCTTTCATCTTAGGGGTGATGATGCAATAGTTAATAATATTTTTTTATACTGCTCTCCACTGCATTAGGTTTTGCAAATTTCAAAGCCAAAACATTGTTGATATATTATATATTTGAACTACAAAGATTGTCAAAGCATTCCCAATTTGAAAAGAAGCACCACCTGGAACCAGTCACCCAATACTTGAAACAGACAGTCTGATTAATGCAAAAAGTAATAAGGATGCATCATGCTCTATATATGAATCAAAATGGATATTTAGGCAATGCCTTTGGTGTGAATAGTGATGATACAGCTTCATATCTGTTTAACATGGTGTTCCAATACACTTTTATATATTCAATTATTGTTGGATCAGATTCCATCTTCATTGTGTACCTATCTGGTTGCTGATCATATCCACTTGAGTTGGTTTTATCTCACAGTTAGTGTGCTTGAGTCATACAACTAAAAAGGGCCTATTTTGATAGCAAGATTGGAGTGTTTATGTTGGTTTATAGTAAATTCATAATATTTTTAACTGACAATGATTTAGCTTCCAAGTTATCATGTATGATTCTTGTTTCAACCAACAGTCTAGGGCAAAGTAATACTCTACATATTGCCATCAAACACTGTGTAAAAAAAGTAAAAACAAGTATCCATTAAATTTTGATAAAACTCTACTGGAATGCAACCAACAGTTGATCAGCTAAGTATGAAATGACAATCATCATTGAATTGACAGCAAATGAAATCACTCATGTAGAAGTATTCTGATCAATCTTTGCATTGGCAAACAAACGCAGAGTCAAACCCTTTTCAGAGAAGGCTGGTGGTGGACCTTGTCTTTTTAGAATTGCCCATAGTATGGCCCAAAGTAATGAATGGTTGAGTATCCAAATTAGAAGTTATTGTCAGATAAGATAGTATTTCCATGTGTCAGATAAGATAGCATATCCATTTAAAGTTGGTTCACATAATGAACAAAATAAGAAAAAATTGAAATTTTTTTGATTCCAGTTTCCTAGAACCATAGCCATTAGATGAAAGCTTCTTGGAAACATCTTTCACTTTTATTGTAATAATTTAAAGCTATTAAGTCATCAGCTGGAAATACCTTGAATGATATTGGTCATAAATAGATGTCATGATTTGTGTAAAAATTATCATGAGTCACAATGTGAACATAGTATGTTGTTACAGCCTGTCTTTTGTTGTTTGAGTCTTATGATACATTTGAAAATGAAATTGGAAATACCATGGTCATAACAATTCACTGATATTCATTTTCTCTAATGTTGATTATAAATAGTCAATGACAATCACATTCAATCTGTGTTTCTCATAATTCTTTGTCATCCTCTCTGTTCTTTAACAACACACATCTCATAGTATTGTCCATTTAGTGGCATCAACAGGGAGGATTCTAATGAAA
>JACCDI012249264.1_pt1 | contig 10619 bp, 9 predicted proteins | sample 7442791 | NCBI WGS metagenome assembly JACCDI01 (sample SAMN15323434, study PRJNA562643) | freshwater metagenome | isolation source: river surface water | place: USA:Blue River Watershed | collected 2017-08-15
GGTAGCAGAAATGATTGATCCAGATATCCTGGTCGTGCAAGGTCAAGTCACAAGTAATTGATTTTGCCATGTTTGTATGGGCATGGGATGAGTCCAAAGGCAGTGCTTTTTGTGGAGGAAGGCCCTGTAGAAATGGCTGTGATGTCCAGGGGGGATGGGCATCTGGCCTCTAAGTAGAAGATGATGTCACCATTGGGTATTTCCTCTGATTTTCTGGTTTTGTTGGGTCCTCCACTGCCAGGATGTTGGGTTGGGATATCCCTGTTCCTGCGCATTGGAATGGGGGAGGTTGCATGGATGCAGTTGTGGGGTGCATTGGTGTATTGTCAGGTGAGTTGAGCCAGCGCTTCCTGGCAAAGGTTTGCATTTTTCTTTGTCCTAATTTGCTTAAGGTTGGAATCCTTGAAAGAGGAGTGATAGGTAGAAGAATTGCCCCAGTTATGGTCATGTTCAGTTAGTTGAGACAGAGATTGAGTGATTTCTGTGTGGCCTCAAATTGTGTTGATGGAATTGTCTATTACTGATATATTTATCACCTTGGACCTTGATTATGGTTTAATTTCCACATGTTGAAATAAGATAATTCCAAACAATCATCTAGCATCTTCATGAGTAACAATTTGAGATAATATGAATTTTATGAATCAAAAACAAGGAAATAATTAATCCAGATTTGTTGGTTTTGTTCAGTTTTGAAAATTTCAATGTTATGATACAATGACTAGGAATCAAAATTGAAGATAACATTGTACATAGTATTGAATCTGTAGATGAAAGAAAAACAATATTTTTGCAAAATTTTCAGGGCAGAGAACTTTATTGGGAACACTGGTGGGTTTCATCTTAGGATGTCATGCCAAATAATAAGTCAACAAATACATAATGACATACTTGAATCCAATCTATCACATTACCATCGTTGAGATGATTAATGTAGATCCATCATATTTTGAATGTTGTTTATTCTCAACAAATGGTAGGTGGTGTTGATAAAAATTAAACTATATGGCGATAAATTAAGGACTGGAGGATGGTGATAGCAGTAACTGTGCATGAAATTTCTTTTTAGGTTTGGAGTAGAAGAGAATATCATCTCAATAAATCAATGTTTGCTATAATTGTCTGTTCATACAGTGAACTGTGAACTGTAGACGTCGAAAATGGAAGTATGGCACATTATTCAGTTGCGGTGTTTTTTTTTCCTATTTAAAACCAGACCAACTTCAATTGCCTATTGCCAATCCCACTCCTGCAAGACATATATTAAAGTATGAAAAAAGATAACAGGTGCCCTCTTCGCGGTGATACCAACTAAGACAAATGAATCGGGACGGTCTTCGTCGGTGTAAATGATTCCAGAAATGAATCCTTGAAAGAAGGTGAAACTAAAATTACAAATGTAGACGACCCACAAAATCGGCACCATGGAATCGTATCAGCCAAATCAAAGATCACAGGTACCAAGAATTTACAAAAAATAGCTGGTGCGGTTCCTTCTCAATTCATGCACCCATTGTCATACCAATTAATTGCCACTGCCAACACTATCCATTCCAATCCATTCCTTTCCACTCAATTAAATTTTATTCGTTTTTATTCCAATCCATTCCAATTTAAACCAATAAAATCAATGTTTAAAAAAAGACCTCCCCAACCCCAACGTATCAATGTTCTTCGTTCGATCCGTCGTAATCGCCCTACAAATCATCGACACCGAACACCTAGGAGTAACCGCCCCATACACTTCGTAAATCCGATCGATGGCCTCGTCCTCCGTATGCCCCTTCTCCAACAACAGCGTCATGGCCAGCCAGAACGCCTTGCGTCGGGAATAGATGTGTCTAACGAACGACCTCTGCGCCGGAGAAAAGTCTTTGGCGGGTTTTTTTCCGTCCACTCCGTATTGATACTCTCTCCAAAGGGCGTTTAGATCCGGTGGAGCTTTGGAGAGGGGAATGAGCTTATCGTCGTCGTCGTCGTCGTGGTGGTGTTCGTTGGTCGCGGTGTTGTCGGGAGGGTTGTTACAGGATATCGGTGCCGGATCGGGGATGGCGTCGTTGGGGTCGGTGGATGCCGAGGCTGGATTTGGATTCGATTCAGTACGAAGTGAGTTGTTTTCCTTCGTAAGTACATTGGGACGAGGATGGATCGGCAAGGCGGCAGCTTCATTGAGCTGATGCCATGGGAAATGACATGAAAAGAAAGATTACGACAAACAATTAAATAATTAGCAAACCAAGTGAAAATAAGAAAGTAATGATCGGAAGAAAATATCCATTCAAAAGCGAAACGTTGATGTTGATGTTCACCTGATTTGTAACTCCAGCTATACCATTGGGAATATGGCCTCGTGCGAAATGCGAGGCCAGCTGACTGACCAGTTGCGTCATGCTGCCAATCAATTTTCCCTGACGACGATCCAGTTGATATACCATCTGCTTCAAATCCAAAACGTTCTGCTTGATGAGGGCGAGCTCCGCATCGGCGTGTTTGTCGCGCTTGAGAAGGTCTTCTTTGCCGACTTCCTTGGCCCATGCAGACAATGGAGTCGGTTTTCTCTTCTTGGACGAGGTCCTGGCATTCTTGGGAGGAGATTTCCGCTTGTCGGGGGAGGCTTTGTCTTTGACGGCTTCTGGCGGTTTTTTGGCACTCTGCGCTTCCAGCTCGTCGTCGCCCGCCGCATCGGGGGCGATAGGAACGTCTTCCAAGGAGGCTTCAATCGGAGGGAGAGTAGGATGGGCGACGGGAGCCACGGCGGGAGAAGGAGGCGCGGCGGGAGGATTCTGAGTGGGAAGCTTCCCTTGTTTTTCAAAGTAGAGAACCTTTCGAATCATCTGCTTCACCTGAGGCGACATGACGGGATTCCCCCGTTTCTTGACGTCGTTCCACTTCCCCTTGTCTGGCATGAAGTAATTGATCGCCTTCTTGGCAAACTTGAGGGTGTAGTAGCGGAGCTTGGTGGGCTCGTCTTCCGGCCCCGGGGTCGTCGTGCCGTACGTCTTGTAGTTGAAGAACGAGACGATGTCGTCGGCGGTGACGCGGCGGAGTTCTTCCCTCGAGAATTCATGGTCCATGGGGTATTTCAAGCCGTCGATGAAGGACATGCATTGGATGAGTTGGCCCTTGTAGGCTCGCACCCAGTACGGGGATTCGCCGGGTGCTGCGGTTTCGGCGGTAGGTCGTGGTGGCCGTGGTGTTCGTGGTGTTCGTGGTGTCCGTGGGGCTTTCGCGGCGGGGGCCGATGGGTCGCCGTTGGAAGGAGTTGACGACATCGCGTGTATTGATATCAAGTGTACAAAATATTGTGTGATTGGAATGTTTTAACCCACTTCCCTATGTTGTTATGTTTTGTGTACAGGAGGACAATGTATTAGCGATAATTTTTTCTGAATTCTGAATTCCTTTGTGACAATAGAGTTAATAAAATCGCTAATCCATTTTTTTCCAGTTACTAGAGAGACAGATAATAATAAAAAACATAAGAAGTCCAAAAAAATACTATCACATACCATAAAACGACAATATCGTAATGTATCGTAATTTCAGAGTTCACACGTATGCGAGTCGGGAAAATTGGATTGGTTAAATTAATTTAGCGATCCTTCGAAAAAATAATGCTCTTCCGTCGAATTAGTGAACAAACACAGAAAAGAAATTGCGCTATGATTTTGTAACTACCATTCCGCATAATATCAAGAGAGAATGAAAAGGTCTTTAAACCATCGTTAAGGTGGAACTGTTATATTTTTAAAAATTGACTTAGTATATTGAAGTGTTAAAGAACCATATGCACTAAAGATGTTGGACATGTAATTACAGTTTTTATGGCATGAAATATGAAAGCTAACCTATTGCCCTCATGAAATGTGATAGATCATTCATTGCATTAGGAAACAATCATGAATCATTAGACAAGCTTACATGGAGATTTCACTCATCCAACAAAATCAAGCAAAATGAATTAATATGAATGTGAATAGGCAAGAAATCATTAAGCTTGTGACAAGGATGTATACACTTGGATTGATTTGGTATCAAGTTTAAGACCTAGAAATTTCTTCCATTCTTATTCTTTTGTGGTGCAATTCTTTTCTCATAACTATTTCAGCAAAAGCGGTCACCTAGAAGGCTTTTGTGTCCTATAAAGAGAATCCTCTTATTCTTCTGAATGTTCACTTCCACCTTTTCTTCTTTTTAGGCTGCACTAATGTAAACTTGCCATCATTACTTGTTATTCATCTAATGAATATGAATCATGTTAATACCTTAAAACTTTTGAACCATTTGTTTCACATTATCTAATTTACCAGGATACCTCATTTCATCTAATTGTCCCAATTGCATCCTGACACAAAGAATAATATCATCATTATGCAATACATGATGTAGTCATTAATTCATTTTTCTGCTTCGTTTATTACATGGTATTGTTTATTTAATATGCTGTTTACTGTCATGTTGAAAACATAATGATGTAATCTCCAAACTATCTTTTCTGAATTTGTGATCTTTCAGATAATAACTATCATTTTGTCACAATGCCAAGTGCAAGACGTGAGAGTGTTTGTAACTTTTAGTGGAGCTAGTTTGCTTACTTGTTGGATATGTCCTTCACATGTTACCAACATACCAATGACAGGATTATAAAATTTGAAAACAACATTGCTGTTGTCAACACAAACCTTTCCCTACCTACAAGTAATGTGTTGGGGGCTTGCATGGTAAAAAATTGTGTATGAAAAGTCAACAAATTCACAAAATAATGACTTTGAAATTGTTTGGAATCACCAAAACATCAAAGTGAACTCCTGCAATAGATGTGAAGATGCAAACAGTAAAATTTGCAATTGCAGATTCTTGATTGTTTCCTGAACAAAAATAGAGATTCAAAACATTCATTGTTTCATCCTTCCCTCTGAACACACAAGCACATATAAACTGGTGAGTAATTTAATTCCATAAAAGTGCTGATGATGTCTACTGTGTTACACATTCATTGGAACTAAATTCCGGGTGTTGCAAGCTAATATGAAGAAATTCTTGTTGGGGATGGCAAATAATGAGCCTACAAAACCCACCAGAGTTAATATTGAGGGCTCTTTATCAACTGTTAGCAATGCAAATATTCCAACTGTAATACCATTCACTCACTTTCAAACTCAATGAAACCAACTCTTTCTTCCCAAATACAAAAAATTATGTCAACTTGTTGTCCTTGAACTCCCTTTGGGAATGCCTGAATATTAAGAGAACCCAATGGCCAAAGGGTCTCTTGTCTGTTATGGAATGTGAATATTGCAAAATTTCTCTTTCATCTCACCCATATGTTGTATCATGTTTTGAAAATCCCCCATGTGTTGTCCCCATGCTAAGGTAATATCTTTTGTTCTTTTTCAGAAAAAATCTCTGAAAATGTTGTTTCTAACAATGTTGGCAAAATCACAGGAAAAATCCCACTGCTTATCACAAACATCAGTTGATATTTTAACGATGCAAAAAGAATATTGGATCAAGGAAACAGGCAGTAGGTGAAGATTTGTTGTATGTATCTGATGTTTAATCATATGCAGCATCTATTGTGGAATATTCAAAGAAGCGATTCAGGCAAATGCCTATTCAGACAGGAATCGAGTGCTCTTTCCATTCACATAGTAATTATTCAAACAATGCTATCGTGGAAATGGTTATTGCTGACTCTTTCCATTATGAGAAAATACCTGATTGAGAAGTTGAGTCAAATAGATTTAAATGCCTTCTTGAAAAGGCAAAGTATTTTGAGAGGGATTCCAAAATTCCCAGTAGAAACAAAACTGTAGACAGGTTTTTGTAGTATTGTTATTTTTCCTCTTTGCTAACAAATAACCAGGTGATCTGCTTGACATTAAGTTTCTGTCAAACTTTGATTTAATGAAAGGTAGATGAGAGAGAAGCAAATTTGTTTGAATTTAGTTGGATTGGAGATTGGAGAAGGTAAAACAATTAAGAGGATGCCTCATTAAATGTGTTGACCATGTGCAGGACACCAGCATTCATATTCATCATTGATTGATTTGGGCTCATAGTGAATAATGGAAAGAAAGATTCTGAATCATATCTTTTGTCAAATCTAAAGATGAATGGTTTGATTCAGCAAAAGCATTTACTGATAGCTCTCTTTTTGATGGGGCAGCAAATTTTCAAAAAGCTATGAAAAGTCTGTACGAACACTTTACTTGGGCAATGTGTTTTCATAGACAAGAACATGTGCTGTTACTTTTTAGAAAGTTGTTGTGAATTAGATATGTTTATTATTTCAATATATTTATTCAATTACAACTCTGACACATTTACAGTGTGTTTTTCTAAAAACTTGTAGAATATACAGTTTATTTTGCAGTGGATCAAATCATGGTATCCATGTCCAATTCATGGTCCTATCAAGTACCTTGAATGATGAAAAAATGGCCTTTTTGGTAGGGCTGGTACAAGGTTTGCTACATGGTTTTATGCAATCCATAAAATGTTAGTTTTACACAAGCCCTGAAAGCAACAGTTCTTTGGGCTGCCTGTGACAGTGTAGCAAAAAATTATGGTATTTTTTTCAATATATGGTATCTGAGATAAATTGTTTCAGAGGGAGTTTCTTGGTCTTCTGAGGGCTTGTTTTCCTGCACTTAAGGCACTGAGGTGTTGCAATTCTTATCACTTTTCAAATGACAAATTATATATACTTGTGCATCATTTTAAGTGTGCTTTGAAGAAATCTGCCTTCATACTGAGCAATGAGGATGTTATTGGGATACCACTTTTACTTGTTGTGATGAGGAACTGGATGAAGCATGAAACGTTTGGTGAAAACATAAAATGAATCAGATCAAAGATGAGGTTCGTTTTTAACACATTTTGTGTTCATTTTGCTGCTAACAATTCTCAATTATTTGCAGTGTTCAGTTGAGTGCATTGATTCATCAATTTTTGCCAAAGAGGAAGCACCAATTACAGCGCCATTTTTGTAATCACAGGTTGGGTGAATCCCCTCTTGAAAGACTGGATGGTGACAAGAGAAAGTGGGGGATGGGTTTGCCAAACTTCATGTACTGGAATGTCCAAACCACAAAACTTCTGCATTTTTGAAGGAATTTGATCACTTCTAGAACAAGACAGGTTGGTTTGAATATTGCCCTGACAGGCTTCTAACTCGTGAGGCAACCAGTGGTAAATCTCATGTTTTGTATTTTGTGACATCTATTCTTGATGCCTTATGCTTGTACAATTGGGTTCCTTACATTTTGTGCACATCAAAGAGGATAGAAATTGGGTCTGCAGAATAGCCTTGAGCCGATGTAAAGCACCTCAAAGAAGGAAAGCAATCAAATCTTGGCAGTAGCAGTTTGGAGAAGAGAGAAATTTTATTCCCATAAGCAAAAATGAGTGAGAGTCAAATCATAAATCAAGTAAAATTAGATGCAAGCAATTTTTTGGTGGCAATGTTATATAGTGAGTACTTTTTGATGATCTGTTCCATGTGCTGTTCATCAGACTAAACTGTTTCCTATTTTTAATTAGGTTTTATCTTTATTTGAAGCATTTCAGCATTGATATTAATCAAAGTTTTGAGGATGGAATGTAGATTAGGAAAAAAGCGGTTTTGGAGAGTTGATGGATCAGTTTGTAATTTCCTGTTTACAATTAAATATAATGAGATATGTTTTATTTCACCTGACACTAGTTGCATCAAGAATCAAGAAGAAGATGTTATGTGTTGAAGAAAGTTCAACTGGATTATTATGGTTGTGTTTGCTCAGTGTGATGTCCCTGGAGTTGAAGAGGATAGGGATATTATTTGCTTGCAATGTTTTTGATTCTGTGAATATAACATGCCACTAGAATTTCAAGTTTGCATCCAGAACAAGGACGTAAAAGAGAAGAAATAAGGAGTCTCTGATACTCCTGATGGAAAAGAAGAATGAGATAATTTTATACCACTCTGGCATTTTCACATAAATCAAATTCTCCATGGGTATTCTTTGACAATGATATTTACTTAATATATGTCTTTTTAATATTTTATCTTATCAAACTACTCCTCTTATTTCATTATATTATCTTCATCACTTGAATTAAAATTCATTTGCTTTTATTATTTACGATGTTGTTCAATGATCAAATGTATTTTGGAATCCCCTGGTGCTTTCTAATTTTGATGTTGTGACACCATTTTTTTGAGGACACAAATAATTATTCATGTTGCTAAAAAGAATTACAACATGTTGATGATGGATATGGTGTTTGTGTCATTAAATTTGGATATGTCATGACATTCAACATTTCCAACTAGGCTTGCTTCTTCCCAGTGCATTGTAGGCTGTTAGTTTTGATTTGTTGCAACTCAGCATGTAGAACAAAATGAGATTGGGAAATTTGCTATTTGCTGCACAATTTTGTTCACCCTCTCAATATCTCTCCCACCTTTATTATGAAGCACTATGTTATTGATATTACCATGGTCATCAAAATGGTGAAAAGTGTAGTGGAATTAAAAAGGCTAAGACACTATAAAGATGAAAGAGATGCATTGTAGGTGTAATGACCACTCAAGGGTGTGGTAGTATCATGTAATGTGCTATGAAAATGAAGAAAATGTATGCCATGTGCAATATTGACCATCCCACTCTTCACAACTACTGGACACAATATTTGGTTGTCATGGATTACAAAATGTCATGAATATTTGTAGATCATTTGAGAGTGATCAAGTAAGTCTTTGCATGGAAAAATTCCTCAAGGTAGTCATCTACAAATCTTGGACATTTAGGGGTAAAAATCACCTGAAAGATATGAACATTCAATCATAAAAGTAAAAATCATAAGTCAGTAACTATATCTGTAAGCAAGCTTTAAAAAGAAGAATGTTTAGTTTCCTCTGATTCATTTTTGTTTTGGAATGATAGATTTGTGCCAGATACTGTTTTTTGTCATTATCAGGGCAGGATAAGATTGTGAAAATGTATTAGAATTGATACATCAGGATATTTTAGTTTTAGGTGCATTGAAAATGCTTGGACCAAAGTGAATAGCTACAGGAAAAGAACCAATTCGATACAATTGTAGCACCAATGTGGAATTGCTGAAATGAGTCTGACATCTTTACAAGATATTATTTAAGATACCTCAAACCCAAATGTACAACATTAGTCTATCTTAGGTGTACAAATAATAGTGTACATTTCAAGTGTCTTAATCATTCCCACAATTTTTGGTATCAACAAGTAGTTAGCCTCAAAGAGTTCAAAAAAAATAAACTATTAACCAATATCAAGCTGAAACAATAAGAAGAAAATTATTCCAAAATTTGTATGAGATTCTGTGATCGGTATGATACTGCTTGATGTTCGCAGATCGTAAGGTGTCATTAAATAATGACGGGTAATATGAATAGACAACATAAAATCTCTGAAATCCAAGAGTGACATGCTCCCAAATTTCAGATTATAGCGGCACGAAATGCTTGTAAATTCGAAGAAAACATGATCGCATCATCCAGTGAACTGTGGAAAATGGTGATGAGACGGTGTTCAATTTACGAATTCAACTCAACCTATCTATCTTGGCCAATCTATCCCTCCTTAACTCATGCAATATCTTCGATACGGAATGGCGTGACCCATACACAGTTAGAATCCGATCGATAGCCGTCTCCCAAGTGTATCCTTTCGCAATCAGCATTGTAACTGCGTCCCAGAAAACTTTTCGCTTGGAATAAAGACATTTCACAGTCCCTCTTTCCTCCGCGGTAAAATCTTTCGCAGGCTTATTCCCATCCAACCCAAATTGATATTCCCTCCAAAGTGTCCGCAGATCCTTTGGCATTTTTGACAATTTTACGTCGCCCTCATAACCGGGTTCACCGGGCTTTGGCTTCGGACGTACAAAAAATGGGATCGAGGTAAATGTTCATAAATCTAAGGTGGTGAAGAATAATAACAAGAAAAATTAGTTTCAACAATGGAAAGCACATACCTTTTTAATCACTCTAGTTTTCGGCGGTGGAATACCAGGAGGGCGCATTGCATGTTGCATCTGGATCTGTCGAACAATTTTGTTCATTCCGTCCATGAACCTCATTTGGCGTCGATCACTTTGAAGAACCATTTCCCTCAAATCTTCCACCCTCTCTTTTATGGAATCGAGTTCTGCAAACACTGCTTCCGCGTTGACTAATCGTGCTCCCGGCGGTCCAATAGCCATTGGCACTAATACAGGATTGACAGCAGGAGCTGGTATCATTTTGACTTTGAGCAACCCGGCCGCAGATTTGCCAGGGGCTGGCACGTCACCAGTAGCAGATTTTGCATTTTTCGGGTGTGTAGATGAGTTGTTTGTTGACGCTTTGGTTGATTTGTGCTTTGCAGGACTTGTTGCAGCTGGCGCGGTAGTAACGGTGGCAGTAAGAGTGGGGACAACTTGGTTTGGTGGAGCATCGGACCCGGCAGGAACGGAAGCAGCTGTTGTAGAGGAGGTTAAGCCGCCAGTGCCGCCAACATGCTGAGACTTTTCCGCCAGTTCATTTTTCAATTCCTGAATTTTATCAACCACATCTTTGACAGGGCCCGCCATCGACGTGTTTCCAATTTTCAACC
>JACCDI010076027.1_pt1 | contig 10617 bp, 6 predicted proteins | sample 7442791 | NCBI WGS metagenome assembly JACCDI01 (sample SAMN15323434, study PRJNA562643) | freshwater metagenome | isolation source: river surface water | place: USA:Blue River Watershed | collected 2017-08-15
ATCTCGACAATTCCGGCTTACTACTGTATTTGGTTCATGATTGGTGCGACCCTTGTTACTATTTCGAAGTGATGGCAAGATGTGTGTAGTGTTGCATTTCATGCAAGGAAACGTATGAACATTCGATTATGAGATTCTTTCTACCAATAATATTTACACAACAATTTGTCGGACAACAAGCTTGACGAAATAATGTGACGCAAAAAAGTGTTAGTCTTTCCTGAGAGAGTAATTAGAATAGTTAAGGGTGAAAAGTAGCAACGAAAAAAGAATGCAAGTAGTATCATGCTGAACAAGTAACAAGTACACCGCAGATGCATGGAGCAAAATAATGAGTAACTAAAAAAGGTGTAACAAATTATTGTCATCAACCCAAAAGCATAGAAAATAATAAAAAGGAAATGTCTTTGCACAATACCATCAGGGGATAAAGGATGTTTTTAACCAAAAAAATTTACCCTATACTGCTCTTTTTTGGGTTTAATTAGGGTAGATTATTGAGAACTGGGTTCTAGTTCTTCAAAACCAATTTTCAATATGATACCTAAACATCAATTTGAGAGGAGATTATTTTTACTAGATAGTCCTAGATATCACAAAAGTCTTAATACTCTCAATTTTATAATTCTTTCAATATATGGGTTTAGTGTCTAGGGAGAATAGAACATTCCCAAAAATTGCACTGCAGCACTTTAATTTTTTCTAACATCACAATATGGGAAAATTGTATTCTTGAGTTTTTTGTCATCATTCTATGTATTTGTTTGACTAGTCCCCAGGACAGATTATGTGTGTGACCAGTTGACAGTGCCTTCAAAAATGAAAAACAAACCTTACTACAATGCTTGAATATGGGTTGCCTAGTAAAAATATTGTGGTGACAGATTTTGATTTTTCATTCATTTGCATTTTTTTACAACTACCAGAACTAACAAAGGGTCTACCAAGGTGGTTTGAAGAATGATTTGGAAATGGGTCTTCCTAGGCCCAGTAATTGCAATAATTTTGCACTTGAGAGAATCCTGTTGTCATTCAAAGTTTGCACAAGAAATAAGTGGATCACAATATGAAATACAGAACATATTAGTTGTACTATTTCATGTCAGCAAAATAGAACATCTATTGTAATACATCAAAAAGGAGACAACCCTATATAAATTCATGATGAAAAATATAAAGTGACTTTACAATATTACATAATCATTTTTTCAATTTGGGTATGTATCAAAAGGAAAGAGTTTTACCATGTATCATTGTAAGAAATTATAAATGAAGTTCAAAAAATTCCAATGTCAAATATTTGAACCACTCAACAATCATATTTTGGCATTGTGAGCATTGATGACATATGCAAGCTGTGGTTTACCATGAATGGCATAAGCTAGTTTTTGGACAATATTGTCCAAGAAAAAGGTTGATACATGGATGATAGGAGGATTTAGATGATGTTATCCCATCATCCCAACATCACCTATAATCAACTCATCATCGCATTCTTCCAATATCACCCTACTACCATTCAAATACCACCTGCATATCATCTAATACTATCCAAATATTATCCAATAGCATCCAATAGCATCCAATAGCATCCAATAGCATCCAATAGCATCCAACAGCATCCAATAGCATCCAATAGCATCCAACAGCATCCAATAGCATCCAACAGCATCCAATTATCATCCATTTGTCATACAAATATCATCTAAATATCATTAATATGTTGTCCAAATATGATATGAATGTGATCCAAATATCATCCCATCATTCCAGTCTTTGCCATGTTTTTGTACATTAATTGAAATGATATGAAATGTATCTTGAACAAAGGAGAATGTTCATCATAATTACATCAATTATGAATTCCTTTCCTAACATTTTCTATACAATAAAAATATGTCTAATTTCTTACTTTATGAAAGGAATGTTAAATACTATGTCAATGTCAGGTATTCTATCAAGATTTTCATTATTTTCCTGGTATCATTCCCTTACCTTTTTGAATGAAAATAGAAAAACTGGAAAAACCAATAAGCAAATTTCAGTTTGTAGGCAGCGTTTCATCAATTTAATTAAAAATTGTTTGTGTCGCTGTTGTGATAACCATATACTGTCAGCAAACTCTCTTGACCCTCTTGTCATGGAGGATTAACATTAGGATTAGTTGGACCATCATCATGCATTCCCTTTTCACTGGGGGCATAAGTTGTTGCCAGGGGAATCATAAAAACATCAGTGATTCTTTTTAATACTACAAAGATTAGCTATTTTTACATTGTGGTGGTGGTGGTGGTGGTGAATCATGTCTAGTTGTCCTTGACATTGTTGTTTTCGACATGATCGTATTTTTACAGATATCAAGTTGAGTGAAACAAATATTAAATAATTAAACAAGGAATCAAAATGTCATAATTCAATTCAATTAGATCAAATTTAAAAACAGTTAATCTAAATTCCTTTGTATCTGCAATCATTTTCAGAATGAATGCTTTTATAACATCACCAAAAAGTTATAGTGTTCTTTATAGACAGTAATTGAAAAATCCAGTAAAAGATGTCTTTGAATACAAAAGACTATTGTTAAAGTCACTCATGGCCTGGACAAGACATATGCATTGCACCTACCAAGAAATTCCTTATCATCATTAAGCAAGAATGAATTGGCTGTCATTCTCTTTACAACATGAAAGTATTTGTTTGCTAAAAGAACCAATCAATGACTCTTCCTGATCTTATTTATTGGAACAACTGTTTTCATCTATACATGACTTGATATTGACTCTTATCATGCCTGGCAACATTCACCTTTGAAAGCGAGTTGTTAGGAAATAGAAGAGGAATCTAGTACAGTTGTCCCATCATTAATGGTCTTCTAGGATCTAGATATTAGTCAGAATTTTTTGGAATCTTTTGTTGACCTTTTCTGGCCCAAATACACTTTTTGTTTGATTCTTGTCAAAATAAAAATAAATAATATGAAGCTAATGCTTTCCATAACTAACATTTTGTGCCTAGTTAATGGATCTGTTAAGCAATACATGAGGATTCTCATGTAGTTTTCCAGTCATAGTCAATTAAATGGTCAATTAGGTGATCTGGTTGTTAGTTGCAATTACTATTTTTGATTTGAAATTATTTTTTCAATGATTGGTGTTGATTCATAAATGATACTCCTAGTGTCAAAAGACTGTCAAAGAAGAAATAAATCTTCTTTGATCGTAGTAAATTATTGATTTTTGCTCATTTGTATAACTTTGGATCATTTGAAGAGGTAGAAATCTTGATCTTTTTAGATATTTAATTAATGCAGCAATGCCAAGATACCAATATATGTCACATTGATTGATACATGGAATATATTTGTTGTAGGGGTAGCAATAATGCTGTTCAAAAATCATCACACTTCAAACTTCACTTCAAATGATGTATGTATCAATTGCGTAGCACTTTCCTCCCTTTGATTGCCTCTCATCAATGTTTTCTGCCTGAGTGTATCTATCAGTCATAGTACCTCCCAAGAAGACTTCATTGATCTAGTTTGTTACACTTCTCAACTTATCCTATCTTTGTAGACAACAGTATATTTCCTTGTAAGAAGTAATAGACTTTTAGAATCAGATTCTGTCATCAGGACTGACCCAAATATCATGTCTCTGAACCATATTTTGAATAAAGTGCCATATCCAGTGATTTAATTAATTTTGCCAAATCATTTGCATCAAAGCAATCATAATCTGAGGAAGAAGACTTCAACAATCCTGTTAGTATAGAACAATATATTTCAGTGCATGAACTGCCCATTGCATCATCTACTGACCATGTTTTTCATCAAGTCTTTTTTTCCTTTAGATTTTTGCATATTATTGATCTTAGTTGGGAAGGTCCTGGAAATGTCCTGGACATGTCCTGGAGATGGAAAAATTGCCTCAAATCACATGGACAGCTTGTCCTGTCCGGATATTTGAATACCAGTTTGATGGAGCCTTTGTGCAGTGCATTTAGCCCTCCATACATCAACCATCATACATAAAAATCTTGAATTTTTCAAGTTTTAGTGCATTTTTGAACGGTTCAGACCTTCACAAACCAGATACACCGCTAAAAAATATGTAGTACAACAGAAGGTGTTTTTTTTCTTTTAAAGTTAAGGTTTTTAGAGGATTTTGAGGACATGCCCCAGACATGTATGATGTCCTGGCTTGTGTCCTCAAATTTCACAGGACAGGACATAGGACAAACCCAACTAAGATTATTGATTCACCTGTATTACCTCATACAAAATTAGGATCTCACAATACAGAACCTCTTACTCTATTGACAACTAAAAACGAGTAGACTGAAATCATCACAATCTATTCTATAGCTTCTTCTGGGTGTTACAATTATCATTGTGACTGGAAAGTACAACTTATCAAGATCTTTATGTTTACAGTTGAGGAAATTCCATTCTGTCTATTGAATCAAAAATCTGGATATCTCATTGATAGAATGAAACCTTTTGTGTCATATGAAACATCTGGACATATGGACTCAAAAGGTGAAGCTTAGTTGTCAATGTTGTATTTTGCAACATTGGGTAGCTGGTCAACACAACACATGACAGACAACAAGTCTCCAACATGTTGTAAAAATTTCTAGTGACAGGCCAAAAATGCTGTCGTCTTGACATATGCAATGTCACAAAAAATAACATTTCACTACATATTGGCGACATGCTGTTTAACAAGTTAAACTACTAGTAAAATAAATAAAAAATATGTATAGAGTAATATTAAATTTGGCAAAATACATCTAAAAAGCACTAGAAAGCAATCAGAGTAAACTTCTAAAAGATTTTTTGGAAGTTTGATCACTATCGAAAAGATTTGTTTATCTTCATGAAGGTGGGTCTGTCCATAGTTTTCCACCTGACATGGATTGTGTCTGTGTTGAACAAAATGTCATGAAACAACACACTTTTTTGAGATTTGCTGACATGTTGATGACATGTACAACTACAAGGTGAAGAGTTCTTAAAACTGTTGTTTCTTTGTTTTAGCATAAATAATACAGATAAAAAGTCCAATGGTGATGCAATTCAGTCATTCAATTAGTTTAGTTCAGTATCTGGAAAAGGGAGGATGTGAAATTATATTAACAATTAGCTTACTTGGGAAGGTCCTGGACATGTCCTGGATGTGGCAGAATTGCCTCAAATCACACAGACAGCTTGTCCTGTCTGGACATTTTTTTCAGTTTGATGGAGTCTTTGTGCATTTAGCCCTCCATACATCAACCATCATACATAAAAATCTCGAATTTTTCAAGTTTTAGTGCATTTTCAAAAGTTCAGACCTTCACAAACCAGGTACACCAATTAAAACAATATAAAGTACAAAAGAAGGTGTTTTTTCACTTAAAGTTCAGAATTTTGGGGAACTTTGAGGACATGCCCTTGACATGCCTGATGTCCTGACCTGTGTCCTCAAATTTCACAGGATAGGACATAGGATGGTCCCAACTAAGACAATCAGGTCATCTAGCAGTTCTCAAATATTATTTATGGCAAAAAGGAATCCTCTCCATTTTGATTGACTGATCTGTGCAAGATATTCAGCAATCTAATTGCTATTACAAGTACAGACTTCCCCAAGAGGACTTAAGTTTCAAGTAAACTCAAATCAGTTTGGAATAACATGCAGGTAGCATTTTTATAGGATAGAGAATATGAAAAAGTAAAGATTGCTGTAAATAGCAAATTGCAGAGAATCCAAACTTCTAGCTTCTAGCAGAAGTGCATTCCATTTATTGTTATTCGTTATTCTACTGGCCACAATATTTATTATCCGACTCTATGAACAATAATTATACAATGGATATTTTATGGTTCATATCTATTTGAATTACAGTGTGAATGTTTTGAAGCAGAAGAATTTCTCAGCAATAAGGTTTTACTTATTGACAAGGACAGGAAAAACATAATTCAATGTTGTGGAGTAGTGTGCAATGAGTTCATTGTCCATAATCTGTTCAATTTGGGTTATGGGATCCAGAAAAGTAATTGAATACAAATCAATTCTGTATGTTATGGATTGAATCAAGCAAAAAACTTGAATGTAGATCATCCTATGGAGACTGAAGGCAAAACTGCAGAGTAGATTGGATTGAGTTTTATTGACCTTTTCAATTCTTGAAAAATAATTACCATTTAGCAATCTATTGCTGACAGCCAGACTATGGAACCAATTTCAACCATCAATCACCCTACTCATAAATGCAGCAGCCTCTGTTGTAATTATATTTGTCAGCTCAATCACATCCATCCATAGCAGTCATAAAAGAGATAACTGCAATTACCCCCAACTCCAGAACAGTCCAAGCAATAATGCCACCTCATTGCTACTAGTCTTTGCATCAAATAAATTGGTTACTACAATTTTCCTGTCTTCTACACAGTCCTTGTAATGTCATTGTCATTTTTATATTTCCACAAAAAATGGGTGGAACAATCACATCAAATCATTCAGATACACAGATTTCTCCACCATTACTGACATAAAAAAGGTGGAAAATCATTTAATTCCATGGTATTGATCAGAGTCCATCATTACCTCCACTGTCACTGCCACTGTTTCAAGCAGTTGTGTAAAAATATGAGAGTTCAATAGACCAACCTCTTCAACTTCACAGCAATGGAAACAACTCTTCTGATCCATCTTGACAAAAATTGGGGAATACAATTGACCTGCATTTTTCAATGTCCCTGAAACATCACCGCTGTGACAGTCACTGCTGCAAGCTAAAACTGTTAAAACTGGGTAATGCCATCCCACAATGTCCCTCTAAGTCAATTAATTCCCCCACTGTCACTACCACTTCTTGAATGTATCAGACCTGAAGCACCTGAAGCTTGCAACACTTGCAATGAGTCATATTTTCTCTTATATATATTAACAAGTTATCATCATAATTTACTATGTATGTATAAACATACTAGTACTCTTTGTTGTACATTTGTGTGCCTAAGCATTGGATCTGTGATATGCCAACAATTCTTACTTGACATTTAACATACATTTCTGCCAATTTTCATCCACCCTACTTAGGTACAGTAAGTGCTCAAGTGTGCATCCACTAAGTATGCATGCTCCATTGCATGGACACAGCATTATGTCATGGGACTTCAATGCCCCAGTCTAGGAAAGAGAAAACCTGTCAGGATTCAAACACATGCCCACCAGAGCAGGGGTATGATCCTCCATCAAGCAATCCCATCTTGAAAGTATGAACCAACAGAGCTAAATGATCACATTTGGGAATCAAACCTGAATCACCAGATACCTGCAACACTTGCAATTAGTCATATCTTGTCTTATAAATACTAACAAATCATCATAATAATTTGTTATATATGTATATATATCCTAGTACTCTTTGTTGTACACTTGTGTGTCTAAGCATTGGATCTGTGATATGTCAACAATTTTTACTTGACAATCAACATCTATTTCTGCTAATCACTAATCAACACCACTGCTTCAAGCAATTGGAGTCAGAAAAAGGGGCTTGCTTTCACCAACTTTAAATATTGTCACTGTGTTGATTCATTTTAACATCATTGTTGAAACTGGCTGCTACTCCTCTACTCTCTCAACTTCATTGTAAATATTGCTTGCAGGCAATATCTAAGTTTCTAGGAGCTACTATGTTTGTTTTCCTCCACCATCATAATTTTCTCCTACTCTCATTATCAATATTTCTAATGTTTCCACATCAATACCATGTCTGGTCTTCAAATTTATTTATTGTTACATTTGGATAGCATTTTCATTGCATCTTCATGCAAGGTATGGGCAACAAGATTTCATAATTACACACTTGAGAATCCAGAAGCTGGAACTCCAACAGTGATGATTCCAATTATATGAACAAGAGAGAACATTTTCCCTTGCTTATAACAGCATGGTAGAAAACTTTGCCTTGTTTAAACCATTCAGTTACTAGTTGATGATACCACTGGATATAAAAGGGATGGGGGAATCTTGAAAATCCTGAAAATGTGTTATAATTATGTTACAAAAGCTTGCATTTTTATAAGGCTGATTTTTCTCTGACAGGTTTTCTGTGAATTTCTAACATGAGCCATGTTTAGGTATGATGTTTATGACTTTGATGGTCAATGGCATAGACATGAGAAGCCTCTAAAACCACCCAACTCATGAAGGCCCAGACATGCTATCTTTATCAACATTTTATTGGGGATTTGTTTTAGTTTTGTCAGCTTTAAATGCTTTTCCAACTTAGTGTTGCTGTATTTCTGCGATTTTTTACTCTTATAATCTTTCAATATATCCATCATATTATCATGTATTTCCAACTGAGCAATTTTTAGTTTTATTTAATGACTAGGTTGTTAATTACCATGGTCATGCCTGATTAACCATGAAACACTATAATTTACTGCAATTTGGCTGGTAATGAAGATTTTTGTTATATAAGATTATAATATAAAGAAAAGATTCTTTGTCAATAATTTTTATAGTTGTCTAAATATCTGATAATAATAAAGGGTTTTTGATTTTCACATCCCAAAATTGTAAGTGAGAAAATTACATTTTGAGGCCATTGTGAAACCTCAGAGATAAATTGGCTGCAACTGCAATCTGTACCAGATTTAGAATATCAAAACTTCAACTTTTTGGGATGTGATATGGTAATAAAGGTTATTGTATAATCTTCAATTCTTTTGCATTTCAGACTTTACATCAAGATATGAGAGGATGGAATGAGTCAAATTGCATATTAGAGCTGTCAAGTTTTCATCATCATTTGTGTAATAAGGTCAATTGAAGATGCTATTTGAATATATTCAACCATTGCTACATAATGATACTTGTTGACAGATTTGAACCTTGAACAAACTAATTACTTCAATCACATCAACAATTGCTGATCATCAAAAAGTGTGTTCACTTATGCCTATTTTGGAGTAATGTTGGTGGAATGGTGAGGTAATACTGTAGTGACCAATGATCTAGCATATTAAATACTCTTTTTCATAATTATGGAAAAGGGTTTCTCATATGATTAATACCTAAAAATAATATTTCCTCTAATTCTTACATGTTGATGATAAATGCTAAAATTCACATAGTCGCACCCTTGAATATCTATATTGTAAATTATACAATGACAAATTATGATCTGGAATATTTATTACTCTTCTTAGATAGTGGAAAATGGATTTGTGCAGGTGATATCAATATCCAAAAGTAATCTTACAACTGAATCACTCCCTTTTACAATAAAACTTGAATTTTGATGATGATGCAGTATTTAAAACCTGATATCCTTTAATCTCTATAACTATCATCAACAGTTACTATGGACTTGTACATTTTTTCAATACATATAGATTGACCAATATGGACAATGTATTTAAAGTTTTACACTTACATTTGTAATATCAATTATTTTGTTGCATCAAACATAACCACAGTATTTTCCACAAATGCTCATTTTGAAGTCTGCAATGATAATATTGGAATAGTGAGTAATACAGTAATAAATCATGATCAGCAATATTTAGCACTAATTCTAACAATCATGTCAAAAGATTTTGTGCATATTGTATATAATCAACATGTTTTGACTCACATCTCTCACTTTACAAAACTTGAATTTTGATTATACATAGACTATTATTTACAGCATTGCACCGTCAAATCAATAAAAACATAAATCATTGATCATCAGTAATACTAAATACTCTGATTTATTATTTTGGAAATAGGATTTGCAAACATGGAATTTCTCAAATTTTGATGATATAAGTTATTTACAATCTATTACCCTTAAATCTCTATTCCACCATAAACAGTGACTATAAATCAGTTTGAATAAGTATTTAGGCAATATCAGTCATTTTATCAAATTAAACTCAATCTAAAGTGTGTTCCACTTGTGCTCATTTTGAAGTGACATTATTGCAAAAATTTGGTAATACAGGAATGACTGATGAATAGGAATATTAGATATGATATTTGAACAAGCTTTTGTGTATGTGTATGTAGCAATATTCAACAAAAAATCTTTCCTCTGATCTACTATCTCATCTTAGTTCCTTAAATCTCTATGAATATCCATCCAAAGTGACAACGGACTGTATTTACCTTTATTTACATATAAATATGAACTAGTGTGAACAAATATATAAATATTTGAAAAGTTTTTAGGTAGTATCAGTCATCAGTCATTTTATCATTCATAAGTAATCACATAGTTGTTCTACTTGTAATCATTTCAAATTGATGTTGTTTGAATAGTGGGAAGATATTGTAATGAACTATGATCAAGAATATAAGCACTTTTCTTGTGTTTATGGAAAGGGTTTCATGCATGTGGTTACAATATTCAATATTTAGGAACAAAACAAAAAAATCCTCAGAACCATATCTCTCAAACTACAGAACTCACAATCAGAATATGTTTAGGATAACATTAACAGTCTAGTGTCACAAAAACTTTGTAATCTACAAAATGACATTGTCATGAGTTTGTATTTATTACCAATATATATTGATTAGTGTGAACAATCATACAAAGTTGAACAAGCTTTGATTCTTGAAGTACAGGCAT
>JACCDI010379554.1_pt1 | contig 10614 bp, 12 predicted proteins | sample 7442791 | NCBI WGS metagenome assembly JACCDI01 (sample SAMN15323434, study PRJNA562643) | freshwater metagenome | isolation source: river surface water | place: USA:Blue River Watershed | collected 2017-08-15
ACCAGACCGGATGCAGTTACCTGCTCTGCCTCAACTGGACGAACAACAATTCGATCTTCGAGTGGCTTGATAGAAACCGACACTTTGACCTCTTCTTTTCTAAAGATTTGTCTTTAGCAAACTCGGGATGCGAGTGCTAATAAAAGATTAGAACCTAATTAGCACTCAGTCAAGGCGAGTGCTAGTGATTTGCCGATAGCGTTGTGCTGTGAGTCAAATTGACCAGCTTCTAACCTCTGAAGGTCTCGCCCTATTGCGTGATCTTGAGGGAGAACTTCAAGAAGCTGACCCGCTCAAACTAGTTGCTCGACTGAGGAAGCAAGGTGCCTCCGCAGAACTATCTGCTCAGGTATTGACGCAACTGAAGCTGCGACGAAAAGCGGTAGCCAAGTTTGGTTTATTCGCCAAAGAGATGCTCTTTACCGAGGCTGGGTTAGAACAGGCAACTCGTCTGTCTGTGGCCGCGCATCACGCGGGCCGATTCCAAGCTGCGGGCATAACCTCTGTAACCGACCTGGGGTGTGGCATAGGCGCAGACGCACTCGCTTTTGCAGCGGCTGGGCTGAAGGTCCTAGCCGTGGAGCAGGATCAACAAACCGCAGCGTTGGCAAGTTTCAATCTTGCGAGTTTTGATAATGCGAACGTGCTGCAGGCTGCCGCAGAAAATGTGGCAATCGAAACTCAGGGCCTTTGGTTCGATCCGGCAAGAAGAGACCTCGCTCACACCGGTGAGCGACACAAAGTTGTTAGGCCTGAGGATTTCTCCCCAAGTCTTGACTGGATTTTTAAGTTGGCACGCACTACACCTAGCGGTGTGAAACTTGGTCCGGCTTTTCCACTGGAGCTTATTCCCGAAGATGCCCAGGCCGAGTGGGTATCTCACGATGGGGATCTTGTTGAACTGACCCTTTGGTTTGGGTTTGGTGATGAAGGTAGTCGCAGCGCGTTGAAACTGGGCAAGGAGAGCCATCGTTACCGAGCCAATCAGGCAATCCTTGCCGAGGTAGGTCCGCTGGGTAAGTATCTGTATGAACCGGATTCGTCACTGATTCGATCTGGCCTGATGGGCAATCTGGCCCAGGATCTTGGCTTGAATCTCATCAGCCCACAGATCGCATACCTAAGTTCAGACCAGGCGATTGGTTCGCCCTGGCTCAAAAGCTACGAGTTGTTAGAAGAAATGGCACTCGATGAAAAGCGGATTGCAGCCTGGTGCCGAGCCCGGGAAATTGGAACTTTGGAAATCAAGAAGCGTGGAGTGGATATCACTCCGGAGCAGCTTCGACCAAAGCTGAAGTTAAAGGGAGCGGGCACCGCCACCTTGATTCTCACCAAACTGGGCGGTGCCCGCAGAGCACTTTTCTGTAAGCCAATCCGCTAGATGGCTCTCCTAGCGGAGTAACTAACGATCACGCCACATGTGCATGCCGTCGAATCCTCGTTGGAATTCATAAAATTCAGGTCCACCCGGCTGGAGTCCGAGTACACCCGAATAGATCAGTGCTTTAGAGATAACACCGAGCAATACGAAAATAATCCAGAACGCGATGTGAATATATCCGACGACCACACCGGCGATCGCAAGGCCTCGTCCGCTCTCACCGCTGCGCTTGATTTGAGCAAGGGACACGTGACCGGTGATCACTGCGATGAGCGCTCCAATTCCGCTGATTGCGGAGGCAAGGGAAACAACCGCAAGGGTGTTTAGCTTGGTGAAGTCGAACTTCTCGCGTTTTGGGGTGGTTGTCTCTACTACCTCAGCCTCAGGCTGGGAGTCTTTCTTTTCTGCCATTTCAAAACTTCTTTCCGTCGTTGGCGACAGAGCCAAGTAAAGACCCACTGGCTGGAGATTGTTTGGAAGATTCCTGAGAGAAACTAGAGAGTCTGAACCGTCGTGACTTCGAGTGTCGACTCGGCACCAAATCCAAGCGAACTCGGTTCCCTACCCGCCATCACCAGTTGAGCTCCAAGGCTTGCGATCATCGCACCGTTATCAGTGCAGAGCGAAAACCTGGGGATGCGAAGTTCAATGCCCTGCTCTTCGCAGCGCTGCTGAGCAACCTCGCGGAGCCGAGCGTTTGCTACCACGCCACCACCCAACAGGAGTCTGGGGACGCCATACCGCTCACAGGCGTCAAGGGCTTTCGTTAGTAGGACATCCACCACAGCTTCCCTAAAGGATGCGGCTACGTCTGACTTGTTTATTTCGACGCCATCCAGCTCGGCTTTTTCAACATGGCGAGCAACCGCCGTCTTCAGGCCAGAGAAAGAGAAGTCAAAGCGGTGCTTGTCCATATCCTTCGGAAGCGAAAGTCCGCGAGGGAAACGGATTGCCTTGGGATCTCCGGTTGCAGCCAGCTTGTCGATTTGCGGACCACCTGGATAGGGCAAGCCCAGCACTCTGGCGACCTTATCGAATGCCTCACCCGCTGCGTCATCGATGGTTTCTCCAAGGAGCTCAGCATCACCTAGCAGATCTCTAACTAGAAGCAGCGAGGTGTGACCGCCTGAAACTAAGAGTGCAATGGTCGGAAGCTGGACATAGCCGCGCTCAAGGACATCTGCACCCACGTGACCGATCAGGTGGTTCACCGCATAAATAGGTTTGTTGTGAGCAAGCGCAAGCCCCTTGGCGGCACCGATGCCGACCATGAGAGCACCTGCCAGACCAGGACCATTTGCAACGGCAATTGCATCTATGTCCCGAAGCTGAACCCCGGCTTCTTGCAAAGCCTTCTCGAGAGTCGGTGCAATGGCCTCGAGGTGTGCTCGGGCGGCGACTTCCGGAACGACCCCTCCATATTTCGAGTGCTCATCCATGGAGCTGTGGAGCGCGTTGGCCAGCAGTCGATTACCCCTGACAATGCCGACACCGGTTTCATCACAGGTGCTCTCGATTCCGAGCACCAGTGGCTGATGGATCTTTAGTCGCATGATCAGCGCATCAACATCGTCTGGTTGGTAATAACGCTTTCGAACATCAATTCGTTCAAAACCAAAACTTTGATACAGCTTGATCGCTGGCTCGTTATCGATTCTCACCTCGAGCATGATCTGCTCGGAGCCAAGGCGCCTAGCCTGTGAGATGAGCGCCTCGACAAGCTTTCGCCCCAAACCTTTTCCTCGCTGAGCTTGCACCACTGCGATCGTTTGGATGTCAGAGCTGAAACTCCCTGGAATCGTTGAAAGTCCGGCGTAACCTACAAGGTCGGCATCAAAGAGGCCGATGTAATAACCCGTTGGGGATGCCAACTCAGCTGCCATCGACTCTCTGCTCCAGGCATCACTGGGAAAGGTTGCCCTCTCGAGCCGTATGACAGCATCGAGGTCTTCTAAAGAGAGGTTTCTAAGCTCCATCAGCCACTCACCTTCTTTCCTGGAGATGGTGAAACATCGGGTGAGCGAAGATAGAGGGCACTTGTGTCTGAAAGGTCGATGCCCTGTTTCAGGGCGTGCTCGGCGTATAACCCAACCTTCGCGGCATCGGCAATGCCGGGCAAAATCTCAAAGCCCTCGAGACTTTCGAGTTCCGAGGGCGACATCACGCTAGGGCCGAAGACTCGCTTTGAATTCTCGTAGCCTGCAACAAAAAACTCGCGCCGCTTGGCATCTGAGCTAAGTGCGAACTTTCCCACACCCACGGAGTGAGCAACTGCATCCAAAACCATTACGCCATAAGCTGGCACACCCAGAGCACTTGCGATGCTCAAGCCTGCAGCCATACCGACCCTTAGACCGGTATAGGGGGCTGGGCCGCGACCGATTGCGATGCCAGTTAGTTGGTCCATGGTCACCTTGGCATCGGCGAGCGCCGCTTGAATTGCTAGTCCGATGTTCTCCGCGTGACCAAAAGCATCTTCAAAGCTAATAAAGGACAGGACATCACCCCCAACCACGGCAACGCTGGTTCCAGCTGATGTGTCAATTGAGAGGAGCAATGCTTACCCCTTCCCACCTTGAACCACTGCCAACTATTTCAACAAGTCGGGACTCGTCCTCAGCCTCACGATCTATATTCACCGTGAGCCAGTGGTCCGCTATGCCATCGATGTAGTCTCTGGCCCACTCAACAACCACTATCGAGTTGGCAAAGTCAATGTCTAGATCATCCAGCTCCACCGCGGAACCAAGTCGATAGGCGTCGACATGGACCAGCTTTGGGCCAGAGGTTGTTTTGTGGGTGCGAGCTAGCACGAAGGTCGGAGACTGCACGGTTCCCGATGCTCCAAGACCCTCACCAATACCTCGGGTGAGGGTGGTTTTCCCTGCACCCAGTGGACCGTTGAGTAACACTAGATCGCCCGCCTTCAATACCGCGGCGAGCCTCAGGCCCAGCTCATGCATTTGCTCAGGTGTTGTGATATCAAATCTCATCGCTGGATGTAAACCCGATTAGCTCTGCCACCAATCCTGGTGACAATCTCATAGTTAATGGTTTGAGCACTATGGGCCAATTCTTCACACGGCACATTTGGTCCGAAGATTTCAACCTTGGTGCCAAGTGGATACTCGTCATCTCCAAGGTTTATTAAGAACTGATCCATGGCCACTCGGCCGACAACCGGATACCGCTTACCTTCAATGGCGACCCGATGTCCGACCGAAATTCTCGGCATGCCCTCTGAGTACCCAAATGGCACAAGCGCGATGTTGGTGTCCTGCTCCGCTACAAATCGGTAGCCGTATGAGACTCCCTGCCCCTTGCCGATTCGCTTCAGGTTTATCAGCTCTGCACTAACACTCATTGCGGGCGAGAGCCAATCAACTGAGCGATCCTCGAAGGGACTTAGTCCATAGATTCCGATGCCGATGCGAACCATGTCGAAATGCATCTGCGGGTAATCGATAAAACCGCCGGTTGCCGCCAGGTGTCGCTGAAGTATGGTGACCGAGTGCCCGGAAGCCATCTCCGTAGCCTGCTCAAACTTTTCCAACTGGGCTAGGTCGGCCTCCCTGCTGGTGTTAGAGAGGTGAGAGAAAAGCCCGTAGATCTCATTGCCGGCTAGACGCTCGAATAGAGCACCCCAGTCGCTTTGTGCAAAGCCGTTTCTAGAAAGCCCGGTGTCCACCTTGATGTGGATCTTGGCACCTGGAGATAAAGCCTTCTCCAGCACCTCAAATGTAGATACGCCCAGTTCGATGTCGCTCTGGGCTGCAAGTTCAAAATCATCCGATGCAGACAAAAGCCAGCAGAGAATCCGAGACTGAATCCCGGCTGCCCTAAGTTCCAGTGCTTCATTAAGGTCAGCAACCGCAAGGACATCGACACCGGCATTGTCGAGAGCCTGTGCAACGTCGTGCATGCCATGGCCGTAAGCGTTGGCCTTCACCACCGCGCAGACCTGAGCGTTGGTGCGCGCGCGGAAGGCGCGATAGTTGCGAACTATCGCATCCAGATCAACGGCTATCTCGCGCATCTAGTTAGCCTCCACCACTACAAACGCACTTGCAAGGTCTTGTTCGTGTGAAATGCTGACAAAAAAGCGATAACCAAGTGCTTCGAGTCTGGTCTTTGTAGTTCCAAAAAACTCAAACTCAGGTTTTCCATTTGAGTCTTTGCTCAGTGCAATCTCGTTCCAAACCAGAATCTTTGGGTCTCCAAGTGCTTTAGCGATTGCCTCTTTGGCAGCAAATCTGGCGGCAAGAGAGTTCAGCGGCAGCTCATACTCTGAGCTGTGAAACAGGCGCGCCTTGAGATTTGGGGTTCGCTCCAACGCCTCACTCAATCGAGAGATTGAGCAAAGATCAGTGCCAACCCCAACAATCACTACTCGACCGTAACGCTCTTCGCTAGGTTGCGAGGCTGGTCGACATCCAGGCCCTTGGCACTTGAAAGCTCGAGTGCGAACACCTGAAGTGGGATCACAGATAGCGGAGCCGAGATCATCGGGTGCAGCTTTGGCACATAGAAGACCTCGTGGGCAAACTTGGCAACCTCGTCATCACCGCGTTCCGCAATTGCAATCACGTGAGCACCACGAGCCTTGATCTCCTGAATGTTGGAGATCACCTTGGAGTGAATTGCATCGGGTGCGCTTGGTGATGGAACAACCACAATTACCGGCTGCCCCTGATCAATCAAAGCGATTGGCCCATGCTTGAGCTCACCAGCCGCAAAGCCTTCGGCGTGAATGTAGGCCAGCTCCTTAAGTTTTAGTGCGCCTTCCATAGCGATTGGGAACCCGGTGTTTCTACCCAAGAACAAAACCGACTTGGCACTCGATAGCTCCTTGCCGAGATCGCGCATGCGGTCCACAGATTCAAGAACCTCTTTTACCGCGCGAGGGAGCTTGAGTAGCTCCTTACCTAGCTCGTTTAGTTCTGGCTGGGGCATGCTCTGGCGCAAAGACGCGAGTGAGAGTGCTACCAAGAATCCCGCAGTGATCTGAGCGGTGAAAGCCTTGGTTGAGGCAACTGCAACCTCGGGGCCAGCGTGGGTGTAGATCGTGGCATCTGACTCACGTGCCAGGGTCGCGCCCTGAGTGTTACAGATGCTGAGCACCTTGGCACCCCGCTCCTTGGCATAGCGAATTGCCATCAGGGTGTCCATGGTTTCACCCGACTGGCTGATGGCAACTACCAGGGTCTTGTCATCAATCACTGGGTCGCGGTAGCGAAGCTCGTGAGCCAGCTCAACGGTGGTTGGTAGTTTTGCCCACTTTTCAATTGCATACTTCGCAACCTCACCGGCGTAGGCAGCGGTGCCACATGCGGTGATAATGATGCGGTTTACATCCTTCAGTGTGCTAAGGCCACCAAATTCACTGAGCTTGACCGAGCCGTCGGAACCCAAACGACCCATCAAGGTATCAGCAACTGCCTGAGGCTGATCGGCAATCTCTTTTGCCATAAAGGAGGACCAGCCGCCCTTGGATGCAGCCGATGCATCCCAGCTAACCGTGAACTCCTCGAGCTCTACTGGGTTGCCCTGGAAATCAAATACCTTGACCGAGTTGGCGCGTAGCTCGACGATCTGGTCTTGGCCAACCGATGCAGCTCGCTTGGTGTGCTCCACAAAGGCGGCGACGTCACTACCGAGGAAGTTTTCGTGCTCACCAAAACCAATTACCAGCGGTGCATTTCGTCTTGCAGCCAAGATGATGTCTTGGTGGTCCTCGTGGATGCAGAGCAATGTGAATGCGCCGTGCAGACGGTTGACGACTTTTCTAAATGCAACTGACAGATCACCGGTTGCCTCATACTCACGCGCAATTAGGTGAGCGGCAACCTCGGTGTCGGTCTCAGAGTTGAACTTAACACCCTGAGCAAGGAGTTCCGATTTGAGCTCGGAGAAGTTCTCGATGATGCCGTTGTGAATCAGAGAAAGTTTTTGGTGAGCGCCACCTAGATGAGGGTGAGCATTTCCATCGGTTGGAGCACCGTGGGTGGCCCATCTGGTGTGTCCGATACCGATGTGGGCATCTTTGATTGGGTTTACCTCGAGCTCCTCGACCAAGACCGAGAGCTTGCCGGCCCGCTTTCTTGTCTGCAGCCCGACACTTGGGTCGATTACTGATACCCCCGCAGAGTCATAGCCTCGATACTCGAGCCTTCTAAGGCCCGAGATAAGAACATCGAGGGAAGACCCTGGACCTACATAGCCCACGATTCCACACATGCGTCTAAATCTACGGCAGAATTAGCCCTTGTGAGTGGAGCCCACGGCCTAGATAGCCTTTCCCCCTACCTCGCCATCGAGCGCGAGGACTGGGCGGAGCTGGCCAAATCCTCTACGCTGCCACTGAGTGAATCTGAGATTGAAAACCTTCGCGGTCTTGGCGACTTTCTAGATCTCAAAGAGGTGCGTGAGGTCTACCTCCCACTGAGCCAACTGCTATCCATCTATGCCGCCAAAACCCAGGATCTGCACCAGGCAACCAGCAACTTTTTCGGCGAGCGAGCCGCAAGAACACCTTTCATCATCGGCGTAGCGGGTTCGGTGGCAGTAGGTAAGTCGACAGTTTCGAGATTGCTTCGCGAACTGCTCCAGCGCTGGGATGAAACCAAGCATGTCGAGTTGGTAACCACCGATGGATTTTTGTATCCAAACGCAGAGCTGGAGCGCCGCGGAATAATGCATCGCAAGGGCTTCCCAGAGAGCTATGACCGCAAGCGACTGCTGCAGTTTGTTAGTGAAATCAAATCTGGCAAGCAGGGGGTCACCGCTCCGGTCTACTCTCACCTCTCCTACGACATCGTCCCTGGCGAGGTTGAGGAGGTGACAACCCCCGATGTTTTGATTCTCGAGGGTCTAAACGTGCTGCAGCCACCAGCTATTGGTCAAGAGTTAGCACTGAGCGACTTCTTCGACTTCACCATCTTTATCGACGCTGAGGTCAACAACATCGAGTCCTGGTACCTGAGTCGATTCGAGCAGCTCTGGGAGTCAGCCTTCACAAACCCCCGCTCCTACTTTCACCAACTCACCACCGAGCTCACAAAAGAGCAGGCCATGGATCGGGCTCGGGGGTTCTGGAAAGAGATCAACCTTCCAAACCTGAGGGAGAACATCGAGCCAACCCGATCACGCGCAACCCTCGTGATGCAAAAGGGTGACAATCACCGAGTGGAAAAGGTTCTAATCCGAAAGGTTTAGAAGTCGAATATTTCGCCCAGCAGGCTCTTCTTCTTTTTGCCGTAGTAGTACTGTGGCTGAGCCTGGGTAGGCATTGGCTGTGCCGGAGCTGGCTTATAGAAAGTCTGCTCGGCATCTACCAGGTGCTCTAGCTCACCACGATCTAGAAATACACCGCGACAAGAGGTGCACTGGTCGATGTGAATACCGTTTCGCTCGTAGGTGCGCATTCCCGCACCACACTTTGGGCAAATCAATTCCATGAAAACTCCTTCAGCGGATGCAGTAATTAACCGCTAGCAAGCTGCGAAATATCGTAAAGAACTTTGGATACAAGCCCGACATGGGCCTTGAGCAGGGCGGCCGGCATGTTTGCTGCGGCCTTAGTCCTCTCGGGAGAACTCGAATACTTTGCCTCGGCTTCAAGGAAAGCTTCCTCGGATCCCGCGAAGGAGGCCAGCCAGGTGAGTTCGGATTTATCTGCATTCAAATACATCCACTCGGCAGTGAAACCAAACTGTTTTCTGATCGGCATGACATCGTTTTCAACCCAGGCCAAAAAGTCATCGGCCAACTCGGGGTTTAGCTCATAGCGACGAAGCTGGTAGGTAATCAAATCGCGAGCCTGCGCTGGACCAAGAGGGCAATTCGATCGGCCCAGCTTTGAGCTGTGCCCTGGTCTGATGCCTCGACCATTACCCGAACCAGGTTCTCGGTGCCGGAGGCGCGAAGCAAAACTCTTCCGCGGTCTCCCAGCTCTTGAGTAGCCTCTTGAACCAGAGCCTGGAGTTCTTCATCGGAATCAACTCGAGTCTTATCTACGCCAGGCACGTTTACCAACACCTGCGGGAAGTTCGGCATGACAGCCACCAATTCGCGAAGCGACTTACCGGTTGCAGCAACCTGAGCTGCTAGGTGAAGACCTGTGAGAACACCGTCACCGGTGGTCGCATACTGCGAGAAGATGATGTGACCGGATTGTTCGCCACCTAGTGAGTAGCCACCCTCGCGCATTGCCTCTAATACGTAGCGGTCTCCGACCTTCGTATCGATGATGCCAACACCGGCATTTTGCATCGCAACTTTCAGCCCGAGGTTACTCATCACTGTGGTAACCAGGGTGTTTCTAGCAAGTTGACCAGAGTTCTTAAGGGCTAGAGCAAGAACAGTCATGATGTGGTCACCATCGACGATGGCTCCAGTGTGATCAACTGCAAGGCAGCGGTCCGCATCACCATCATGAGCAATACCCAAATCAGCTCCGTGGGCAACCACAGCCGACTGCAAAGCAGAAAGATGAGTGGAACCGCAGCCCTGATTGATGTTGTTCCCATCTGGGTCTGCACCAATAGTGATTACCTTCGCGCCAGCATCAGCGAATGCCTGTGGGCTGATGGCACTCGCCGCACCATTGGCGCAGTCAACAACTACCTTCAGTCCGTCAAGCCGGTTCGGAATGGTGCCAAGTAGGTGGAGCAGGTAGCGGTCCTCGGCATCGGCGAACCTGGTGATTCGACCAACCTCGGAGCCAATTGGAGTTAGAGCCTTGCCAAGGGCAGCCTCAATCTTGTCTTCGGTGGAGTCCGGGAGCTTGTGACCCCCGCGGGAGAAAAACTTGATTCCGTTATCGGGAGCGGAGTTGTGGCTTGCCGAGATCATGACTCCAAAGTCAGCGTCCAAATCAGCGGTTAGGTATGCGGCACCCGGCGTTGGAATCACTCCGGCATCAAAAACATCAACACCGGACGAGGCCAGCCCGGCAGAAACAGCTGCTGAGAGAAAGTCGCTTGAGATTCTTGGGTCGTGGCCGATAACTGCTCTTGGACGGTCGCCGCGGGATCGCGCTTCCTCCGAAAGGACAAAAGCCGCAGCCTGCGCCAAACGGAGCGCAAAATCTGCGGTTATGTCTTTATTGGCGATGCCTCGAACACCGTCAGTGCCAAATAGCCTGCCCATGGCAGAAGCGTATTCGTTAGCGCTTGGAGAACTGGCTAGCCTTGCGGGCCTTCTTCAAACCAGCCTTCTTGCGCTCGATGACA
>JACCDI010905349.1_pt1 | contig 10614 bp, 9 predicted proteins | sample 7442791 | NCBI WGS metagenome assembly JACCDI01 (sample SAMN15323434, study PRJNA562643) | freshwater metagenome | isolation source: river surface water | place: USA:Blue River Watershed | collected 2017-08-15
AGCCGCGGATCTGATTTTTATCAAAAACATTGATAATGTAGTCCCTGATCGGCTAAAGCCAATAACAAAATCCTACAAAATGGCCCTTGCTGGCCTTTTGCTTGAAGTGCAATCTCATGTATTTGAAGCCTTGAAAGCACTTGAAGAAGTGACTACACAGTCGGTACGGAAATCACAAGAAGTTTATGTCTCGGACTTGGGAGGACTAGTTCCAGAGGAAATCCAAAACGCTAGTCTCTCAGAGCAAGCAGCATTTTTTCAAGCCAAACTCAATCGTCCAATTCGAGTTTGTGGGATGGTGAAAAATACCGGTGAACCAGGAGGTGGCCCTTTTTGGATCCATGAAAAAGACGGCACTGAATCCCTGCAAATTTTGGAAACCGCCCAAATCGATTTGAATAATTCAGAATCCAACCAACATTTCCAAGCGTCCACGCATTTCAATCCTGTGGATTTGGTCTGTGGTACACGCGATTACAAAGGCCAGGCCTTCGACCTGCTGCAGTTCCGTGACATGAATACTGGATTTATCACGGAAAAGTCAAAAAATGGAAAGGTGCTTAAAGCCCTAGAGCTACCTGGTTTGTGGAATGGGGCTATGGCGCACTGGAACACCCTTTTTGTGGAAGTTCCACTAATCACATTCAATCCTGTAAAAACGATTAACGACCTACTTCGAGAGGAACACCAAGCCTAAGTAATCCTTTTCTGAACTAGAGTCAATAAAATCCCTTCTGGATTTGCTCCGCGAGGTAAGCTTTGAGTTCATTCCCCTCTTCAACCTTAATTTCTCCAGGGAGCCCAAGGATAAAACGAGCCAAACCAGGCAAGTGGGGAATTTCCCCTTCGAAATAGTAATGATTTCGATTTTTGATTTGGATAAATGGTCGAGCTGTGGGATACTCCTCTACCATGAGTTGGTAGGCCTTCTTGCTGAGTTTGAGTTTGATGTGAATTTTTCCCTTGCCGGTAAACCCAAACAAGGCTTGCTCTGGTAGTTCATGCACTGATTCAAACTTCCAGCCTTCAGAAGCGATGACCACCTCTCCCATCCGTTCTAATTTAAACATCTTCATTGTCTGACTCTCCAATTCAAACGCATGTATGTGCTCGTAATCGGAAGTAAATCCAACGGGCTCTACGAGGCGATCTGAGACCGTATCGCTACGCAAGGAATAGTAATCCTTGATCCAAACTTGCTTCTTCTTGGTGATTCCTTGAGCAATCAGGTCCACCATGCGCCCAAGGTTTGCCTTGAACAAGTCTTCCGTGCTCAATTGAACCTCAGATTGGAGATTCAACTTTTGAACTACCGCATCTTTAAGCGCATTCCCTTTTCCCTGAGTTTCCAATAGCGTACTGAGCCACTGGTTCTCCTCAGCGGAAAAAGTAGTGTTGTTGCTAGGCTTGGGAAGGTACTCCGGGCGCTCTTGGATTTTGTACTTGCTAAATTCCTTTACCACTACAAATCCCAAAGCTTCCAAAAGCTTGAAGTACCTGTAAATCGTCCGTTCGTCCGTTTGCAACAATTCGGCAAGGCGGTGAACTGGCTTGCCAATGGTACCTTGCAAGAGGTTGATTAACTTAAATACCCGTAAAATCTTTTGCTGCTCAATAGGACTTGATTTGGCCATGGTAGTTTTGACGATTAGTGTCCAAAAATAACGGGACGAAAATTGTCAAACTAAATTTTGACACTATTTGTCAATTAATTTGAGAAAAAATAAAGATCTCAATCCTCTCCTGAATTAAGACCCAAACTGAAATTGACCGGAAGAAAAACTTTTGCAGCAAATATCGCTATTTGTTGATCGTGAGGGTTGTACCCGAAACAGAAGTCGTATATACTTGCAAAGGCTGTGTGGCAGGGCCTTGAAGTACTTGCCCAGCAGTATCAAAAATGGAATTGTGACAGGTACAGGTAAACTTGTTGTTCGCAAAAGACCAACTATCGAAACAGCCAGAGTGGGTACAAACTGAGGTCAAAGCCACATAAGTACCATTAAGATTGGCCACCAGAGTTTTGGCTGATTCAATCAATAACCAGCCCCCTGAAGCAGCTAGCCTAGTTTGAATAGTCAGGTTAACTTGGATAGTTGAGCCTGAAACCGTAATTCCATTCGGGGCAGTGGTGGTGGGCGGAGTGGTAGAACCATCTGGTTCTTCAGAACTCACACAGGAAGTAAAAAAAGCAACACCGAAAGTACTTAATACGGTAGCTAATCCTGCTTTTTCCAAAAATTGTCTTCTAGATTCCGAAAGACTTCCCGATTGCAAAAATTGGTCTTTTTTCATTTTCAGTTGATTTAGGTGTGCTCGTAAAGAACAAGTAATCAACCATTTTAAAAAGAAAAGGTTCTAATACTCTTTAAAAATGTTTGGGCTTTAGAATTTCACTTACCACCACAGCATCCCGAAAAGATGTGGGGTTCTTTAACAGGTCTGCATAGGGATTTCGCGCTTCCTGAGGGATTTCGTAGATCTTGGGCCGTGCGGCAAGTGATGGCTCAATGGTAGTCTCAGTTTTTTCATAAAATTGAGGTCGAGCATTCCTTTTTGAATTTTCCAACTCAAAATCAACTCCTTCGGCCGTTACGACTTCTTGAACAGTTTCGGTATACTGTTCAGATTTTTCCTGCTTTGGTGCTGAATAAACAGGTTTTGGCTTGGGCGAAGGAATGGGCTCTACTTCAGCATCGGGTACTTTGGGAGACTGGGCTTCTCGAATTTCACGAAGCAACTCCTCGAAGGTTAATCCTTTTTCTGGAGTTTTTGGAGTAGAATTTTCGCTTTCAGGAAGGGATTCAGTCTTCTTTTTTGAACTTGCCCGATACAGAAAATAAGCCACAATGGCTATGACATAGATGATTTGTCCTAATTCCATGAAGGTAAGGTACTCCAAAAAGTTGTAAATACGAATTGCCCCTATTTTTTCTAAAGGAACCTACCCTATTTTCTTAGTAAAATAAGGCCTATTCCCAGGTTTTTTTTGCCAAATTCCTAGAATCGCGCTATTTTGAACGCTTATTCCCCATAAAAATTAGTAATGCTACTTAGTAAGCTGGAAATCAAAGGATTCAAAAGTTTCGGAGATAAAATGGTCATCCATTTTGACAAAGGCATTACGGGTGTGGTGGGTCCAAATGGTTGTGGCAAATCCAATGTAGTGGATGCGATTCGCTGGGTACTGGGCGAACAAAAATCACGAATGCTTCGCTCCGATAAAATGGAGAACGTGATTTTCAACGGTACCAAAAATAGAAAGCCAACCAACTTGGCAGAGGTATCGCTAACTTTTGAAAACACCAAGAACCTACTCCCTACCGAATACACGCATGTCACCATCACCAGAAGGTACTACCGCAGTGGGGAAAGTGAATACCAAATCAATGGGGTAACCTGCAGACTCAAGGACATTACCAACCTATTTTTAGATACAGGCATCAATTCCAACTCCTATGCGATCATTGAACTCAAAATGATCGATGAATTACTCAACGATAAGAATAACTCCCGCCGTGAGCTTTTTGAAGAAGCCGCTGGAATCTCCAAGTTTAAAAACCGAAAGCGTGAGACGCTACGCAAATTAGAAGATACCGATGCTGACCTGGCTCGAGTAGAAGATTTGCTTTTTGAAATCGATAAAAACCTCAAGTCGTTAGAAAAACAAGCCAAGCAGGCATCCAAGTACTTCGAAATAAAGGCAGAATACCGAATTGCAAGCATCAACCTGGCAAAGAAATCCTTGGAGCAACTGCAACTTGCCCTAGTGGATTCACAAAACAAAATCCAACAGGAATCCGATCGCAAGCTGGAAATTCAGACCCAAATTGCTGACCTAGAGGCGCAATTGAGCGCAGCCAAGGCGGATTTAATTGGAAAAGAAAAGTTGCTCGCAACCAGACAAAAAGCGCTCAATGAGCAGGTCAACAAAATCAGGACCTTTGAATCAGATAAGAAAATAAAAAATGAGCGCCTCCGATTTTTAGAGGATCGGTCGCAAGCACTACGGGAACAAATTGATCAAGACCGCAAATCAAATGAGCGTGCTGCATTTGCAATTCGATCCCTCGAACAAGAGAAAGAAGCTGCTGAGAAGATTTTAGCAGAAAAGGAAGTGCTCGTGGCCCAATTACGGGAAGCCTACGATCTTCAAAAAACTGCTGCTTCAGCGAAGCAAGAGCAGCACAAGGAACTCAGTCAGCAGGTTTCTCAAATCAAAGAGCGCGTCTACCAAGCGGGTAAAGAAGTTGAAATCAAGCAGATTCAATGGTCTACCCTCAAACAAGAACTGGAGCGCACCTCCTCAAATGATAGTTCCCAGGAAGCCAGTCTCGCGGATTTTGAGCAAAACTTAACTCTAATCAAGGCAAAACTCGATGAGTCCCAGCAGGCATTTGACTTGCTCAAACAAAAACAGGAAGAGCAGGATCAAAAAGTAGAGGAAACGAGTCGTATCGTCGAAATGATCCGAGAGGAATTGACTCAGGTTTCCCGCAAACTGGATTCGAAGACGAATGAATACAACTTGACCAAATCCTTGGTTGAAAATTTGGAAGGGTTTCCCGAAGCCATCAAGTTTTTGAAGAAGAATCCAAGTTGGGGCAAGGATGTTCCCCTCCTCTCCGATCTACTTACAACCGATGAAAAGTACCGGGTGACCATCGAAAATTACCTTGAAAACTACCTCAACTATTACGTAGTAGATACCGAGGCTGAGGCCATTGCAGCCATCCAATTGCTCAGTGATGCGGCAAGAGGAAAAGCCAACTTTTTTATTCTAGCCCATTTTGAACATTTTTCTCCTAGCCAAAGCCAGATTTTCCCAAATGCACGTGCTGCCACAGAGATCATTGAGTTTGATGTCAAATACAGTCGCCTGATCAATTACATATTAGACAATGTGTACATTGTCCAAGGTGATTATCCGGATTTTCCGAGCCAAAAAGAAGGCGTTTTTCTTTCTGAATCAGGCAAATACATTAAGAAGAAGTTTTCGTTATCCGGGGGTTCAGTGGGCTTATTTGAAGGCAAGCGAATCGGTAGAGCCAAGAACCTGGAAAAGTTAGAAAAGGAAATCAAAGAACTGAACAAAAAAGTAAGCACCTCAAGGGCCAACTTAGATCAAAAGTTGGGTGAATTGACCAAACTGAAGGAGTTGAGTTACAAAAAGGCCTTGGAAGAAAGTCAGGCCAAGTTGCAGGCTATGAATTCTGAATACATCTCTGTTCGTACCAAAAAGGAGCAACTTTCAGAATTGCTCACCTCCAATGCGACCAAGCGAGAAGATATCCTGGCTCGAATTGCCAGTCTAGAAGAAAGTTTGGAGCAAATCCAACCCCAACTCACCAAAGAAAAAGCCCTTTTTGAGGAGTCAAATGAACAACTACTTCAGGTGACCGAAGAGTTGGAAGAAGTAAATAAGCTCCTAGCAGATAAATCACAGCTATTCAATCAAGAGAACATCACTTACATCCAGCAGCTCAACCGGGTAAGTAATGCGGAACAAGAGATCAGTTTCAAGCAAGCTGCATTTGAAAGTTCAAAAGAGCGCATCGAAAGATCCCAAGAGGAACTGTCTCACTTAGATGCTGAAATTAAATCGCTCCTTGATAACAACGAAGTCAAAGACGATGAATTGATCGCCCTTTACACCGAAAAAGAGGACATTGAGTCAGGAGTCACTGAGGCTGAAAAAATCTATTACAGTACTCGAGGTTTGATTGACGAACTGGATACGCGAATCCGAAGTTTGCAAAAAGCCAAGGAAGGATACGATGATTTGGTACTCGCCCTGCAGTCCCAAATCAATGAAATTCGTCTCAAAATGGCCGGGACGAAGGAACGCCTGAATGTGGAGTTTGATTTGGACTTGGAGGCCCTAATGGCTGAAAACCCATTGGTAGACGAAGCGTTTCTTGGTTTCAAAGAAGAAGATCTCAAGGAATTGGTTCACAAGCAAAAAGACCGTCTTGATAAAATAGGTCCAATCAACCCTATGGCCATGGAAGCCTACGATGAAATCAAGATTCGCTATGATTTCATCACAACCCAAAAAGAGGACTTGATTAAGGCAAAAGAATCCCTCCTTTCGACGATTTCGGAGATTGATTTGGTCGCAAGGGAAACCTTCTTGGATGCCTTTGGTAAGATCAAGGAAAACTTTGTTCGGGTATTCCGCTCCCTATTCACTGAGCAGGACGATTGTGATCTAACGCTTGTCGATCCTGAAAATCCCTTGGAGTCTGCCATTGAAATTATGGCCAAACCAAAAGGCAAGCGACCCTTGACCATCAACCAGTTGAGCGGGGGAGAAAAAACCTTGACGGCAACCTCCTTGCTATTCTCCATCTACCTGCTGAAACCAGCACCATTCTGTATTTTTGATGAGGTGGATGCACCGCTTGACGATGCCAACATTGATAAATTCAACCATATCATCCAGAAGTTCAGTGCAGAAAGCCAATTTATCATCGTGACTCACAACAAGCGAACTATGGCAAGCACGGATATCATTTATGGCATTACCATGATTGAAGCTGGAGTTTCCCGAGTAGTTCCTGTAGACCTTAGAGAGTTGGATTGAAGCCAATCGAATCTTAGTAATAGATTTTATCCAACCGATAAATCTAATTTATTACTAACTTTTGGCTTATAAGTTTGTCCCACTAGCCTCCCACTTTTAGTAAATGGTAATGAAAAAGAAGAATAAGGTTTCAGTTCTTTGGACCTACTTTTTTGTTGTTTTATTTACTGGTCTGGTCCTACTTCCATTTTATGAGAAAGGTTTTATTGAACTAAAAATTAATCAGCACCATCATCCCGTTTGGGATGTGCTTTTTTCGAATCTTACCCATCTTGGAGATGGATTAGTGTTAGTAATTCCCCTCCTCCTACTTGTTTTTCACAAATACTGCTATTTGGTACTTTTTGCCTTGTCTTCCGTAATTCATCTGATTCTGGTTCACATTGGTAAAAAATGGGTCTTTGGTGGAATGCCAAGGCCAGCAGAATACTTAAAGGAGGTTCCATTTTACGAAGTCCCCGGCATTGAACTACATCATTGGGGAAGTTTTCCTTCCGGCCACACCACCACTGCTTTTATGCTTGCTTCATTTTTATTTTTGATAGTACCCAAAAAATACAATCTACATTATCTCGTGATGGGTATTGCCTTTTTTGTCGGGTTGAGTAGGGTGTATTTAATGCAACATTTTCTGATGGATATCTGGGCTGGGGCATTGCTAGGAATTTTCTCTAGTTTGGTAAGCTATATTCTTGTTTTAAAGTTTTTCTCAAAAAAAACGTACCAAAAAAGTATTATTCAGAACCTCAAGCCTAAACCTTCCTTTTGAAATTTAGTCAAAGGAAGAGTAAAAAATGAATTATTTCGATTTTCCTCAAGTTCAAACCTATGAAAAGCACTAGTTCCTACTACTCTCTGTCAGTTTTATTTTTCATTTCCTTTTTCTCCATTTCAACCTTCACCCAAGCTCAAGCTCCAGTTCCTCCCCTTCCTATGGAATTGATGTTTGGTCACGAACGCTTGGATTATCAACTGGTAATGAAACGAAATTTCACCCCGAAAAGTAAGTTTAGTGTTTTGGCAATTGCCGTTTTCTCCGAAAATTACGCCAAAGGAAAGCGACTAGGAGACTCCGTAGTGATCCCTTTCCAAGTGAATTATGCATTGGGTAAATCTGGACTCTCCCTTGCGGCTGGTGCCGAAGCCAATTCAGTGGCCGGATTTGGAACTACCCTTGGACTTACCCATAGCAAGGCTTCCAAAGAAATTCTTGCCATCAGTGTCCTTTCTTATCAACTGACAAGTGCACAGAATTTAAAGTTTTTTGGACTCTATGAATACAAACCTGCCCTCACAGAAAAGTTGTCGCTTTATACTCGTCTTCAACTAACTTACAGCCAGGGCATGACTGCGGGATTTCACAACAGAAGTTTCCTTTACCTTCGAGCAGGCCTTAAGAAAGGTCCACTGGGATTTGGGCTGGGAGCCAACTTTGATGCATATGGCCCAGGAAAAACTGCTAAAGAAAATTATGGATTCTTTACTCGCTGGGAGTTTTGAAAATCCAAGAGGATGCGACTCGAAGTTAGTCCTTCCAAAAGTGGACAATGATGTAAGTAGGCGTTCGAATACGAACAGACCACAATTACAATAGCTTCCAAATAGGCTAAAAAAGGGCTTTTCTTTTATTGGTCTATTTTTGGCTAGTCAAAATTAAACTACGCACTTCTATGAAAGCTATCTTCTATTTTCTCGCCATTCCCCTACTTTTTCTCTCTATATCCTGCACCGAAAGAAATTCCTTTAGTTCAGGTGATGAAATAAAAGAGAAAAAAGCACTCACAGGTGTGACACGATTGAAATTGGATGGGGTATTTAACCTAACTCTTACCCAATCCGATGACGAATCCATCGAGGTAGAAGGGCCATCAGTTCTTATCGATAAGTTAATCATAGACCAAGAAGGGGATTTGCTCGTACTGAAAATGGAAAAAATCGATGGATTCAATTTCAATAAAGGTGATTTCAAAATCAGGATTTCGCTTAAGGACCTCAAGGAACTAAACTACGAAGGTGTAGGCAACCTCAAAACGAATGGGCTATTCAAAGTGGGAGATCTCAAATTGCTGGGCAATGGAGTAGGAAATCTAGAATTGGAACTGGAAGCCAAAGAAATCGATGCGGATTTTGATATGGTTGGAAACATTACACTTACAGGGAACGCCTACAGGGCCATTTTCGAAAACAATGGAGTTGGAAAATTGGATGCCTCTCAATTGATTGTGGAGAACATGGAGGTAAAAAGTTCGGGTATAGGCAAAGTGGTTGTCCACTGTAAAGGAGACCTATCCCTAGTCGTGGATGGCATAGGAAAGGTAAGTTACTCCGGAAATCCCCGAATCATTAAAAAAGAAGTAAGCGGAATTGGAAAGGTAGAAGAAAATTAATCAAAAAGATTATCCGCAATCTTATCATTGTCACATAATTAAGTAACACTTACTGCGGATAATCGTCGACTGCCGACAGTCCACGGTCCACAGCAGATCCACTAAGATCTCAAACCTAATTTTGGTTCTGGCATTAAAGCGGATGATCCTATTTATTAATCCCCAAAAAAAGGAAAAGGAAAGTGTAGTTTGTTCTGAAGTTTTGATTTTTCCAATAATAACTTGATTTTAGGGCAATGGCTTCACCCAATGCGCTAGATTCAGTACAACTCAATTTTTCTCCAGACAACTTGCTCGGGCTCAATATCGCACTGGCTATCATCATGTACGGAGTAGCCTTGGAGTTGAAATGGGCAGATTTTCAATACCTTGTCCAAAACCCGAAAGGATTTGTGATCGGGATTTTTTCCCAATTTTTCGTATTGCCTTTCCTTACTTGGGTATTAGTTACACTCCTCAATCCCCCACCCAGTATTGCCCTAGGCATGTTTCTCGTAGCAGCTTGCCCAGGTGGAAATGTCTCTAACTTTTTGACCAGCCTTGCCAAAGGAAACGTGGCACTTTCAGTCAGTTTAACTGCCGTATCGAGTGTGGCTGCCATCTTTCTGACCCCATTTAACTTTTCCTTTTGGGCCGGTAACTATGCTCCCACCTCCCAACTGCTTCAGGAAGTTCAACTCGACACGCTTGAAGTATTTTTGACCATAGGACTTATCTTGGGCATCCCCTTGATTCTTGGAATTTTTACCACATCCAAATTTCCCGAGCTATCCAAAAAGTTAGCCAAAGCAATCAAACCACTCAGTTTAGTCATTTTTAGCGCCTTGGTATTAATTGCCCTTCTTGGCAATTACGATTTATTTAAGACCTACATCGGTGCCATCTTCCTTTGGGTGCTAGCACATAATTTTATCGGTTTAGGTGGCGGCTACCTGACGGCTAAACTTGCCCGATTGCCATTCACCGATGTAAAAACCATTGCTATCGAAACAGGAATCCAAAATTCAGGTCTTGGACTGGTCCTTATATTTAGTTTCTTCGCTGGTTTAGGCGGCATGGCCTTAATCACCGCTTGGTGGGGAATTTGGCACCTCATTTCTGGAATCATCTTGGCCAGCTTCTGGAAAAAGTACGCATGAGAAGGTTGCTTTATACGACTTTGCGGTTTTTACTAAAAATAGGTTTGCATATCTATTACAAAAAAATCGTGGTGGAAGGACTGGAAAACATCCCCAAAAATCAGCCCCTAATTTTAGTTGCCAACCACCAAAATGCGCTAATTGATCCACTACTGGTCGCTACTCATATTTCGATTCGACCCTATTTTTTGACTCGCGCAGCTGTATTTAAAAATCCGATAGCAGCATATTGATTGAACCTCATTCAAATGCTGCCTGTCTATCGTGTTTTAGATGGTTTTTCCACCATTCCTCAAAACCAACGGACTTTTCAAAAAACAAATAAAGTCCTACAGCAGAAGGGATCCGTTTTGATTTTTGCCGAAGGCAATCACAGCATAGTTCGGAATATACGCCCTCTCAGTAAAGGATTCACTCGGATGGCCTATGGAGCCTTAGCAGAGTGCCCAGACCTTAATCCAACTGTAGTACCTATAGGTATTCAATACAGCGCTCACAAAAG
>JACCDI011523611.1_pt1 | contig 10614 bp, 10 predicted proteins | sample 7442791 | NCBI WGS metagenome assembly JACCDI01 (sample SAMN15323434, study PRJNA562643) | freshwater metagenome | isolation source: river surface water | place: USA:Blue River Watershed | collected 2017-08-15
GCACCGCATGACTGATCATATTCGTGCTGCGTTCCGCCAACAGGCAGAGATGTGCCGGGCCTCTGGCTCTCCGATGACGGCCGAGCTGTTGGTGGCGCTGGGGGACGTGATTGACGCGTCTACCCATAGCGGCGCGGCGGTGCTCAGCTGGCCTGGGGACCCCATTGCCGATGCCTTGATGTTGCGGCTGACAGGCGGGCTCCACGCGCTGGCGCGCAGCGGGCAGGATGACGAGCTGACACGCTTTTATGCCCAGCAAAAGGGCGATTTGCCGCGGATTTTAAAGCGTGTCCTGAAAGATTGGGATGATTGGATTTTGCCGTGGCTCGATCGTCCGCCACAGACCAATGAGGTGGGTCGGGCGGCGGCCTTATGGCCCGGCATGATGCGCATTGCGCGCCGCTTTGGCCCGCGCATGGAATGGATTGAAATTGGGGCGAGCGCTGGCCTTAACCTCAATATGGATCATTTTGGCTATCGTCTGGGTGGCGTGGTCGCAGGCGATTTACGATCGCCCTTACAACTCATGCCGGATTGGATGGGGGCAGACCCGGATGTGTCCGATGTGATTGTGGCAGACCGACTCGGGATTGATCTGAACCCGCTTGATGTGACGGACGCGGCCATCGCCGATCGCCTGATGGCCTATAGCTGGCCTGATCAGCAGGATCGGATGACGCGCACGCAAACGGCCATTGCCATGGCGCAGAACACACCGCCGCCTTTGGTCAAAGGGAATGCGATGGACTTGTTGGAACCCTTGTTGGCTGAACAACAGGCTGAAGGCCGGACGCGCGTGATCTACCACTCCATCGCGCTCCAATATTTTACCGAAGAACAGCGCATGGCGGTGCGCGATATGATTGAGGCAGCGGGTGCCCGCGCCACGCCGGCACGTCCGCTTGCATGGTTAAGTCTTGAGTTCCAAACCCAAGGCGCGCCTCTGGCTGAACTGCGCTTGCGCTGCTGGCCGGGGACGGGCGTTACGGAAACCTTGGCCCATGTCCATGCGCATGGCGCAATGCTGACATGGGTGGCAGGGGCGGCGTAGGGCGATGCAATTGGGCTCCGGGTCAAGCCCGGAGCGCAGGCGGTGCTCCATCGCTGACTTAGGCCCAAGCCGTGCTCTGGTGGGCTCCGGGTCAAGCCCGGAGCACATTGGGACGCCTATTGATCTGCTGGCCGGGCATGTGCTCCGGCCTTGAGCTGGAGCCCATCTTTCCGCCGACTGGTCTAAGCCAACCAGTCCCGCATGGCTTTCGTCACAGCCTCGGGCTGTTCCCAAGGGATGAAGTGGCCAGCATCTGCAACGCGGATGATTGTCAGATTGGGGATGTGCGTATCGAGGCCGTCTAATTGGCAGGGCAGCAAGGCTTCATCCTTCAACCCCCAGATCACCAGCACGGGCATGGCAAGCTGAGGAAAGGGCGCATCCAAAAAGGGCGTGCTGATGGCGGGCGCGTCGATTGCTGGCACGTGCAGGGGCGATGCCCGATACCAGTTGAGCATACCCCGAAGCGCACCGGGCTGGCTCCATTCATCAATATAGGCCGCACGGTCGGTGGCACTGATTGCGCCACCGCTGATTTTGGCAAAGCGATCTTCAAAGAACCATGCGACGCCCTTTTCTGCGACTTCGCCTTCAATATCGCGATCGCGAAATTCACTAATATATTGCGACGCGGCGCGTTGTGCCGGATCAAAAACCAGTGTGCGTTGAAAGACATAAGGGTGTGCCGCATTGCACTGGATAAGGCGCATCACCCGGTCTGGATGTTTCAGAGCTGTCGCCCACGCCACAGCCCCGCCCCAATCATGCCCCACCAACGTAAATTGTGCGATGCCCAGTGCATCTGCCACCGCCAACACATCGGCGACTAATATGGGCACGCGATAGGCGTCCACATCAGCCGGTTTGTCTGACCGGGCATAGCCGCGCTGGTCCGGCGCGATGCAGTAAAAGCGATCCGCCAGCCCCGCCATTTGGTGCCGCCATGTCCGGTGCGATTCGGGAAAGCCATGGAGAAAGAGAAGGGGCGGGTTGGCGGGATTGCCTGTGGTCCAGACGTCCAGCTCAACACCCGTGGATAGGTGGAGGCGATGGGGCGTGGGCATCGCTTAAATTGGGTCGCTGTTGGTCAGGGGCGTTTCGGGCAGTGGGATAAATTCCGGGTCATTGTCCACTTTGGGGAAGCGCCCTTCGGTCCAATCCATCACAGCCTGATCGATCCGGTCTTGCCGCGAGGACACAAAATTCCACCATACGCGTCGTGCCGTTGGAAAATCCTGTCCACCCATCAGCATGATCCGCCCGCCAGATTTTGAGGTGAGCGTGCCCATGACACCGGGGCGCAGGACATAGAGCGTATAGGGCTCCATCTCCTCGCCTGAAATTTCGCCACTGCCGCCCACCAGCATCAAGGCGCGTTCATCCGCCTCGGCGTCAATCGGAACAGACCCGCCCGCTTCCAGCACAATATCTGCATAAATGGTTGGCACATGGCAGGTGGTGGGCGCAGTCTGCCCCCAGAGGCTGCCCATGATGACACGGGCCGAAACCCCCGGCGCCGTCAGAATGGGAAGCTGGTCAGCGGCAACTTGTTCAAAAGCGGGATCAATTTCTTCTTTGCCATCGGGCAGGGCCAGCCATGTCTGCATTCCATACATGGGGCCGCCTGCGTCGCGTTCAGCCTGAGGGGATCGCTCGGAATGCACAATGCCTTTGCCCGCGGTCATCAAATTGACCGCACCGGGATGGATGGTGGCAAAGCTGCCCAGCGAATCGCGGTGGTCAATTGCACCTTCAAACAAATAGGTCACGGTGGACAGGCCAATATGGGGGTGCGGGCGCACGTCCATGCCTTGGCCCACATCAAAATGGCCCGGCCCAAATTGGTCAACAAAGCAAAAGGGCCCAACCATGGTCAGGCCGCGCGCGGGGAGAACGCGGCGGACCTTAAACGCCCCCAAATCATGCGTCACCGGAAGCAGCGTGCCTTCAACGGGGTGTTTCATCTCTGGCTCTCCTTATTCGCCCGGCGCACGTGCACGAATGGCAAGCGCATGGACGCGCTGACCGGGCAAATCCCCCAGCGCCCGATTCACCATGCGCTGGCGTTCTAATCGACCAATCCCCGCAAAGGCGGCTGATTCAATGTCCACCGAAAAATGGCTTTCACCGGATCCATCATCGCCCAAATGCCCATGGTGTTTTGCACTGTCGTTGCTGACGATGAGGTGCGTTGGCGCAAAGGCCTGTGTCAGGCGCTGGGTGATTTCGGATTCGATGGGGCGGTCTGTCATGTCTTTTCTTCTAGCAAGTCTCGCGCCATGGGGAAGCTATGGATGTGACAATCACCAAAGGCATGGCCGATGATCAAATCGTGATCGTGCGCGCCGATGGCAGCAAAGCGGAAACGCGCTTTCCCAAAAAAGGGCCGGTGCCGCATGATGCTGTGCATTTCATTGTCGAGGAAACACTGGGCCTAACCCATGGCTTTTGGGGGATGATTGCCAGCGGCATCAGCCCGGATGAGGTGCAAGAGCTTGCCAAAGCGGCGGGGCATGCCAGCGCCAAGCGGGCTGACGTGCCCGATGCGTCAATTGTTATGTTGCTGCAGGCAGAACGGATCGTCGAATCTGTCGAGGCCGCGCTTTGGTCGGGCGGGACCGATGTGGACGGGACACGCCATCTGGCCGAATCAGGCTGTGCGGCCTCCCATGTTCCTGTGCCAGATTTGGATGATGGGCGCGTTGCAGCCATGCTGGCGCGTGCGCGTGCCTTGCTGGCAGATTGGGGGCCGGCACCTGTGGGCCATCAACTCCAATTTCGCTGGCGGGCGGAATGAGCGACAGCGGCGCACGACGGCACGACAAATTTCATGGCCGCATGGCGGGCCAGCCCCGCCCGTGCAATCGGCCCGGCTGTCCTGAGCCGGGGGAGTTTCGCGCGCCTGATCCATCCGGCCCTGCGCCGGGACCCGATGGGCCGGGCCAATGGCAATGGCTGTGCCTCGATCATGTCCGTGCCTTTAACGCGGGCTATAACTTCTTTGCGGGGATGAGCCGGGAAGACATTGAGCGCGCACAAATGCCAATGGGCGGGTGGGACCAAGAAAGCCGGGCCTTTCGCCCGACAGCAGGGGTGGATGGGCCGCCGCGATGGGCCGATTTTCATGATCCCTTGGATGCCATTTCCGCGCGCTTTAAGGGCCGGGCAGAAGCGGCCATGCCGCGCGAACGGGCGGATGGAAAATTTCTCTCTCCTGAGGATCGGCGCGCCTTGGAGACGCTGGGCCTCGACATGAATGCCGATCGCAAGGCGCTGCGCACCCGCTATTCTGATCTGGTGCGCCAATATCACCCTGATCGCAACGGTGGCGATCGAACGTATGAGAAACAGCTACAAGGCGTAGTTGAGGCCTATCAACATCTGCGCCGCGCGCCAGCTTTTGGATAAGGGATTTCTGTGAAACACATGGTCAAACATAGTCTTCTGTTCGTTTTGGCGGCGCTTCCGGCTTTGGCGCAGGCCACCGAGCCCGAAATGCCCATCATTGTCACAGCGCCGGGTGGCGATGCCGATGGGGATGATGCTGTTCGCCTGCGTGCGGCAGATTTGGACATGGCATCAGGCCCAGATGTGGTGCGCGCGGTTTCAACGCGGCTGGCCGGTGTGTCGCTGGCGGAGGCGCAGGGCAATGCCTATCAGCCGAGCCTTGTCTATCGCGGTTTTTCTGCCTCGGCATTGCAAGGCAATGCACAGGGGCTGGCCGTCTTCTTGGACGGTGGGCGGTTCAACTTGCCCTTTGGCGATACTGTTAATTTTGATCTTTTGCCTGATGTGGCGGTCGAGAGTGTGTCGCTGCGCGATAGCAACCCGGTTTATGGATTAAATGGGCTGGGGGGCGCCATTGTGGTGGCCACGCACACAGGCCGCAGCGCGCCCGGCCTATCGGCCTTGGCAGGGCTGGGTGATCATGGCCGGCGCGAGGCAGAGCTCAGCCTTGGCACCAACCAAGGCGCCTTTAGCCTGTTTGCCGCAGGGCGGGCTGAGCGCGATGGGGGCTGGCGTGCTTATTCTCCCTCCACGCTCTATCATGGCTTTGCAGATGCCGGTTGGGATGGCGCACAGGCCGGTCTGCACATCAAGGCGCTGGCCGCAGAGACTCGGCTGACAGGCAATGGGGCCGCCCCTGTTGAGCTGCTGGCCGCCGACCGGGCAGCCGTGTTCACGCACCCAGATCGCACACATAATCGCCTGTTGCGCGGGTCGCTCCACCCCTGGATTGAGGTGGGCGATACAAGCCGGTTGGAAGCCAGCCTCTATGTCCAATCGCTCCGCCAGCGGACGGAAAATGGCGATTTGGCAGATATTGAGCCTTGTCCAGAGGCACTGGGGCTTTTGTGTCTGGAAAGCGATGACGATCGCTCTGCGCCCCTGCAGGACCGGTCTGGTGCGGCACTGGCCGTGCGGGCGGGGATAGAGGATTATGCGGTGTTCAACCGGACCCGAACGAACAGCACCAGCGGCGGTTTTGTCCTCCATTATCTGCGGCAGGCAGAGCTTGCGGGGATGGCCCATAAACTCACATTCGGCCTCACGCATGATCGCGCCAAGAGCCGCTTTGGCGCGGAAACAGAATTGGGCGTGCTAGAGGATGATCGCGGCGTCACGGGGCTTGGCCCCATTATTCGCCAGGCAGATGCGGCCATTGCTCCAATTGATCTGGCTGTGCGCACGCGCACCACGGGGCTCTTGCTGTGGGATGAGGTGCAACTCGCGCCGCGCCTCACCGCCGAAATTGGCCTGAGATGGACCAGCGCCTCGCTTGTGCTGGATGATCAATTGGGCACGGCCTTAGATGGGCAGCACCGCTTCCGCCGGGTCAATCCCGGGCTGGAATTTGAGTATCGCCTGTCCTCTGACACCGAGGTTCGGCTGGGCTATGCCGAAACCAGCCGCGCGCCGACCCCGGCAGAATTGTCGTGCGCGGATGAAGCAGCGCCGTGCAGCCTCACCAATTTTTTTGTGGCCGATCCGCCCTTGGACCAAGTGGTTGCACGCACATGGGAGGCCGGGGCGCAAGGCCGCTGGCAGGCCGGTGGGTGGCAGGGGGGCTGGTCCCTTGCGCTCTACCAGACGCGCATTTCCAATGATCTTTTGCTAACCGCCGCGCAAACCCGTGGACGGGCTTTTTTCCAGAATATTGGCCAAAGCCGCCGGCAAGGGGTTGATCTCCAATGGTCGGCCCAAAAAGGGCCTTGGGCTGTGCAATTGGGCTATGCCTATGGCGAGGCGCAGTTTTTATCAGCCTTTACTGCCACAAGCCCGGATAATCCCGCAGCGGATGAGGATGGGCGCATTGCGATTAATCCGGGCGCACGCTTGCCGGGCCTACCGGTGCATCGGGGTGTCGCCTCGGTTGTTTATGCCGCCCAAGGCCTGACACTGCGGGCGTCCGTACAGGCGCAATCGGGCCAATGGCGCATGGGCGATGAGGCCAATCTCGATCAGCGCGTTCCGGGGTTTGCCCGTCTTGATATTGGCGCCACGATGGATTTGGGGGGCGGGCTATCGGGCTTTGCAGATGTCACCAACGTGTTGGACCGGCGCTATGCCACCTTTGGCGCCTATAGCGAGGTGGAGGAGATTCGGCTGGCAGAAGCGCCCAATGCCACTGACCCGCGCGCCAGCACGCCCGGCGCGCCCCGCCGGTTTCTGATTGGATTGCGCCTGCGCCGTTAGAAGACGCGTGGCCCCGGCTTTGGGTCAGGGGCCTTGCCATAGGGCGCGCCTGCGTCCTATGGGCAGTCCACTCGCAGACTGATGAAAAGACGTGCTGATCCATGACTGATGTGCCCAACGTCCAGCCCGGTTCCACAACCCTGCTTCCCGCACCTGACACCAAGGTCAATGTGCGCGAGGTGTTCGGCATTGATGTCGATATGGAATGCCCCGCCTTTTCCCAAGCGGATGAACGCGTGCCCGATCTTGATCCGACCTATGTGTTTGATCCGGATACCACGCTCGCCATTCTTGCAGGCTTTGCCTTTAACCGCCGCGTGATGGTGCAAGGCTATCATGGCACGGGCAAGTCGACGCATATTGAACAGGTTGCCGCCCGCCTCAAATGGCCGTGCATCCGCATCAACCTTGATGCGCATATCAGCCGTATCGATCTGATTGGGCGCGATGCCATCGTCCTGCGCGACGGCAAACAAGTGACGGAATTCCGCGAGGGCCTGTTGCCATGGGCGCTGCAAACGCCAACGGCTTTGGTGTTTGATGAGTATGACGCGGGCCGCCCCGATGTGATGTTCGTCATCCAGCGTGTGCTGGAAACCGAAGGTAAGCTGACGCTGCTTGACCAGAATCGCGTCATCCGCCCCAGCCCGTGGTTCCGTATGTTCGCCACCGCCAACACAGTGGGCTTGGGCGATACCAGCGGGCTTTATCACGGCACACAACAGATCAACCAGGGCCAGATGGACCGTTGGAATATTGTTGTTGGCCTAAACTATCTGCCTGCCGAGGTCGAAACCAATATCGTCCAAGCCAAGGCGAAGGAGGCTGATCCCCAGCTCATTGCCAATATGGTGAAGGTCGCGGACTTGAGCCGTCAGGGCTTTATCAATGGCGATATTTCGACCGTGATGAGCCCGCGGACTGTGATCACTTGGGCGCAGAACACGGCGATCTTTAAAGATCCGGGCTTTGCCTTCCGCCTGTCCTTCCTCAACAAATGTGATGAGGCAGAACGTGCGCTGGTGGCCGAATATTATCAGCGCGTTTTTGGCAAGGATCTGCCCGAAAGCGTTGTCGGCAAAGCAGGCTAAACCGTCCCCCCAATGGGGCCGGCCAAAAGTTGAATTTTAACACAGGGCAAAAAGAACGATCATGTCTTCACGTCCGCGCACATTGTATGAAAAAATCTGGGATGCTCACGTCGTGGATCGCCGCGATGATGGCACTTGCCTGATCTTCATTGATCGTCATCTGGTGCATGAAGTGACGAGCCCGCAAGCCTTTGAAGGGCTGCGTGCCGCAGGGCGCAAAGTGCGTCGCCCGGATCTGACCTTGGCGGTGCCCGATCATAATTTGCCCACCACGCCGCGCTTGGATGCACAAGGCCGCCCTGTGCCGATTGCCGATCCCGAAAGTGCCGCGCAGTTGGAGGCATTGGAACGCAATGCCCCGGCCTTTGGCATTCGCTATATCGGCGCGACCGATAAAGAACAGGGCATTGTCCATGTCGTCGGGCCAGAACAGGGCTTTTCGCTGCCCGGCACCACAATTGTCTGCGGGGATAGCCACACCGCGTGCCATGGCGGCCTTGGTGCGCTCGCTTTTGGCATTGGCACAAGCGAGGTCGAGCATGTGCTTGCCACGCAGACGCTGCTGTTAAAGCAATCCAAGACAATGGAAGTGCGTGTTGAGGGCGAGGTTGGCCCCGGCGTGTCCGCCAAGGACATTGTGCTCGAAATCGTCCGCCGCACAGGGGCGGCAGGCGGCACGGGCCATGTGATCGAATATACCGGCTCGGCCATTCGCAACTTGTCAATCGAAGGGCGGCTGACGATTTCCAACATGGCGATTGAAGGCGGCGCGCGCGCGGGCCTGATTGCGCCCGATGATGTCACCTTTGCGTATCTGAAAGGCCGCCCCATGGCGCCTAAGGGCGCAGATTGGGATGCGGCCGTCGCCTATTGGCGCACATTGGCGACTGATCCGGGTGCGACTTATGACAAAACCGTTGTGATCAACGCAGCAGACATCGCGCCCAACGTCACTTGGGGCACAAGCCCCGAAGATGTTGTGCCGATCACAGGTGTCGTGCCCGATCCGATGAGCTTTGACGATCCATCAAAGCAAGTCGCCGCGCAAAAGTCGCTCGACTATATGGGTCTCGTCCCCGGCCAGCGGATGCAGGATGTCGATGTGCAGAACATCTTCATTGGCAGCTGCACCAACAGCCGGATTGAAGATTTGCGCGCCGCCGCCGCCGTTCTGAAAGGCCGTCGCAAGGCTGCGGGCGTCAAATGGGCCATTGTCGTCCCCGGCTCGGGCCTTGTGAAGGCACAAGCCGAGGCCGAAGGTCTGGATCGCATCTTTGTTGACGCAGGCTTTGAATGGCGCGAGCCGGGCTGCTCGGCCTGTTTGGGGATGAACCCGGACAAGGTGCCCGCCGGCGAACGCTGTGCCTCCACCAGCAACCGCAATTTCGTCGGCCGCCAAGGCCCGGGCGCACGCACGCACCTCGTGTCGCCCGCAATGGCCGCCGCGGCAGCCGTGACGGGGCGGCTGGCGGATGTGCGGGAACTGGTGTGATTACGCCCAAAGGCGCGTGACACCAAAGCTTTCAAATATCGTCTCGTTCGAGGCAATCGGGACATCCTCGATCAGGGCTTGCGCGATCAGAAAGCGATCAAACGGGTCTTTGTGCTGAATGGTCAGCCGGCCCGCTAGCGCGGCGTGCGCCATGCTGATGGGCAGCTCCTGAAAGCCCTGTTGCGCTAAATATTCGGGCAGGTTGGTCGCAAGCGGCGCGGCGTGCGGCAATTTGCCAAGGCGGTGCTTGGTGCAAATTTCCATGGCGGATGCGGCACTGACCAGAATGTCATTGCCGGTATCGCCAATCGCCATACGCGCGATCAATGGCAGGGCCGCGTCGCCGGTTAACCACCAGATCAGCGCATGAGTATCGAGCAAGATCCGCACGACGGATTATTGCCCGTCCCAAGCCGCCAGTTCTTCGGTATCAAGCGGCGCTTCAAATTCCGGTCCGACTTTAATCACATCCCGCAGCGCGCCAAAGCGGCGTTGGGCTGGGGGATGCACGGGCACCAGCCGAACCACAGGCGCATCGCGCCGCGCGATGATGATCTCCTCGCCCTCCAGCGCATCGGCAATCAGCCGTGACAGGCGGGTTTTGGCATCATGAACGGTGACGATGGTCATCGCGGCGACTCCAACTTAGCTAAGAATATAGCTAAGTCTTATCCGGTCGCGGTTCAACCCCCCATAAACCCGAATAAATGCCCCGCCACTTTGCGCATCTGGATCTGTTCTGATCCTTCGGTAATGCGGTAGCGGCGGTGGTGGCGGTAGATATGTTCAAAGGGCTTGTGGCGTGAATAGCCAATGCCGCCATGCACTTGCATCGCAAAATCTGCCGCTTCGCAGCACAAGCGGTTGGCGCGGTAATTGCACATAGAGACTTTGTCAGACAGGCGAATGGCAACCTCAGGCTTGGTCATCGTGTCCATTTGTGCCGCTGTCTTCCAGATCAGCAGGCGGAGCATTTCGGCCTCGGTCTGAAGCTCCACCAGCGGGAATTGGATCGCCTGATTGACCGCCAGCGCCTTGCCAAAGGGCTTGCGCTCTTGCGCATATTTCACGGCCTCATCGATGCAATATTGCGCCGCGCCCAGCGATGAGGCGGCTTGGCGAATGCGGTTTTCATGCACAAAATGCTGCGCAACGGCGAGGCCCTCATCGAGCTTGCCGAGGATCGCGCTCTCGGGCACCCAGACATTGGTGTAGGAACATTTCGGGTGGTCGGTGGGCATATTGAATGTCCACAGATATTCGCCAATTTCAAAGCCGGGCGC
>JACCDI011950033.1_pt1 | contig 10614 bp, 8 predicted proteins | sample 7442791 | NCBI WGS metagenome assembly JACCDI01 (sample SAMN15323434, study PRJNA562643) | freshwater metagenome | isolation source: river surface water | place: USA:Blue River Watershed | collected 2017-08-15
ATAAGATTTACCCATCTGGTCCCTATCGGAGTCACTATGAATATGATTTAATGCAGGGTTATGTGAATTTTGGCCTGGATTGGAGGCCATACCGTGATGGTATCGATTCTGATTGACTTGATGGGCTTGCGATGGCTGCCCAGGCAGCGTGTGCTGGGAATTCAATCGATGACGGCCTTGGAGATGCTGCTGAGATAGAGCCGCGGCATTAATAGTAGCAGTGAAAGGACCGGGTTGGTTGCCAGCAGGTCCACCATATCCACAAGAAGGTACCGAATTATTATTCACTCCGCGATTGGACACTTGTGCCAGTAAACCACCGGACGAACTCGGATTGTTCTGGATTTTCCTTCCATTCATACCGCAACCCAAAATTGTATCATTTCTAGACCCGCCACTCCATCGACGGTGTTGCATCCCGTCCTCGTCTGACGTTGCTGGAGGCGAATGACCCGGGATCATGTTTTCCAGGCGTTGCTTTTGGTACGCCTCTTGAGCGTACATTTTTTTTTCAAAACGGAAGTGCGATTTCGGCGTCCAGTTGATTCAATGATCCAGTCTGTTGCTATTATCCCAACAATTGTAGGGCCTCGTTCGAACTGAGACTTCTTGAGGCCGCTTCTTTTGCACTTTTGATGCACTATGTCGTGAAAAAATGAAAATAGTGTAGTGTCCGATTTTTAGAAATTATTTTGATGATGCATTTTAGGAGAATGCGAAAAGTATTAAAAAAAATATGACCATGCTTTGTAACGTAAGGTAGGACTTCTAAGCTTTGCTGATTTCCCACTAATGAGAAAATACTTAAAACAATAAATATTTTTTACTTTTATTTTATACCAATTTTTTAATTTTTTATGTTTGGTTAGCGTCGATGGTAGCTAACTGCTATGACCAATGACCGATGACTTTTCGATGACCCCTTGAAGGATAACTGCCCCATAATACCCCGATATGTAGATATTGAATTCTTCAATCCGAAACACATGTCAGTAATGATATCGGTCCCTAAATGGGCAAAAAGGCAGAATTCTGCGTCACTTGCCACCGTAGTCATTATTTTCATAAAATCATCTTTTTACACTCTCCTTAAAGACATCATCTATCAAATGAAGAATTTTGCAGGGCTTCTAACGGTAACAAAATGACTTGTACTTTGATGAGTAGGTTGATGAAAAAAAAACGTTAACTAAAGATAAAAAAGGCAAAATGGCAAAAGCCAAATTATTCTCAACCCATTAATTGTATCCAGTGGCATCAAAACAGTGCTTGACATGACAAATGCTGCACAGCCAAACAGAAGGTTACATGTGCAATAGTGGCAGGTTTGCTCTTTGCATCCCAACCACTAACACTTTTACTGCTGGTACTTCTGCTTTGCACCCAAAATCCAAGTTCAGCCATTGAAATAATAGGCATGGTGGGGAGCTGTGGCAAAATTATGAAAGTTGCAGCTGTCAATAGAGACTTCCACATTATTCACAACTTCGTCTGTTGACCCATATGCATTTTCAATCATCTGTAAGGCCAGTTCACAAGAAAAATCCAGCAACTTTGGGACAATCTTGGGGTCTTTGGACTTATATACAAAGTGGCAGATGGTGAGGTAAGTATTGATCTCAGTCACTGCCAAGAGAAAAGAAAATAATCCAATTGGCCATTGCTCAGTTATCCAAGTCCCTTAAATGCTGGGGATTGCATGGCAGAGGTAATTGTGATTGTCAACAGCATAGCAATATCAGAAATGGTAGTCAAAAGGCTTTGCATACTTGAAAAATTTTGATTTTTGCTGGCCATCTGCAGCAGTCCAAATTTGATGGACTTCCTTCTCTCCCTCTGAACACAGCGCTCCGCCAGTTGCCATGATAGTCATGACATACTCTATCTCTTTCATACACCAAATGTTGTACTTTACATTCAAACATTCCAAAGATTACATCAGTTGCACCAACAGCGTTGTCCTTGAAGTACTCCAGGATGTGTGTTCCTGGAACAAGAGTGGGCCAAAACTAGAGCTAATGAGAGCTTTCAGCACATAATACCCACTGTCCAAGACAACATAGCAACCAGAGTAGAAGATGGTCTTCAACACATGCAACAATAATCCAACAGTTTTCCCACCACCTTTGACATAAAACTCTGGAGCTGCAAGTTCATGAAGCCAACTCTTTCCCTATCATCTCCATAGAAAATAAAATCCCAGACAATCTGCAGCATGCAGTATGATATTTTGAGAGCAAAACACCCATCCAGGGCAATGCCATTGCTGGTACCAGATGGACATACTTTCATCCAAGTACACCATCCAAGAGGGAAAGAAAAATGCTGCCATATTTTCTTTCTACATCTTCACAATCTCATTGACATCTCAAAACAATTGCAATAAGTGGAATGGGAGTTTTTAGTAAATCAAAATTCCAAATTAATATTATTGCTGCAAGTCTTTGACATTATTTGGGAAAACTTGAATGGGACTGGGTTGGCACAATGATGGTATGGTTTTGTATCCCAAAATTTGCCTTTGACCAACCACAGCATGTGGTCATGAGGAGCCACAACCCAATGTAAGACTTTAACTCATTTTTGATGATAGGATGGCCTCAATTTTCCACAATTGCTTCTGAAGTTGCATACAAGCAACAATTGATCAGCTGCCTTGTTGGGAGCAGCTTGAAGAAAATGGATGAATAGGATTCCCCAATGGGATTTCATTCTCCTTCAAAGCTTGCATCTTTTCTGGTCTCAATAATGACATGTATTTGATCAATTTTATTCCATCCCCATATGGTTAACCAGGGTGGAGGTTTGTCATGAAAGGGAGCTCTCACTGGCCAGGGATACATACAGGAGTAGGTTCATTGTCATCATGGACTCAAAGCCCCTGATTCCTCACAAGTATAATACCCTTTGCACAGTTTCCAGTTGGCTGGAAAACTTCCTCTGGAATCTCTTAGCATTCTTCTTCATTAGGTACCACATTCAAGTGGACACTACTGGTTCCAGCAGGGGAATTGGAAAACAAAGTGGGCTGAAAAAAGAAATTAGCAAGAGGGTCCTTTTTGACAACTGTCACATACCAAAGAGGAGCATAAATGGGATCTTGCGCTCATGATGCAGAAAAGAAGAAGGCTTTGTAATTGCAGCCTTTAAGGGAGATATCTTCCACCTTGATGGCCACTAAAGCCATTGTATGGTCATTAAAGTAAAGTTCAGAAAATTAGAATTAAAAATGGGTTTAGGATGAAGGAATCTTAATAGGACAGAGCATTCCACTCATTGGCTAGATAGAGTTTGGTCCTCACCATTGTCATTGTTTTTGTGAAGGAGGTTTGAAAAATTTAGTGTATGAAATTACATAGGAACAAGTAAGGATTTTTGTTGTTTCCATCTAAAAAATGATCAAACCATAGAATTGCCAACATCATAAGACTTGAGCAATGGGCAAGTGGGACCCACTGGACCAACTGCCCTAAACTAAATGGAGAATATCTGGATATTGTTTCCTCTATATAATGATATCAGCTAGAAAATAAATAATGCATGCAAAATTATTATTATCTGCACATTTGCAATAGCATGATTCTGCTTTTCAGGCAGGATTCTGTGTGCCTGATCAGTAAACAAATTGTTTTAAATATATACTACTATACTGTTGTCAAGAACTATATTTTAGCCTTCAAAGAGCAGAATTCTGCATTAATTACAACACTGGTCATTACTTTGAGAATGTCGATGATAGAAGTCTTTGAAGACACCTTCGCTTTTTCTTCTATAATGTTTTTATCTATAAAAAATATTTACATAAATGTAAATATGATGACTGTGGCACCCTCTTTGTTCTGACGTCAATTCCTCCCTTTTCTTGGATATTTGAGGTTTGGAGGGCCCAAACAATTTTTCCAATGACCAACATGTTGCAGGGTACCAAACTTCTCTATCTTGTGCCTAGGAAGATTGTGGATTATAGGCATATTTTTGGTAATATTAGTGATTTCAATCACTGGGTCCCAGACTGAAAAAAATGTAAATAACTAAGATGATATCAGTAAAAAACTAGTTTGAGTCACTGATTGTCAGGCATCTTTGGCATATTGTAACTGCCAGAAAATATACCGTTTCCATTTGACACAGCAGTTTTGTAAGGCACATATCAGAGAGCTTAAGTTTGGTGCATAAATGCTAGGAAATATTTGGAAGTTTCTCATCTGACTGTCTTTTACTAGTCTAAGTTTCAGAAAAAAATGACTGAAATTGATTCCCTTTTGATCCTCATATGTTTGGTACAGAGGAGTTGATGTCAGTCATAGGTCTGGAAAAAAGCAACAACTCTCTACTGTTGTCAGTTGTCAACAACATCATACACACTGAAGTCCTCAAATTGGAAATTCCTGCAAGTACATATGTGTAAAATACTTTTTACAGCGTTTCTACTTAGATTTCATACTAATACAAAAAAAATTAAAAGTGTGATTAACCAGTGATATTTTCTTGAAAAAAATCTGATATTTTGCTGATCATGGGTTCTGGAGCAATGAGTTGTTGGATTGCCCCATATCTATTTGATTCAATACAACCAATACAAAACTTTTTGTACCAAGATACATCATAACCATAGCAACAACTTTTGCTTAGTGACTTTTGGCTAAAAATGGTTGTGTGCTGAGTTATAGTGTGTCAAAAATACATATAGGTCATAGTAACTCAACACAGTATAGTGACTTAAACAAGCTTTTTACTTGTAGTTAACTATCATCAGTAGAAACTGTGATAGTCAACTATTGCCAATAACCATAACTATTATGATCTTTTTGTGATGGGGTTTATACAACCATGATACAATCATCACATAAATATAATGATGGTGATAGTTACCTATTACCATTATAATTGGCAATAGTTAACCATCACCATTAATATTGGTGATAGTTCCTTAGTTGTGTATGTCCAAAAACATGAAATAAATCACTAAAAACCGTTGTCATCATTGTCTTCCAGAGCCACAAAAATCACTGTACCTGTTATTGTGAAAAATCTGGACTTTTCAGCATTCAGTTTTGGAATTCTGGTAGAGAAATAACATGTCCTGTGTATAATTGAAAAAGTTTTCATGTTTGGAAGAGCTTGTATATGAATCAAAAATCATCCTTTATTCCATACAGTTGTGTATGAAATTACTAGTTCCAACTTAGAGCTTGTCCATTCAAGGAAGAAATTCAAACTTCCAAATGTTTTGAGTACTGGATTTTGGCAAAACCATACGCATTTAGTGTTTCAAAAATCCAACTAGAGACATAACTTGGAAATCAAAGTTGAGCGTGTTTGAAAGTCTATGCACATCTTTGATATTATCACTATTGCAAATATAATGATGCAGCTAACATTCTACTAGATTGTACTTGCAAAAGGACCAATAAGTTCTCTATGAACTTTCTCAGCAGTGATGGATTTGTGTTAACAAAATCAATGAATTGTGTGACTTTGATTTCTGATAGGTTTAATCTTGTATATAATGAATGGAAACAAGTGAGAGGTTTGTCTGCCTGTGAACCATTTTCAACTTGGAAATTTTGATTTAAACCCCTTGAAAGACAAGCTCTTATTCTTTCTCCATTTTCTGCACTCTCCAAAGTGAACCATAAATAATTTGTTTCAAATCGATACTAACAGAATATGGTGATTATTTTGGCTTATTTGAATACATCCCCCCATACAAAGATGAATTCTAATTAAACATTCTAATAGAAAATTTTCTCAGGATTACTGCAACATTTAGAACAATCAATAAAACCAATTAGTTTGAAAGTTATTTCCATAGTATTAAGAACAACATAAAAATAATTGACAATGGTTAGAACACCCATCATGGTGGCATTAGCACAATTAGCTACAATTAAGCAAGTTACCTTCACTCAAGCCAGCTCATTGGTGGTATTTACTTTATTGAGTAGAAGAAAAGCAACTTGATGGGATTGTCATTTTTCATGATGGATTAGAGAAAAATTGGTATCAACAATAATGGTGGTATTTTTGCATCATCCCCAGCTTTGACCAATTCTTTTTACCTATTACTTTTAGTTGACCAGTCTCCTGTAGTCGTAGTTGAGGCTGAGAGGTCACTGTGGCCAATGATTCCAACAAAAATCAGAAATGTATCAAAATTCAGAGCATACTGTTGCTCGTGTCCACTCAAAAATTACAAAATCACCAAACTTTGTTTCAAAGACATAGTAGTCAATGCAGTTCTGGAAAATGCATGGGAGTTGCCTGTACAAGAGATCTGGAACCATCTCCAATAAGCAAGAGATGTGGAAAAATATGTTGTAAAGTGCAATTGAAGAGATTACAGTGTTTGAACTTTTCTGCACTGTTCTTCCAGAAAATTACATCATCAATGTATTAATCCTAGTTATCCATGATCAACTCACAAACATATGTTGCTTTGTGGGGGTTTCATGTTGAGAGGATTGGTTGTCAACAAAGAGCATGAAGACAATGCTCCTTTCATGCTCATGTCATACATTTCCAATGAATGCTTCATCCAACCAAATAGTGGTCTATTCAATTCACTTTCCTTCTATCAGTTTGATTGATCAATTCAATTCACTCATGTTATCAAGCAATGAAGGCAGATTCAGATCCATAATTTGTAACTCATTGAAAATTGGCTTTACAGATGATGAAGATTCAACTTGGAATCCAGTCTCCCCATGCCTCATCTCCAGTTGTGAATAGGAGTAAGAGAAGAGGGCTTGGTCACAAGAATTCTCCCCCCAATCCAAACTGGAAGATGGGACAAGACAAAGGTCACTTAGAAGACAGACTGGATATGTTGGTTTGAAATGTACATTCATCAAATTCATAATCACATGTACATGTAACCCATCTGTCCTCTCTGGAAGATATTGGATTGGCAATATTATTTTGGTAATATTAAAGATTTCTATTGCCCAGTCCTAGACTGAAAATAAGAGTGTTTGTCAACTATCACCAATATAAATGGTGATGCTTAACTATTGTCAATAATAACAGTGATTGTTATTTATCACCATCCTTAAGTGTAATGATTTAAACAATCACATGTTAGCAGTGATAGTTAACTATTCCTAACAATACATGTGATAGTTAACTATCACAACTAATAAAGTTGACAGCTAATTATCATCATTTTTAATGGCAATAGTTACTCAGATGTGTATGCCCAAACAACAACAAAAATTAATCACAAAAAACATTGCCATTCCATTGTCTTCCTGCAAGCACTATCATTATAACCATGAAGCTGTGCAGGAATCCATGCATTTGTTAGCAAATATTCATCAACAATGTTGACATATTAATGGTCCTTGTTGTTTGATGGTTTGTGGAACATTATTTTTGACTAATTAGTAGTATAGATGTAAAAATACATAGGATACATGTGCATATATACACTGCTTGACCAACATTGTTGCAGAAAAATTGTTTCTAATGACCAATCAATATTACCAATTTATCATTATTTTGAGTCTAAATCTGCACAACCTATCTCAACAAAGGTTCCTTTCCCAGCTTGATGTTGCAAGAAAAGGGCTCAATTTGTCTGTGGGTGTGTGCAATGATGCGGTTAGATTTGTTGGCTCCAATTCAGAGTGATGATGACAGATCATCAAAACACAAGATTTTCATCAAAACTTATGCAGATATGAAAATTTGAAACTTACATCCACAGGCAGTTAATAAGGACCAAATCCTCAAAATTGCTGGTACTTAAACACTTGTTTTTAGTATGGTAGATTGGCTCACACAACTCAGCAGCTATTGAAATGTTAAAGTCTCTTGAGGCTCACAGAGCAATATCTAATTAAAAGGACGATTTCAATAAGTTTGACAAGTTGAGGAAGGCGAAATCCCAACGAAAGCCTCAAAGGAGTGATACCAACAAGTCTACTGATTGCAAGTACTTTAAACACTGTCAATCATATGGTAGCCATATTTTAAAATACATGACACAAAGGACTGCAATCTGGACAAGTGTCAAACCATTTTCTTTTAAAGTGTATGTACAAGATAGATAAAGCTAGCAGGACTTATGACCTACAAGTGACAGGGTTAAAGGTAAATATTACAAAAAGTACATTTACTAGTGATAGTGTAAATCACTTAGGATGAAAACTTAGTAGTTATGACCTATCACCTCTACAAGTCAAAGACATCCTAACAACTAAACTCCCTATTATCATTCATCTGCTACAACAATTTTGAGGTAGTACATGCTACTACCTAAAGTTATGGGAAAAGCATAGTGAGATACTTGCACCTCTTACTAACTTTGTAGGCTAAGCTGGAACTACTTAGGCCCAGAATTACAAGAAACAAAAATCGTTTGGCTGGATAAGTGAACACAATACCTTACAAAATTTTTAGAAGTGGTAGCACAATATGTGATGTTTGCACACTCAGACTTTCTTGAAATTGTTTAGATTTTACAGACTAGTAAACGCCACTGTTATAGATTTGCATAATTGCCCTGTTGCTTTTTCAGTAGAAAGCAGTTGCCCACAAACTAAGTGCACTATAACTGAATTAGAACTGCTGGGTGATGTAACAAACAACGAGTTCAAAAATATCCATCAGAGTAAATGCATAATAGTATATGCAGACCATAAGAGCATTGCCAATGCACTAAACATTGGATCAGATACATTACTGTGGTGGCAACTCTTCTTAGAAGAATAAAGTCCTGAATTTGTAATTATGAAGGGTACAAATAATACAGTTGCAGATGATACTAGTCAAATTGGCCAAGTGCTTCCCAATTTTGTTAAGAACAAACAGATGACTGTAATAGATATTAATGGTTTGCATATTTGCTTTTATACTTAGCAATATTGTTAAATAAGTCACATCATAATATGAACATTGTGCCATGTCAATACACAATTTATTTGCAAATGATGTCATTACAAATGACTGGATATTTCTTCAGTTCCACATCAGACTACAAATCAACAGTAGAAGATTATGTTGAGGTAACCATGTATCACAACAGATTGGTTATATAATCATAACTCCAACTGAGAGTGTTACTCTGGGATCATTATTACTTACACTAGAGGAAACACATATAGCAACAATGTTTTGGAAAGGTAACCTCCATACTCCATACATAAACTTGTATATTATACATGTGAGCAAAAACAAAATAATGAATATTGAACAATTGATTACTGTCAGCTGTAAGCTACCTCCTAAGGAAGCAATAGTATTTATGTGAAGGACACTAAATACTTTTTGAATTTGTCTGTTTATGATTTATGACTTACCTTTTATTGTCAATGGGAATGCAGTTGGATGACATAGACACAAGAACCATGACTATCTTGTGGGGAGAAAATATTGGATATAGTTGAGGAAATGAGTTGCAAAGTGGAACCCAAATACAAAGGGCCTTCTGCCCTATTACAATTATATACAAATCAGAGTATGTGGATACAGCATTACAACTTTACTGTTTACTGAAAGGATAAACATAAGGAGAATATTTCTGAGTTATATTAGTACAAAGAAACTTGGGTGAAATAAAAGTAATATACTATATGACTCAATCCTACTTCCCTGTGAAATCTAAACATATGGCTTCTAGCATACATATGACTACTTAAACAGACTGACATTAGTTTCACATGGTACCAACAACTGTATTTTTCCCAATGGGTATTTTGGATGTTAGGTGCTTTTCCCTTTAGTCAGTCAGTTCAGCAAAGTACCTGTTGGCTTCCAATTTGGGGGGTACAATAGGCCAGATTCTGGTTAATGCCCCTTCACATCACCACATACTTCAAAAGCTAAAAGTGCCCACAATGATAATCCTTCATGTCCCTTATTGGACACATGATACACTTGAATTAATCAGTGACTGTGATTCAATTTTTGGAGATGTACAGCATATTACTAAATATGAGCCAATCATTTGGTAATAATGATGTTGCTGACAGAAATGAATAGAAGCAAAGTCCCTCTGATCACCTGTACTGGACACAATTCGGCTAATGACAACACCTATTATATCTTTTCTAATTTCCTTAAAGAAGAGTTCTTTTCTCCTGTTACAATATGTAAAATGTAACAATACACAAATTAGTATAAAAAATCATAAAATAAATTTAACGTACCAAGAAATTATTTCCTCGATTTTCATTACATACCCAACCAAGGCATTGATTTTTTCTTATCCAAAACAAAAAGACTGCTATTCCAACAGTGCTCTTGCAAAACAAGACAAGGCAATACAATTCCCCTGAAAGAAACAATGTCATACACCATCCAAAGCACAGTACTATATTTATTAAGTCCAAAGGTTTTGAATTCTTGGAAAACATAAACCACACCACATCAACATGTGAATCATTTACAATATCTACATCAAAATTTACAAGTACATTCTTGATCTCTCATGGTATTTGCCCCTCATGAATCAAAGATGTTTCTGCTGTTATCTTCATAACCTTCTTCAACTCTATCACTTCATCTTTGGGTGTCCAATATTGTTTGTTGTAGAACTCCTTTTCAGCTTGAAATATTAAGATGATCAAGTAGTCACTAGATGTGAGTGTAGTGCAATTGTTGTCAGGTTTG
>JACCDI011371567.1_pt1 | contig 10612 bp, 11 predicted proteins | sample 7442791 | NCBI WGS metagenome assembly JACCDI01 (sample SAMN15323434, study PRJNA562643) | freshwater metagenome | isolation source: river surface water | place: USA:Blue River Watershed | collected 2017-08-15
CACTGCAATCAAAAATATGGCACATGCTTGAAATTTTATTGCATGGAAAGTGATGGAGCATTTAATTGAGACAAAAAACAATCTACTTCTGGCAATTTTGGGTGTCAGAAAGTACCTGTTAGTGCTTCAGATGTTCATGGAGTAAAAGAGAATAAAAGAGCAAAAATAAAGGATTATAAGAAAAATTGTGAGCCTTTTTGTTTTACAATGGATAATCTCAACATCCATCACAACCCTGCAGTGTTGCAAATGATTCATGATGCTGGACAGTTGTACAATGGGGCAATTGAATACATATTCAACACAATCCATGGTTTTCTTTTATACAATTATCCTAGATGTGAGGGTTTGGACAATTTGAAAAATACAATCAAAAATATCATTCAAACTAAACTTGGTGGATTTTCAGAATATTTTGCGCATGTTGGCTTTGATACAGATTCATAAAATTACAATAAAAATTGAAAATGAAAATGTAATTCAAATCTAAATAGAATATCTAAATAGAAATAATATAAAAGTACAACAAAAAAGAAAATATTTTTCCATAAAGATACTTCCAAAAACAGTTGCAATCACAAAATAGAAAAATAAAACAAATCAATCATCATCCTTTGCCAATTCAGTCATATATTCAAGTTCCTCTTGACTGAGTCTCTGTGGAGAATTGGCAAAGTCTGCAAGAGCCTGCATTGCTGCAGGACTTTTTTGAGGGAATGACTGCAATTAATGCAAAATTGAAAAATTCCAGGAGGTGGAAGACCACCACCATCAAGGAATTTTCTTGATAATTCATCTTTTGGGGCATCAATTTAATTTTTGTTGATGATCCTGTCGCAAAGATTGTCCAATTTTCCCTTTGCCCATTCCTCTTAACTAATCATGGTAAGGAAGAGTTGTAAATTAAAGCTGTGCATCCATCAAAATTTGAATAGAGATTCAATCTCTTGGACAACCCTCCAAGCGTCAACCAAGTCATTTGCTAATTTTAATTTGGAAGTTTTCTGGAGTGAGGAGAGGTTGGAAGGATCTCTGTTGCGTTTACATAGATCATGGAATCTCTGCCAAATTTTTTGATTTTGTTTTTGTTGGCTTTCCTTGCTTTGTCAAGAATAATATCTTAACCTTGGAAAAGAGAGGTTGTCATTGCCATCATCTGTTTGTGGCTGCAGGAAAAAGTGTTGGAGTTTGAAGCATTTTTTGAAAAATATCAAAGCATCATGGAGAAGATTGACATCTCCTCCATTGCCTTTTTTTCAATGAACAGAACATCATCATCACTGGAAGTCGATGAAAGGCTGACAGGAGAAGAATTGGGAACAATTGGAGGATTATTTGCAATGATGGCAACAGCAGCAGCAGGGGAGGGGGGTTGTCGGGGACAGCAATGGCAGCTGTGTCAGAAGGTCTGGAGACAACTGCTGCAAGGTGGCGGTCTCGTTTTGCTGAACCAGAATGCTTGGAAGAGGTACCATCAGATGATTGACAGTGTTTCTGTCACAATGCTTTTGAGGGAGCTTTGGAGCGTGGAGGGGCCATGATGGTTGTCAAGAAATTCAATTCAATTTTATTTTGTAGAATTGTTCTGTGAGGATGCCATGTGATATTTGTGGTTGAAGCTGGTGGGCAAAAATTAAAAAATCAGAAAAGTATTCTAGGATTTAATATCTTTTTTACACAGTCTACATAGGAGGAAAGAAATATTTTTTGAATTCTTCAGGTTTTTAGTTTTCCAACATCAAAGGCTGAAAACTCAAAAAACCAGTCAAAAAACATTATTTTGGAGACTGTAGTAGTCAAAATAGCTCATAAAATCCAAAACTTTTTTATATCATATCTATTTTATCATTTCACTACTTTATTAGCTTTCATGCTATTTTGACATATCATATTTGGAGCAGTATACAAGGTTTATTAAAGTTTGGAAAAAGTGGAAAGCCTTGGAATCCAAGTGGTAGATACTTGTGACAGATCTTCTAATTATAGGGCATGTGTCAATTTGACTTGTGACATAGTCTCACACGCCCATGTTTCTTCAGTAAACAGGCAAAAGGTTTTCAAGATTCCAGAATTGTGGGGTTGTTTTGGTTTGAAATAGCTCATGACAAATTATGTACAGCTTTTTTGTTGTCAATGAAGAAAGCTGTTACCAAACATATACTAAAAGTTGTTGCCAAACAAAATCAACAAAAACGTCACATTGTTTATGCAACATCATTAGAAATATGCATGTAAATATTCAATCATTGGATAATTCTGAACATGATAGCAATATATATATAATTTAAATAAGGGTTAAAAGATGGTATTATTAGTAAAGGACCAATAATAAGTTATTCACAATTACAATGCAATTTTTTTCAGTTCTGGCTAATCAATCAGTTGATTGTTTGTGTTTTCTTTGACATTGTTGAGGGCTTTGCAAATGTTGATTGGTACCCCCAATTTTGTAATGAACATTGAGACTTTGCATAGAAACAAATTCACCATAATATTGTCACATTTCTCAGACCTAATGGTACCATTCATATAGACTTTGTCCTGGATGAAATGCTCCTAGTTGTAGTTGCATTTGAGATGAATTTGTTTTTTGAGTGAAGTGGATATAATCAAAAGCAACAATTATTGTTCTGAATGGATATAATTGACAGACCTGGTAAATTCCTCAAAATTGAAGAATATATAGTTATATCAGAACATGAATCGTGGGCTTCAAAAACAATACTCAAATTCTTTATAAAACAATTAGTAATGATAGATTAGTGTTAAATATATATGTTACCATTTACTTATTACTATGAACAATGATGTTACTATGTAAATGTAGTTTTCATAGTTTATGCATCAATACTAGTATGGTGGATTCACGTAATATATTGTATTATTAAACACTATTGTGAAAAACAAACACACCTTATTCAACAACAGACAAAATTAAATCAAATATGAGAATCCATCAATGGATGACAATCATTTGAATTAAAACTGAAACTGCAAGAGACAGCCACAACATCACACATTGCATGAATATGTGTCAAGGGTAGGTAGGTGTTTTCAATACAATGGTAACTACAGATAATGTCATAACTAAAAATAATGACAACAAGCAACCTGAAACTACTAACAATTTGGGTGAGAGAAAAACATCCTTGCAGACAAGATTGACAGGTCAATGTTTAGAGTATGATTACTTTCAGCTGAGAGAATTTGTAGGTACAGATGGCATTCATCAATGATTCCAATCATTTCATGCTTTCAGTCAACAAGAGGTATGGACACTATATGTGGCCAGGAACATTGCAACTAAGCAAACCATTGCCAAGTTTGAATTATGAGATGATAGCTATGATGCTGATAAAGAATTTTTATGACAACTTCATGCACAAAAATGACTACAAGCTCACAACCATACAACATCAAGACTACTTTCACATGTACAAGTCCGTAGCTATGTACTCCATACACTTTTCTCCAAATTTTTTTGTGCCAGCCTTCATATTTAGTGAGTACCCAATATTTTATTCATCACTATTTTCTTTTATTTAGTTAAATCTACTCACAATATCATATTTCCATCAGGCACAGTTTGGATTCCAAAGTGGGTTCTAATTTTTATTACTGATCACTTTGTGATGAAAACATAACAAACATTCAAGACTATGCAACACTTCACTCATATGAAAACAACAAAAATGATAGCTACTACAACAAAGAGGAACATCAAACATAAACAGAACCCTACAAAAACAAAACACAACTTTTGGATCAAATAAAAAATGTAGTATCAATTGTGACAACAAAATAATATGTAGATATCATTATTGGTTGTTTTTTGTCTTGGCATTTGATAGAGCATAATATGAGTTTAACATTCCCAATAATACTAGATCACAAACAGCTTTGAATAAAATTTACCCTGTATTTTTTACCAATGATGGAAGTATTTTGTATACACATACTGGTTCCATAATACACATAAAACAATATAATAGTGACAATAATAATTGAATTGTAATTTATTCATTTCTCATAGTCATATATATGTATGATGACTCCAGGTAAACAAAAGTCAAGAGATGATAAGTGTCACACTTGCTTGGAAAGCTTACAACCTGCTGAAGTAGAACTAAATGGCATTATTACAGTGCATAGATACAATGTGTCTATTGTTGCGGAATGAATGGCTGCCTCTGTAAATAGTTGCATACAGGCACCATTTGCAATGGGATGTAGCATTCAAATGAGTTGTTCCAATGGATCACCACAAGGGTTTGATTGTGCAAATTCTATGCAATCACCTCCTGAAATTGATAATGCTTTATCATACTGGAGTTGAGGGAAAATGATAGATGGACTCATGTTTTTATCCAGTTAACTTTTTCCTATTTATTTCAAAAGTATTTTAGTATTTTAATTTTTTAAATATGAAAGCATAATGCCTAATACTAGCTACATACTTACATAGTTAAGTAATCTTACTTAAATAGTCCTACATAAGTAGGATAACTTAATATTATGTTCTTGATACAATCTTTCTCTATATTGCTTTCACAGAGGGATGAGATATTTTTTAATTTTAGCTGAAATTGAAACTTGGTGATAAAGAGTTAATGCTCTAATTGATGTGAATGAACAAAATTTTTAAATTCATCAGAACACAAATTTTAAAAATCATCACTAATAATTTGGCAATACAATTCAGTGTTAACTCCATGACTTTCTGTTGATAGTACTTACTTGCAATTTGCATTTTTTCCCTCTCCTATTTACATGCAAATTTTAAGATATTAAAAAAAGGAAATGCAATACTACTTCAAATGATGCATACAGTAGAAAAATAATTTAAAAGGGTAATAATAAATATTCAAACATTTCTTTTACTTCTACTACTTATTTTCTGGTATGTATTGAATGGAATCATTGGAATAGACATTCAATCTTGGCATCAAAATTCTATCTCTGTTTTTGGAAAATTGATAGAATTGTGATGCCGAGATAGAATCGTAGTGAGATTGTGGTGCCTTTTCTAGAGCTTATATTGATTCCTAGGTATGAAAGATAGAATCCTGGTGCAAGGATAAGATCCTGGTGCATGGATAAGAACATCGTGCGCACAATGAAAATATCTGTGCACCACAATCTCTAATCCACTCACTACGATCATATCCCATTTAGCAATACTAAATATTGCCGGTGAAACTTTTCTCTGAACATCTGTGCAAGGAATCATACTTTCTTACCTTCGCAACACCATTTCTCTTTTAAATTTGATGTACTATGACACTTTCCCCTATTGAAACAAAACAATCATTTTTAATTTAAATAGTTTATATATTTTACCTTGTGAGATGCACTAGATACTTTTACTCACCTATCAGTATTTTTTACTCAATGTTGATGGAACTAAGCAGTGTTTGCCCAAGATTCCTCTGTTTTGAAAAAATGTAATCATTGAATTTAGAATATTAGTTGAAAATAATTATTGAGTGCATGTGAAATAAGAAAAAGACTGTATGTATTTTTCCAATGGCTACACTACCTATTCCCTCACATTCAACTTTGATAATTTTCAATATTGGGATAAATTTATATGATTTTTGGCTCCTGTTTTTGAAGGTTGGATCCATTATTATTTTAGATGCTACAAACATAAAACTTGCTTTGATATTCAATTTAAAAAATAAAATCATTTTTAATTTAATAAAGGGGAGAAACCGGGTTTTTATCTTCATTCCTCACTTTCCCTCAAATCCACTTGACAAGAAACAATTTCATTGCTGGACCAACCAATCCCCCTGGCACCATTGCCATGTCGGTTTCTCAAAATGTTACATTTGATATTACTGGTGAGATAATTAATGATAAATATACAGTCCAAGAAAGAAACATTACAGTCCTTGGTACTTTACACAGAGATGAGCAAAACTACAACTCATTCAAAGGAACAATTGGAAATTTATAAGTTTGTCGCTATGAACTCTCCCTGGTTTTTGGTTTATGTCATTGATACCAACAGTGATCAAAACAAAGAACTCACATTCTGTCATGTCATTGTTGGAACCAAACAGTCCACTTCTACCTCATAGAATCAGCTGCACTGGAAGTTCTCATATTCAGATTTACTAATTTGGCTCATATAGCCAAATATCTATTCACTAAAGCTGGGATAGTATGGCTCATGAATCTACTACAGGATTATGGCCATTAGCAGATATTTCAGCATCTTATGTGCATGATGAAGTTGTACACTTAGTTATCATTTCTAAAATTTGTTTGAAACCACCATGTGAAGAATATACTGCAATGGGGTGACCAATTTAGGACTTCACTTCATCAATTTTCCAATTGTCAACATGACCAGTTCTTGGGATGAAGCATAGCCATTTGCACTGTCTTTTTTCAGTAAAGAAGACAAAATTATTGCCAATTTGTTGTAAATTGTAATGTTGACTTGATAGGTTATAACAATGGATGTTGTGACAATTTGTTAACCTTTTATGAGTAATTTACTGGGTTGAACACGGTAAGCGTAATTTTTTGGGGCAGTAAATTTTTGGTAATGTTTGAAATTACTGCCCTGGGTCACTGGTGTGTCTACACTTGACCAAAGAAAGTTTAACTTTAGCTTCATAAATCCCAGTAAGGAAACTGAGTTTTTACCAATATGTAAAGGTAGTTACCAGGTTTACCCTTGGTAACAGGTAATTGGATTTCTCAAATTTAATTTTGCTTGTATGGACCCAATGTAGATCTTCCATGTTATCATAGGAATATCACATAGTCATGATGAATGTATCAACATTGTTAAACATATATCTAACTGTCTCAATGTACTCCATTTTCCTGATTTGGATATCTTCCATGCAGATGGATTTGGTGAGTGTTTGATAAAAATAATGATATTTTCATCCAGTAATTCCATGTGGATATGAAATACTTTGTCATGTTCCAATTGGCATGCATCAAGTTGGTTGATCATTTTGCTATTGGCATACCAAAAACCAGTATATCTTCCACTTTTGTCTGGAGCAAGAGAGCATATCAATTCCATTACACACAATGGAATCAGAACGTGGTTGAGATGACCTAGCTTGCTTCCATAGACTTTTTCTGTATATGTAATGTATAACTTGAAATGCATCTTTTGAGGATCCATATTTGAAGACTTCAATTTTTTATTTGAATAACCTGCAAGAAACATGAGTGCCTGTTTATGAGGCAAGTCTTCCTATCACAAAATATACATTCCATGTTTTCAACAGGCAAAATGAGTCTGGGAGTTGATTTGGATTTAAGTTGATAGCAACTTATTGTTTTATGATGTAATAGTATTTTTTGGTGTAGCCGAAGTCTTGAGATGAAATATCCAGGAATCATCTTATGATGGATATTTACTCAGTGTAAAAAGTTTTTTTTGAAGAAATCACTAATTTGTGTCTGAATGCATGTATCAGTGAGCATTGCCTGTCAAAATCCATTTGCATCAAAAATCATCTAAAATTGTCCTCTAAAGGACAAATTTTGAAAAAGAATAAAAAACATTTTATCTCATCTCCTAGAGGATGAGTTTCTGACAGAAATGTACACATTTGCAATTACGGGTTAAATATACAAATTGAAATGAAATCAAAATAACATATATTCATTAATATACTTTTTTTCTCCTCATAGTCCCCATTATTTTGTCATGAATGTTTCCAACAACAGGTAGACAACAGTTTTTTCTTGTTTTTTAAACACATGAAAACATGCTCACATTTTTTAGCCAAGATATTTTCAAAAATAAGATAGATTGCCATTTTTGAAGTCAATTATAAGCATGGCTCACCCTAACCCTCCTAAAAAATTAATGCTGGTTCATTAGGAAACCAAATGCCGACCCTCACAATTCAGGGTCTTAAATAAACGAGCATCCGTTTGAGACAAATTTTTAAAAGTACATTTAAAAAATTCCCTAACAAAAATTTGCAAAAAAATCGCCCTAAAAGTTTGGGGCTGCAAAAAAACCAAACCATTGTGTTGGTAAATAATGCCCTAATTATTGGGGCAAAATAAAGCCAACAAATCAAAATAAAAAAGGCAAAAAACAAACTAAATCAACAAAATGAGTTACAAGGCAATCACAATCAACATACAAGTTTAATGCGGGTTTTTGTGCATGTGTTCCATCAAAAGTTTTTGCCAAATATTGACCCTGATTCACACCCTGTCTCTTTTCAGTGACATATCCATATTCATGTCTGAATATGGATGTTTCTGACCCATGCAACTTTTTTAGCTCAAATTTCTCTTTTCAATGCACCAAGGTAGCTCACATAAGTCCTTCTAGAAGCTGAGATTTGGCTTGGTGAAGGTTGCCGCAGCAAAAAAAAATGAATCTAACAATTGTAGGATTGTTGCCTCTTGAACATTGGGTGTTGGACCAATTAATTTACTTATTGATGCGCAACATTAATAATTCCAATTCATTATATACTAAGCTTAAATGGTTTGTAATTATTAGGTCATCCTTGCCTCTTTTGTGACCTTACTGTCACCATGGATAGACGGGTCACAAAAGCAGTGGAGTTTTTGCTCCTCAACCCCAATGCATCCATTCTCCAGCCCATGGCTGCCATCCAATTATTCTCACCACTAGAGATTTCCAACCAATCCATCCAACAACAAGTTAGAAGAGCCCACAAAAAGAAAAAATTATTAGTCCCATCAAGTGTATCAGAGTCAACTAATTCTACATTATCACCATGGACAAACCCAGCAGTTGCATCATCATCCACCAAAAATAAGGAAAATGACTCTACAAACAATGCTGAGGCCTTGGAGGCTCTAATGCAGTTGTCATCTGCATCTTCTGCAACCTCAGCACAAGAATCCAAGAAAAGAAAACAGCGCAACACTAGTGTCAGTGGAGTCAAGGAGATATGATTGACATCATCACAAGCCCAACAGAAACAAATAAATGATAAGAGAATGAAAACAAACCACAAATTGGCTTTCAAAGAAGCATGCCTCCTCTATAAGGTGGTCCAGGAAAAAGAAAAGTAGCGCAGTATTTTTGTGATGTTGTAGAAGAAAAACACAATACTAAAGTGAGTGCAAGAACAGTCCAACATTACGTGAACAAAATTGATGCAGCCGGGGAGTCACCAAAGAAGAAGGGCCCAAATGGTTGCATCCATGATGATGATTCAAGATTCTAGTTTCAGCTTTTGACAGCTATGTTAGAATTAAACAAATAAATGCAGAAACTTCTGTCCACAGTAGAAAACTCCTTGCACAATTTGTTAATAATGCAATGAATAATGTCAGCAATACTGACCGGCTCTTCCAATGATTGCAAAAAGAGTGCACAACTGACTTCAAAGCACATGTGAGCGCACCACAAGAAGCGCAGACAAAGGTGGACAACCTTCTCCAATATAAATTGATGGCATGTTAATTGGGAGGCATTTTTGGTCAACAGTGGATTTGCCACATGCATGGAGGATGGCACTGTGAATGTGCCTGATGAGCAGAAGAAACGTATCCTCAATTTAGGTGAGAGTGCGTTGTTGATGGATGGGAGCACACAAAAGAAAGGCAGCTGTCCAAGTGTGACATTGTATGATAGATCACTTCCAGCACATGGATTTATAGCCTCAAAAACATCACAATCAACAACACTCATCACTGGAAGTACGGCTGCAGGGGAAGCATTGCCTCCGCATTTTCAGTTCTCCACAACTGCCAAGTCAGAAGAGCATGCTCACATTTGTCTGGAGAGTGTTAAGTTCATGAAAAATGTGATTGGACAGTTTAGACATGATGTGGTCAAAAGCTTCACATGCACTATTGGATTAAATGAAAAAGGGGAAATGGATAAGGAAAATTTCATGAAATATATATTTATTAATATTATTCCTCTCTATTCTTATGCCAAAGATGTCCCAGGTAAAAGGGTCTGCATCAAACTTGATAGCGGACCAGGACAAATCAATGCCTAGTTGATGGATTGAACAATAAGGTGGGATAGAAGGAAGAGTTCCAGAAATATATATTTAATAACATTATTCCTCTCCATCCTGATTCCAAAGATGTCCCAGGGAAAAGGGTCTACATCAAACTTGATAGCAGACTGGGACAAATCAATGCAGAGTTGATGGTTTGGTTGAGAGTCCAGGGATTCTATGTCTTCCCCGGTGTCCCTAATACAACAGCAGTAACACAAGAAACAGATAAGAAATGTGGTGCTTTCAAAAATAAATTTTGATCTGATCTAAATGACTGCTGCTATGATTGTTTGTTGCGTGGAAAGCCTATCTCTTTTGCACTTTGGATTGTTGGATTGCTTGTTTTTGGAGGTTCTGATCCAGAGCCTGGTCTGGATAAATACATTGATGCATTTGCTGGAGTATTTTCAAAGGTACAATGTGTTGCTGCCACCAACTTGTGCTCGTCTCAATGACAACCATGTTTGTTGTGAGTTGGGAGACTCAAGTGCAGATGACACAATCCAAATTGAGATGGCAGAAATACAGCAGGCAAACACAATGGCTTGTGATTTGTTGACAGCTTGGGGGTTTCAGGGACATTTTTGAAGGCAGAGCGCAAAAAGAAAAAAGAAAGGACTACA
>JACCDI010415345.1_pt1 | contig 10608 bp, 12 predicted proteins | sample 7442791 | NCBI WGS metagenome assembly JACCDI01 (sample SAMN15323434, study PRJNA562643) | freshwater metagenome | isolation source: river surface water | place: USA:Blue River Watershed | collected 2017-08-15
AGCCCAGTTCACTTACAAATAGGCGCCATCGAATCCTTAACCAATAACTTAGCTAAGGCCGATTTACAAAAGATAAATACTTATTATCCTTCGTTTTCAGCACCGGTAAAAAAAGCTTGGATTGCATATTTGCCGGAGCATGAAAATCAAGTGACCACCTTACTACAGGAGGTAAAGAAAAACAATATCAAACGTGCAGATTTAGCCTGGCCACAAATCGTGGAATTGATGAATTATTATGATACGGGGATTCGGGCGTTAGCGCGATCGGTGTTAGCGATTGCAGAAGACCGAAAGGCCATATTACAAAATTACCTGCCAGCGGCGGAGAAAGTAGGAGATGTGGCGATGGGCCAAAAAGTCTTTGAGGCAAATTGTACTTCGTGCCATGCCATCAAAAATTTGAAAGGGGTAGATTTTGGTCCTAATTTAAATACGTTGAAGAGTAGAAATTCGCTTTCGATCATTACCGAAATCATTAATCCAAACAATTCCATTGCTGATAAATATGGCCAGTGGGATATAGAATTAAAGAATGGCACGCGCCTAAACGGCATCATTACTTCGGAGAATGATCAAACCATCGCGCTAAAACTAATGGGAGGAGCCATTCAAAATATCTCCAAATCAACCATAAAAGCGAAAAAAGACTTGCGCGTTTCTGCCATGCCAAATGGGCTAGAGGCGAACATCAGTGTTCAGGCAATGGCGGATTTATTAGCATATATTAAAAAATAACCCCATAAAATCCACCACTAATGCGGATAGATATTCTTGCCCATTATTTCGACAATGATGGGGTTATTCCCAACAACAAACTCCCTGTATTGATTTACAAAAATGTATTTCAGCACGTTAAAATTAAGGACTTTGCATTTACGTTTAGCCAAAATGGCTGGGCAAATAATTGGCAAGATATCATTTTGCCCTATGACCATTTTCACAGCAATACCCATGAAGTTTTGGGACTAACAAGTGGTCAGGCTCAGTTAAAGCTAGGCGGCAAAAATGGAAAAATTATACGGGTTAAAGCGGGTGACGTAATTATTATTCCTGCTGGTGTTGGCCATCATTCAATTGACAATTCAAATGATTATCAATTTGTTGGCGGCTACCCAAATGGGGCGGATTGGAACTTGATGGTTGGTTTAACCGATGCAAATCGCACTTACATTATTGACCAAATTGCTCAAATTCCTATACCAGATACAGATCCTATTTTTGGTGTTGATGGGCCACTCTCTACGTATTGGAAATAGAGGAAGGCGATTGCCTTCCAGCGGTTTTTACCTGCTACATTTCATGTCTAAAGGGTGTGCTTCATTGATTAACCCCTTCAATAAAGGATGACGTAACACATGATCGGTGCTAATGCTAAGCCCGCTTGAGCGTCAACCCAATTTGACCAGCGTGATAGGAATTATGATACAGGATATGTGCGAATAATTTAGCCTTCGAAACGGTGCCAAAGAATGGTGTATCAATTGTCTCGTTCCAACCACCCGCGGGGGTATTTTCAATCAATTGCTCAAGCATCGCAAAGCCTTTATCCAATAGGTCTTTCGTTGCTGCGACATCGGCTCCTTGTCCCGTGTCTTGTTGGGCCATTGTCGTGTTCGCCACCTCGCTCGGCATTCCGAAAAAATACCCAAACATCAGCATGGTCTCAGCAACGTGTCGGTACATAAACCCGACAGAAGATGTGTTCGAATTAAGCTTAAGCGTTGCATTTGCCTGATTCACTTCGTTGAAAGCAAAACTACAGCTAAGTTTGTTTTGCTCGAGGAGGTCTCTGAAAATTTGTTGTTCCATGGAAATTGAGTTGAGTTTCAATATTAATTGGATTCTATCAACATTACAAATGTGCCATTTATCTGGGTAGGTAATTTCAATTAGTAAAGTATTTTTGGTTAATTTGATTCAATAAAACCTCTTTAATCTCGTATGAAAATTTTCGCACTACTCGTTTTTGTCTCGTTCGCAGGACTCGCACAAAACACCTACAACCTCATTCCTTTGCCTAAAGAAGTCGTACCTCAAACGGGTCAATTTGTAGTTAAAAAGTCTACCGCAATTGGTTATTCGCATGCTGATTTCGCTCCCGTGGCGAATTTACTACAAGAGTATCTGCAAGGATCCAGCGGATATCCAATCCCTACAAAGTCGGCTAAGTCTTCGTCAATTCAATTTTCGCAAAACAATATGTTAGGTGAAGAGGCGTATATGCTTTCCATCCATTCTTCGAAAATAAGTATTCAAGCAAAAACAGGCAAGGGTGCATTTTATGCTTTGCAAACCTTGTTGCAATTAATGCCCGCACAAGTGTATGCTGGAACAAAAATGCAGGAAACGATATCAATTCCCAACGTTCAGATTAAGGACGAACCTCGCTTTTCGTACCGCGGATTAATGCTTGACGTAGGGCGTTATTATTACCCGGTGGCATCAGTCAAACGCTTCATCGATCTAATGGCGGTGTACAAAATGAATACGTTTCATTGGCATTTAACGGAAGACCAAGGCTGGCGAATCGAAATCAAAAAATACCCATTATTAACTTCCATTTCATCCGTTCGGAAGCAAAGTATGTTGGGCCATTACAAGGACCAACAATACGATGGCAAGCCACATGGTGGATTTTATACCCAAGAAGAAGTAAAAGACATTGTGGCCTATGCTGCTAAAAAATACATCGAAGTGATTCCTGAAATTGAAATGCCGGGGCATTCACAGGCGGTATTAGCAGCCTATCCGCAGTTTGGGGCGAATGCCGACAAGATTTACCAAGTGAAAACGAAATGGGGTGTATCGGAAGATGTGTTGTTTCCTCGGGAAGAAACATTTGCGTTTTTGGAAGATGTGTTAACAGAAGTTATGGCGCTTTTCCCAGGTCAATACATCCACATCGGGGGAGATGAATGTCCAAAAACCCAATGGAAGGAAAGCAAGTTCTGCCAAGATTTAATCAAGAAATTAGGCCTGAAAGATGAGCATGAATTACAGAGTTATTTCATTCGTCGGATCGACAAATTCGTCACGTCAAAAGGCAAAAAATTACTTGGCTGGGACGAGATATTAGAAGGTGGTCTTTCGCCTAACGCCATGGTGATGTCGTGGCGCGGAACGAAAGGGGGGATTGAGGCCGCGAAGCAAAACCACGATGTGGTGATGTCGCCGAATTCCTATTTCTATTTGGATTACTACCAAGCAGATCCGAAAACGGAGCCGATTGCGATTGGAGGAAATTTACCTTTAAGCAAGTGCTATTCTTTTGAGCCGAATCTGCCTGAATTGACTGCTGAAGAAGCGAAGCATGTCGTAGGTATTCAGGCTAATCTTTGGACGGAGTACATTAGCAACATTGCCTATGCGGAATACATGACATATCCACGAGCTTTGGCGCTTTCAGAAATTTCCTGGTCTACAAAAGAATCCAAAAATTATCCGGATTTCAAGAAGCGCTTGACGGGTCATTTGCCTGCGATGGATGCGATGAAAATAAATTATTCGAAAGCGTTTTTAAGTCAACCGTAAAAATATAGTATTAAAAAAAGGGTTAGCCTGTCTCGGCTAACCCTTTTTTTGTAGCAATCAATTTCGCTTAATCCGCATAGAACTTACGGTACAACTGCCCAGAAATAAATACAGCATTGTTGCCCTTATTCTTTTCTGACCACGCTTTGAATTTCGGGTGCTCATGTATCACTTTATATTCTGCTTCTGAGTTCCAATGTCCAATGGTACAATTGCGATATGTTTTTGTCGTGTCTGATGCGGCTAATTTTAAATGAGAATAATAATTCTTTGGATAGCCTATCTCTACCATGATCGCATTAATTTCTTTTAAACTAGCGATGTATGTTTTTTCCATTGCCGCATTTTTTACGTCATAAAAATGGATTGAGTTGATGGCATTTTGTGCAAATGAAACACGGCTGATGCCCAAGCCGAGAACAAGAAGGAAAATGAATTTTTTCATGGTTTATTTATTGTTTAAATGTTAAATAAAATTAGCATTATAGCTTATTCAAACTGCCAATTTCCATACAGATTATTGTTCCGATTTCTGTTTTTAGGAACAAGCTACTTATGGTAAGCAATCTAAAAATTGATTTTTTCGATTCCCCACAATTTCCAAACACTGAAGGTGTGAAATAGGGCGATAAACAAATTGCTAATGATGACGGGATTTGTCAACGTCCCCACCATGATAGGACTGAGCAACTTGTAAATAATCTGCACCGACAGCAACGCGATCACCATTTTGGCATCAAACTTGAAAAGCAGGACAGCCGAGAAAATTAGAATGGTCAAATAAATCGAAAGTAGAATTCCCCGTGCTGGCGTTTCGATGCCGAAGGAATCTAGTGCCCAATTGGCTTTTAAAAGTAGCCCGGAACAAACGGGAATTAAGACCAATATATTAAGTGCAAGAGATAATTTAGGTAGTAGCATCGTTGAATTAAAAGAGTTGAAAATTAGTCCCAGTGCACGAGGTAAATGCCTACGCTGTCGTGTAAATATGCCGTTTTTGACTTAAAATGGCCTATTTGCTCCGCACAACGCAAACAAATTTAATTGTTTTTGATTTAGTAGTAGCCAATTTAAATCAACATTGGTAATTTTAACTACACATCAACAAACAAAACATACATGAATAAGATATTGGTGATTGGTGCGGGCGGCCAACTAGGCACGGAGCTCACACAATCCTTAGCCAATACATACGGTAGCGAAGCGGTTATTGCAACCGATTTTCAAGAAAGCGCACGATCAAAATTTGACTATTGTCGCTTCAAAACCTTAAATGTACTGGACAAAGAGGCCGTTGGCAAACTGCTTCAAGAAGAACAAATTACGCAGGTATATCACTTAGCTGCGATTCTTTCTGCCAATGGGGAGAAAGACCCGATGCAAGCCTGGGATATGAATATGCGGGGATTACTACATGTACTCGAATTAGCGAGAGAACATAAGCTAGAAAAAATCTTTTGGCCAAGTTCGATAGCCGTGTTTGGCCCCCATACACCTAAATCAAATACGCCTCAGGACGCCCTAAAAAATCCCACAACGGTGTATGGAATTTCGAAATTAGCGGGCGAGCATTGGTGTGAATATTACTTCAACACCTATGGGGTTGATGTAAGAAGTTTGCGATTCCCTGGGCTGATTGGCTATAAATCTTTAGCTGGGGGCGGCACGACTGATTATGCGGTAGATATTTATCATCAAGCAATCCGGGAGCAAAACTTCACTTGTTTTTTAACAGCGGATACTTATTTGCCTATGATGTACATGGATGATGCGGTCCGGGCAACCATGCAATTAATGGCGGCGCCAACCTCAAGCATTCAGGTTCGCACCAGTTATAACATCTCAGGAATGAGTTTTTCTCCGCGTGAAATTGCGGAAAGCATTCAATCCCACTATCCAAATTTCCAGGTTCAATATGCTCCAGATTTTAGGCAACAAATCGCAGATTCATGGCCTTCGCGTATCAATGATGACTGTGCTCGAAATGACTGGGGATGGAAAGCTCAATTTGACTTGCCTAAAATGACCACTGAAATTTTAACTAAATTACCTACCTATATCCACAACCTGTAAGATTATGTACGAACAATATAAGCCATTCATCACGAAAGAAATTGAGTCTATAAAAGCGGCTGGATTATTCAAAAAAGAACGCGTCATCACCTCGCCACAAGCGTCCGAAATTACGATTCAGGGTGGCGAAAAAGTGTATAATTTTTGTGCAAATAACTACTTAGGGCTTTCATCACATCCTGCGGTCATTCAGGCAGCGAAAGACGCGATTGATACCCATGGATTTGGGCTATCTTCGGTTCGCTTTATTTGTGGCACACAGGATATTCACAAAACCTTAGAAGAAAAAATCTCTACCTTTTTAGGGACGGAAGATACGATCTTATATGCGGCTGCTTTTGATGCAAACGGGGGTGTTTTTGAACCCTTATTAGGCGAAAAAGATGCGATTATTTCTGATGCATTAAACCATGCCTCCATCATCGATGGCATCCGATTATGTAAGTCGATGCGCTACCGATATGAGCACAATTCGATGGACGATTTAGAGGCGAAATTAAAGCAGGCGGTGGCGGATGGGGCCCAACAAAAAATGATTGTCACCGACAGTGTTTTTTCCATGGATGGAACCATTGCCCAATTAGATAAAATTGTCGCCTTAGCGGAAAAATATGAAGCTATGATTATGATCGACGAATGTCACTCCTCTGGCTTTATGGGAAAAACGGGGCGTGGTGTGCACGAACTGAAAGGGGTGATGGGTAAAATTGATATTATTACGGGTACCCTAGGTAAAGCATTGGGCGGAGCATCGGGCGGATTTACGTCGGGCCGCAAGGAAATCATCGACCTTTTAAGACAGCGATCTAGACCTTATTTATTTTCGAATACCTTGGCTCCATCCATTACCGGCGCGTCGATTGCTGTTTTTGATATCTTATCTAAAACGACGGAATTGCGCGATAAGCTGGAGGAAAACACGGCGTATTTCCGGGAGCGGATTGTTGCTGCCGGTTTCGATATCAAACCTGGCGAACACCCGATTATTCCGATTATGTTATACGATGCGGTTATTTCCCAAAAAATGGCCGAAAAACTATTGGAAAAAGGGATTTACGTAATTGGTTTTTACTATCCAGTGGTGGCCAAAGGGCAAGCGAGAATTCGTGTCCAAATCTCCGCTGGGCATACACGCGAACAATTAGATCACGCGATTGCTGCCTTTACAGAGGTGGGAAAAGAACTGGGTGTTATTGCGTAAACGCTATTCAAAAGGGCTGAAATTTCAGCCCTTTTTTGTGTTCAATGATAAGAATCGCAAGCAATAGTCCTGCCAAAAAAAACAATATTGCTTCAATCCAGACAAATGCTTTGGGTTGTTTGTAAAAATCGTTCACTGCTTATTTGCTATTCATAATTGAACTTAGCTTACTAAGGACTTGATTACATCTCTGAAAATCAAGAAAAGAAAGACAAGAACACCCACAATAACTTCATTTCGATATTTGGTCAAGAATTGCTTCATCATGAATTAAACTACGCGTTTTCTGCCCATAAATAAATAAACCATTCCCGCAATGGCACCTAAAATTCCCATAAAAATGAAGGCGATTGTCCACATGATTTTTTCATTTTTGTCTATCCGGTAGGAATTCCAAATTTCATACAAGGATGTGACCACAAATACCCCATTCGACACGATGCCCGTGATGAGCAGTTGGTCCGCACCTGGTAAATGTAAAATCTTCATCAACGCCCCTACGAGCGACGTAGCCAGACTAATGAAAAAACTCCACGTAACAAGCGTTCCAAGTTTCATAGGTAAAAAACGGATGATGTGTCAAAATAAATGATAAACCCCTATAAAACCATAACATCTGATTAATTATCTTGATGTTCTAAACCTGATAAAACCTATGAAATCGCTATTTTTTGCCCTTTTTTCATGTTTCGCTTTCACTACTATCGCGCAAGACGGAACCATTTATCCGCTTGAAACCCCCAAAGAACCCCATGCCATTCCCTTAAATACAGGCTCAGTAAAAGACCAGCCTGCACCGGAAACGTGGTTTCGCCAATGGGGCGATCCGATGGCCCGCAATATTTCGACAGCCACATTAACACCCTTCTTTCCCGAAAAGGGTAAGGCAAATGGAGCCGCTGTCATTGTGGCTCCAGGTGGGGGATACCGCTGGCTTTCCATGGGAAATGAAGGTTGGGAAGTGGCTGAGGCTTTGGCCAAAAAAGGCATAACTGCCTTCGTCCTTAAATACCGCTTATTCCCAACCCCAGAAAAATTAGAAGATTTTACCGCTTGGATGAACCGCCCACGTCCGGCTCCTCAAAAGGCCGATAGCACGGCAAAGAATACGAATCCAATGGCTCAAATGGATTTAACCAACCAGCTCACAGATGCTGAGGCGGCCTATGCCATGATCATCAAAAACGCTGCAGCCTGGGGCGTGGATACGCAGCGCATTGGCATGATTGGGTTCTCGGCTGGAGCGGGTTTAACGATGCATGCAACGCTATATTCAAAAACGATGAAGCTCGCATTTATCGGCCCGATTTATGGCGGCATGGGGCCAGTGAAAGTACCAGCAAACGCTCCACCGATGTTTAATGCTATCGCTTCAGATGACTTCTTATTTAACTCCCAATTTGGGGTGATTGAATCTTGGTTTAAAGCGGGTAGACCTGTTGAATTTCATTTGTACCAAAACGGTGGGCACGGCTTTGGCCTAGGCAATCCGAACAGAACGAGCAATAAATGGTTTGATGCGTTTGTTCACTGGTTAGATGTGAATAAGTTTTTGGTGGGGAAATAATGGGCCCAACTACTTTCCGTTCCACCCATCTATGATACCCGATTTGATATCTGTATAACTCGTCAGTAACCAAATAACCAAAACAATCAGGAAAATCGTTTTCCAATGTGTTTTAAACAAAACGGTTAAGTCGTGTAAGAATTGATTCATATCTGTGATTTTAAGTGTTAGATTAAACTCATAGGGTTTGGTTTCGGATGATTTTACCCAAGGAGATAAGTCGGCCTGCAATACTTCACCCAGAACTTTTACCGAATAAAGACTCGGTTTTACCTCATTATTCTCGATTCGCTGAATCGTTCTGAGGGTTAAACCCGTCTGCTCGGAAAGTTCTTTTTGCGAGATGTTCAACCGTGTTCTTAGCTCTTTTAATCTGGCACCAAATTCCATTTGCAAATATGATAAGCGTACATGAATATTTTTAGACACGATGACGTCATTTGAACGACATTTGCTTGTCTGGGGCAATGATACAAACAGATTCTGAAAAATAAACAACCCAATATAATTTTTCGGCATTCCCGTGTTTCACAAATGCCAAGCTATATATTTGAAAAATTATTGAGAGCATTCAACCACCCAACTAAAACACGATGAAAAAAATCATACTACTAATAGTCTGCGCAGCCTTGTCGATTGGGCTTCACGCCCAAAGCCCGTTAGGCGCGTGGGAATCCAAATCTATTTCTGAAAGCGGGGACACGCTAAGAAGTGTTGTCATTTTTGCAGATGGCTATCAAGTATTGACTATATACAATGCAAGCAACGGCAAGTTTATCCATGCCAATGGTGGGACATGGAAGTTGAATGGGGATGTAGTGACCGAAAAACGCGAATTTCACACAGATAATGCAGCACTCGTAGGCACAGAGGTCAGCTTTAAAATTGCGATTACCCATGATTCCCTCACCATCGTAGGCAGTAATAGAAAATTTAGAAGAATCGATGACGGCAAGCCTGGTGTGCTGCAAGGGGCCTGGCTAATGTCGGGAAGAATTATCGATGGCAAAGAGCAAAAGCGGGATACGAGCACAGCCAGAAAAACCATGAAAATTTTATCGGGAACTCGATTTCAATGGATCGCTTACGATACCGATACAAAACAATTCCTAGGAACAGGAGGTGGTACCTACACGACGCAACATGGCGAGTACGCAGAACGCATTGAGTTCTTTTCAAAAGACGAGACCAGAGTAGGCCTCCGTTTAAAATTCCAATATGCATTAAAAGATGGTCGTTGGGAGCACTCCGGTCTATCAAGTAAAGGAGATCCCATTCATGAAATATGGAGCATACGAAAATAGGTTTAACGGTACATTTCAGGAATTTATACCCACATGATTGATCGGCTTTTTGCAAAACCCTTTTCCGATAGCACAAGCGTCGCACTGGATTTAAGCGCCAAAAATACGGAATTAAATTCCTCCATTTATGGAGATACTGCCGCTTTCTGCGACTACATCACCGCGAAATTAGCAGGTAAAATCGGCTATGGCGGATACCTCGAGCACCGGGTGGTTTATGAGTCGCATGAGAACTTTGCGACTGCTGCTGCCGACTTCCGAAATATACATTTGGGTGTGGATTTTTGGACTACCGCGGGGACATCGGTTTATGCGCCATTAGCTGGCGTAATACATAGCTTTCAAGTTAATCCGGGGTCTGGAAATTATGGTCCCACCATTATTTTATATCATCCTGCGGAAAATATATTCAGCCTCTATGGTCATTTGGCAAGTGCGGATTTGGTAGCCCTAGAAGTGGGTGAACCGGTGGTTGCTGGCCAACTGCTCTGTCATTTGGGAAAACCTGAAGAGAATGGGGGCTGGCCGCCGCATCTGCATTTCCAGTTGATTCGTGATATGCAGGGGATGCTTGGAGATTATCCAGGGGTATGCTCTCAGCGGGATGTAGCGTTTTACGCGAATAACTGCCCAGATCCAGCTTCTTTTGGATGGGTCTAGTTTACATAAAGAAAAAAATGGCCCCTGTTTCCAGAGGCCATTAAAATTATTTTGCATCCGTTGTATAGGCTAACACCTTTAGTGTTTGTTGGTGCGTAAATCCATTTGGATCATATTGAGCCATTTTAGACTTGTCCAACAGTTCCTTAGGTAAGGCGAAACCAATTCTATATTTCATTAAATCGTTCAATGACTTAAATACATCCCAAGTCATAATCGACGTATTTCCTAAACTAGTACCTGAGGTTAAGCGTCTAGCAATTCCCCAT
>JACCDI010256410.1_pt1 | contig 10607 bp, 5 predicted proteins | sample 7442791 | NCBI WGS metagenome assembly JACCDI01 (sample SAMN15323434, study PRJNA562643) | freshwater metagenome | isolation source: river surface water | place: USA:Blue River Watershed | collected 2017-08-15
ATCCATATCGATTAAATAGCTACATTGAATGAAACAGAAAACACAATAAATTGATAATAGTTGACAAAAAGCATCAAAACATAATCATAGTTTTGCACTTCTTGTCTCAACCTGGTTCTTCTAAGAGATATTAATGAATTATTACCAAATCTTGAGCTTCTGCACATGTTTCCTAAGGGTCCTGTTTAGATGTGTGAGTAACAAAGCAGTATGTATATCTAATTCTGGCAACAAAACTCTTTACAGATGAAATCTGAGTAAATTCATTTTTGACATAAAATCTGGAACTCATATGAAAAACCTCAAATTATATCATTGCAATATCAATAGGTTTTGCCTTTTCTCTTAGAGTAAAAACATCTATCAGCAATATTATTCTATAACATGAAGGTCAGATTTTGGTGTGGGTGTCATTTCACATACACAAAGAGATCTAAAACTTAAAAGCTTGTTGTAATCTTTTTGTCACTTCATAATGAGGTATGGAGAAACTTCCACTTCTGCAGAATTTTCATTGAGACTAAGACCTGGATCAAGAGTCAACAATCAATCAACCCTCCCAAGAAATGATAGTTTGGAAATTTTATTGAAACATCAATGTGAGAAAAAACATTTGAAATTTCAACAACATCATAATTTGTTGCAATGTCAATCTTTGGAGATTCTGTGAATGAAGGACATACCAGATAATGAATGGGAGAAAAAATTGGCACTTTTCATTTTTCATTGCATTTTTGAATTCTTTGGACCAAGAGAAGTACATTCTGCAAAAAAACGAAAAAAACATGCTTGTAAATTTGTTTTGTTTTTGCCACTAAGGTCAGAACTTTTTGAGCTTTTTTCAACTTGTCTGGACATGTCCCGGGTTGGTGTTGGTGTCAAGAAATTTTAAGATGTTGCAATATTTGAAATTTCCAACTAAGAAGAAGGCCAGTTTCTGCCTGATGGTATACCTCCTCGTGTGTTGCTTTTTCTTTGAAGGATTTGCATTGGGTGAATACTGAGTACAGATATTTTCAGGGAAGAAAGTCACTGGCAATGGTAGGGAAGGAAAAATCAATCAAGGTGATTGTCTAATACTGTGGCTTCTCTCATGTGACCAACATCAAGAGTGTTTTGACTATCCATTTAGAATTTTAATCTGTAGAAGAATTTCTACATGTTGATGTATCACCATTGATAGACCAAATCAATTTTGTGGTCAGTTCAAACTCATCCCATGTTCAATTAAAAATTTATTTTCTTTCAAGAGGATTGATATGCCCATGGAGAAATAAATCTTTGTGTTCACATGGGGAATTTCCTTTTGGAAAAAATGAAAAATGATGGCAGACAATAATACACAAATGTAGGATCTATGTTGAGAAAACTTTCAAAAACAAATTTTTTGGACATTTGCCATTCCTTTTCTGCCAACTTTTATGGCATTTACAAAATACTTCATGAATAAATTTATTGTATGTTGTAGCACATAAGGTTTTCAATGTGTTTACTATGGTATCTTCAGATAATATGGCATTGTAGTTTTTCAATATTTTCATTATTTTCCCAACCATACCCAAGGAGAGTCAGTCAACCCTCTCTGGGAGGTTAAGAATAGAGAATAATTCTTACCAAATAATACCTTTGCCAAGGTAACTCAAATAGGGTGTATGTGCAAACACCAAATTTGTTTACTGTTGACAACTTTTAACAAGTTTCAACTTTCAACTAAAATCTTTTCCAAACTTCAACTTTGCAGCAGATTTGAAAATGTATGTCAAATTTGGACACCCATGCAATTGGTGTTAAGCGATAGAGCATATTGAATACTTAAGCAAAGAAATTTAGGTCTATTTTCGGGAATGAGTGGAAGTGTGTCACTCAAGCCCACCAAAATTCAGAGGATGGTTTAATGACTGATGCTTTGATGACTGATGATGATCAACATCACTCCACATGTTCATTTTTAATGTGAATTCGCCATGTCACTTTTCCTCAACTCCTCCCACTATTTGTACTTTTCTTGTGACAATCAGTTTGATTTTTCAGTTTTCATTAGATGCAACCAGAATTACATGACAAGATAACCAACTTCAAAGGGCACTATCTTTTTCTTTTTAAAGTCTTTTTCAACAAAAATGGATAATGTATTATCAGCACCTTGCACCAAGTCCATTAACATACTCCAAACTGTCCTATGCAGTGCAGTTTTTCAGTTAATTTTGAAATCATCTGTAGCACAAAAATTCCCATGGCTACAATAGTCATTGAACCAGTTGTCATGGTCAGAGACACTTGATCAAACTGGACAATGGCTCCATTTATCAGAGCCTCCAACTATATCCATTTTGTTTTTGGTCAAGTGGAAAGAAACATATATGGCTCAATTGGTTGGTTCGTCCTTCCATATCTTTTGCTGCAGATGCTCCATGAGTTGGAAACTCCTGATGCAACTGATGCAATCAAGCCAGCTCCATTGGTCTGAGCCTTCTACCATGTTCAATACAACCATGCCAGATGATTTCTCTATTGGTCACAGTATCCTGCTGTGGTAGATGTAATAGAGCCAGACAAGCTGCAATGGCTCCATTGGTTGGAGGTTCCTGTTGTGGTTATGTTGTAATTGATTGAGACCAATGAACCAATGGCTTCATTGGACCAAACATAATAAAACAACCATCTTATTTTTGGTCAAGTAACACAAACTTAAGCAGGAGGGTCCATTTGTAAGATCCTCCTTCTTTTTCTGTGAAAGAAAGATGATGCAAAGATTATTAAAGAAATGGAAACTGAAGTGCCATTGGAGGGGTTCTGTAGTACTTGACAATCAGCAAGATAATCAAACACACAACAATCATCAGAACTTATTTAATCTAATAATTCACCAGCAATGGCAAACAATGCTTGATTATGATGGCAGTTTGGTGTTGGCTGTTGATGGGTGATGTAGAGCTGGATGGGGTGTGATAAAACCTGGAAGTACACGTATAATATTCAGCTATCAACATTATCAGATTTTTCATTCTGCAATAATCTTAAAAATGCCTCAAGTGATGTCAAATGAGACATCATTGGTTGGTTGGCATTTTTCATGCTAGCAATTGTTTGCCCATCAAAGTCACAAATTAAATACAGGTGTTTAAAAGTATGTTTGTCCAATTAGTTTGTTGTTGTGTTTTCTATGACCTGATGACTACCTCCAATTCCAATAGGCGTTTGATATCATGAAATCAGTGTCAATCTGCAACTGTATTTAATTTTTGCAATGAATTAGCTGCTTGAAAAGCAAAACAGAAATGGTAAAATTAGCTTTTCAAACTACAGTTGTTTTCTTTTCCTACACTATGTATCACTGGTACAGATGCATGCAACTATGCAAATAGCAAGAAAACAGACACAACATTATCAACAACAAAATGAAAATGTTTATGCTGGTGCCTGCTTCTAGTATCCAACCACACTCAATGACTTTCACCATGGCAGCGGATTGCACCAAATCAATTGTCATTACAAAAAGTTGTTCAAAAATCATCCATACTTTGCATTGCACAAACATGATGCCAGCTTTGTCAAGAGTATTAGTACCACCAACTCCACTCTAACAACTGGTTCCATTCCAAATTCAATCACCACCAATACCAATACCAACAACAATCCAATACATTCATACATCCAAGAGCTTCATGTCATGAATGCTGTGAGCATCAGTGAGAGAGCATCATTTGTCCAGTATCTTGCATGATAATTGAAGGTTGATTTTTGGAAATCATACTTTCCCTTGTTGTATTGTTGAAGACGATATAGTTATTTTTGCTTCCTTTATTGTTGAAAGATACACATATAAAATGATAAGAATGGCACTTTTGTACTTCTACTGTTAGGAACAGAAGAAAATATTGGTTTAGATTAAATTGTACATTGAAACTATGTAACTCTTATTTCTTATTATGTTCTTTTTTGCTTTAGTTCATTGTATTATTTCTGCTCATATAGTAGCCATACCAAAGGTAGATAGCACAAGATACATTGCAATTGTCTAGGTTGTATTTTACCTACTTAATTTGTGATACATACAGAGTTAAAAATATTTTACATAATGGATCATTTCCATATTACACAAACATACAAACATTTTTTAATGATTGATACACATATCAAGCTCCATGTTTGCATGTACAAAAGTGTACAAACAGACCACAAGTTGTCACAAACAATTCATTTCATTTATCTTGAAAAATGCTCCATGGCTAATTTCCTTGAGTTATGAACTCTGACAAAAAATTGTACATGGCTTTCACAGATGTTAATTGTCTTGTTTGCTCTGTAAATTTAGAGTGGCATTGACTCTAATTAGTTTTATGAAATGCACCTAATCCCAGTTTTAAAGTGAAGAAATGTAGTTACAACATGTATGTATATGGCCATTGTGTGTTCAATTGGGTTTTGTGGGTGCATTCTGACTTACAGAATGATATTCTTAGCATGACCCATAAATGCCACAACAAATTTACTGTGAACTTTAAAAGGGTGCCACATGATACTGGAAAATGTAATCTGGTTGATCACATTGAAGGATTACACCTTTTTTTAAGTAGATTTTGCAATACTTAGCCTTTGAAGGTAAACCATGTACTTAGCACATTTTTGTCATACAGATATGAATTGTTTTTGCGATGCAAGCTTGTTGCAGATCCCCTTAAGCCCAACCCTTACTTGTGCCAATTTTTCTCTACCTTCCTTAATGAATTATCAAATACTCTGCAGTACCATTTCATGTAAATCAGAATAGTTGTGTATGGCAATTTGATTCTAATTTGCACTGTAAATTTACCGTATTTCTCTAAATTTGTGGGGAGTAAACAAACAGCCAAAAATTTGTGCCGCACTGGAATACCAGGAGAGGTCTATTCCAACTTTGCACAAATTTGTTCAAGCCATGCGCAAATTTGGGGATGAGTTTGTTCATATCTTGCACAAATTTTTGCATTTGTGAAACATGGAAAAGCTCTATTACCTGCTGTCGGGAGCTAGCAATTAAAAGAAGACTCCTGATTTTATTACGTTTTGGGGATTTTAGGAGGCAGGTGGGGAATGATTTTGCGATATCCACTCCCAAGATCTAAGAACAGACGACTTCGGTTGCGCTGTGTACACAAAAACATGCAAATTTGATTGCTGTCTGGGATGTCTAACTGTTAAAAAGATTCTGATGAGAGCTTTTGCCATTTGCGCGTACACTCATTATGAACTTAGCCAACTGTACCAAATCTAGTCCAAAGCTAATCAGTGTCGAGACAATAATATTCCGACATTTTATGGGAGTATGAATTGAAGGAAGAATGAAAAAGTTATTACAAATTTACTGTCAACGCCTTCGGCTTAGTGAACTTGAAGTGCTTGATCGCCCAACAAGACTTCTCAACTCATCATCAGCACCTTGAGGTTCAACTTTACACTCCTTCGTGCTTTGATTGAGCTTAAGACGAGTGAAAATGGGGTCCAATGCATCGTCATAAAGCTCGCTTGGCGAGACACTATTACCTCCAACAAAAATTTGAGCCAAATAAGAAATACCGAAGTAACCGTCAAAAAAGAACAACCCGATTACGGCAAAGCAAAGCATCATCAACCCGAGGAACGGGTTGCCTTGGAATTTGGGCCTGTCATTGTATGAGCTGGCAATCGGAACGCCTGAACTATCCATAAGCCAATCTAGGGCATTGAACAGAATTTGTGATCCTGCTTCATAAACATCATCAGGATAATGAACTCCGTCGAAGCTATCAGCCACCCTTTCATGCGTAAAACTAGGCCCATCAAGGACGAATGTTACCGACGATTCGACACCGAGTTCTGCGTACACCCGCCTCATATCTTCGATGCTTTCTTCGTTCATTTGGTTGCGTTTTTCGTCACTATTGAGGGCGCGAGTATTAACTGTTGGTGGTGTAAACCACACTGTCGGGATGTCCATTTGATGTAATGATCGTAGCTCCGCAGTAAGTCTAGTCACAACATCACGCTCCGATTGAGAATCCTCGTCTGTCAACGCAAGGTGCAGCTTATCAAACACACCAGCGCCAACAAGGACGAGATCAGGAGGCATTTTGTTGCCAGGTAAAATAACCCCTGTACTCTTCAGATTTTTAATTTTTGTCACGACATCGACGGACAAAGGGGCCCATTTAAATTCAATTACTGTAGTGCCGAATTTTCTCAGAGAGTCGGAGTGACTCTGCAAAGACGAATCAAAGCCGCCAGCATCAAGATCCCCCATGAATCTGCACATTGAAAAAAATAAACTTCGAACGGAAGAATCTCCTATAAACATGACCCTCTTCCCTTCCAGCTTCCTTTGCACTTCAATATCACTCCGATACCTAAAACTGCAGCCATTCGAAGTTTTTGGCCAAGCCCATTGAATTGATTCTGATAACTTTCCGCACTCAGCTGGTCCAAAGAATGATGTCGATTTATATTCAACTTGTATCTTGGATTTTTCAAATGCTGAACATACTTGAACTGGAATCCACATTCCATCATTAACAAATGCACCGCAAGCAATGCTGAGAGGCGAGTCGGGAAGTGTACCAGCGGAAAATACCCAAGAATTCCACCACAATCCAATAACGAAAATGGAAAAAGTTCCCATAATCGGAGGACTGACTTTTGCTGCAATCGACTCGTCAGCGCGAACGTTATCATTAATACTGGCAACTGATCCCTTCGAGGATTGGGATCGTTTAGGCTTCTCTGAGGTAAAGTAATCTGCCCATGTAATATCTATCACTGTTTGATAGAGAAGAATCCCAGAAACAACAACGATTGTTGATAATGTTCCAACTGTTACCATATCTGCCCAAATAAGCACCCTCGCCAAGAAATAGAGACCAATTATTCCCAAGGTAAGAGCGGAAAATTCCTGGACGCATCTCATCCCATCGTTCGGAAAAAGCATTTGTCGAATGATTGCGGTTGATTGATACAATATCCGTGCCGTTAGCACGATCGCCAGGACAACAATGATGAAGTTACAGCGAGGAAACCCCCTTATGATTACAAGATGCCGTCCGTTTGAGAATGCATGATTCTGTAAAAGGTAGATTTCCAGCGAATATTTTCCGATCCAGGAAAAAATACCTATATTGCGCTCCCTGAGAGTACACCTCATGTTTCTCAGGTAAACATAAAAGAGGAAAGGTATTACTCCAAAGTAAGCTATTGTCAGTTGAAACGGGCCATCGAACCAATACGACGCCCCCAAACCTAATGCACCGAACATGAAACCTTTCGCAAGAAAACACGGGATTTTCCCCACAGATTCAAGCTTCCTAAGCTGCAAACTTAAAATCGGTTGATTGATGGCATAAACCGTCCCGATAAATGCCGCCCAATGATGAACGTAACAAACGTGGTTTAATGCCCTCATGAATCCGATGAGCCCTCCCACCGATCCACTATGACCTATAATTGAATCAAGGGTTTCGCTGAGGCCAAAGTCGCAATCCCAGAGAAGAAAAATGAAGCACTAGAAAATAATTCTCCATGTGAGGTGGATGTATGATAAACCATGCGACATTTCAGTCATTCGCACTTACTGCAAAGACGAACAGCTTCAGCCGAAATAAATATTTGCTGGTATTCGACTCGTGTTGAAACCGCATTGCCAACCAAATTAAAAAGAAGAAATAAGTGTGCAATGGACACGCTATGTATAAATGTAGGGGATTCCCTAGCATGAAGCATAGAAATGATGCGGTCCAATTCATCCTACAAATGATGTCTATCACTCGTGATATTCTGTAATTTTCTGGAGGACCTCCAAATCGCGTCCTCTTTGCGAAGTATAGACTAGCGGTGTGATTGTATCCCGTCATGAAAACCATGGAAGTCATTGCTGTGTTGTACAAACTGTCATAAATATTAGTCTCAATTATTTGGCTTTCAATTTCATCGTCCAAAATTTTGTAGGAAGATAGTCCTCGAAAAATTCCAGCATTATTGTACTTTCATCAATAAATGAATCAAATCGGTGAGAGAAATTGTAGCAACGACGTGTAGAACTGAGTTCCTGACTCACCTTATATATAATTAATGCTATAGACAAAAATCCTCTCCATTCCAATGTTTGAAATCTATTCAGGATATCTTCTTCCGGTTTGGTGTCGGCTACGACTTCCACGTTGCCCCCTCCGATCAAATCTATGCAATATTTATCGGGGTTGATTTTACAGCACACTTCCTCCCCTTCGTATTTGTCCTCCATTGTGTCCTCGGCTGTATCTAAGCCTTGCTTACTCTCTTCGTCGAGGAGGACATCTTCCAAGCGTTTGCTTACATCAGAACATTGGCTGGAATCACCGTCTTCTGATGCATCATCGCAATGGAGGTTTGAGTTGAGAGACTTGACACCCGATCCACCCAACCTACTATGCCGCGACCGAGCTTCACTTTTTGTAGAATGAGTCGTGACCGTTGGATCATGTTGAATCCTTTCAGGTAATCTCCTTGATGGGTGTGTATTGAAATCGTCAGGTTTCCCGTCATTACGCCGCCAGCTTACAGAATATCCATAAGCCAACATCACAATGATCCAAAACAAAAACTGATCTTCATCAAAGTTGGAGACACCCATTTCCTTGGCGATGCCCCGTGCCCCCCTCATAGTCCCAACTGAGAGCGCCCCCGATCCTCCATTGGGAGGGTGCTTTTCCAATAAATATATCATAAAGAGAATAATCCCAAATATGGTAAAGTGGTAGAACAGGACAAATGTTGATAAAAATGTCGGCTCCCAAGGACGTGCAAATGATCCGGAATTTATACGATTTGTCGCGTTTGGGCCGTGACTAAGTGCTGATGACCGAGACCCTAACGAACGTCCTGATAGAGAGAGAATCGCACTGCGGATAGATCCATCTCCTTTGCTCCCTGCATCATTTCCTTCATCTGCCCAGAGACTGCCATTCATTTCAGAGACAACTGACATAGACCCATTGGGGTTTAAACGAACCGCATCGGAGTCATTTTTGCCCAATGATCGACCATTTACCGAGATTGCTGAATACGCATCAATTTGTGAATTCATGTAGTACGAATTGTTGCGTTCTGGTACGGACGTTTTAATCTTCACATTTATTGCCGCGAGAATGGCTGCGATGGATAGGAAAAAGACAGACCAACTTAGTTTCGAATGGAAACTTAGAGTTTCATACACTACGTGTGATTCCGATATTGAAGGCAAACATACAATCACGGCGATGCGAAATGAAAGCGATTTACAAACTTAAGCAAACTGGACATACCTTGCTTATCACCGTGAAGCAGTGCCCGGCATGCCATGCCAACCGTTGCAAATGTAAGGCTCCCAAAGAAAAAAAACATCGCCACTGTGGATGGTGCGATTTTATCCAAAGGGTCAACAGAATGTGAGATGTATGAAAAGGCAGACTGTCCATGTTGGGAAAAGGGGATGCCACCAGCGGCTGCGTTTGTTGCAGACATCACAATGCCTATTTTGTCTGGCAGAGCCACAGTGATATGGTACAATAGGTCCACCTAGGTTGTCCTATCAAGTTAGCCTACTTTCGTTGCGCAATTCACCGACCTCTCGCCGTGGAGAGAGATGAAAGTTCGGAAACAGCGGAGATGGTGGCGTTTATTTATCACTTTTAGGGGATTTGTATTGTCCTCATTAATATTGATTGTTTAATTTTACGATCAACCTGGCTGTCTCCTTTTATTCTCTCTTCATTGGTATGATGTTTTTTAGGAGAATACCGGATAAGCCCATGAAGATCCTCATGGGCTCATAATTGATTTTGAAACCCATCACCTAAATAGAGTGAGCTATCATTCCCGATTGCAACTTAGTTCCTTCTATTGTGTCGTATTGACCACGAAACCTTCTTGAACAACGAAAGATACTAACTACAAAATACACAATACTACCGACACGATCACTCCACAAACCCACATGGCGAAAACTCAAACCTGGATTTGTTGAAATGGGGATAAACGTAGGAATTAAATTTTGTGTCTTCCAAAACTTCGCTCCTCTTCTTATGCTCAAAATTGGTCATTACTCCAAATAGCAATATGAAGACTGCAGCTGCCCTCGTCGCCTTCTTTGCCTCCGCTTCGGCGTTCGCCCCTACGAACCAATCACCAAGGACTTCCGTTGCCCGAAATGCCCTGATCGATGAAGCATTCGGTATTTCCATCGAGACTGGAAACAAGTGTCCTCCTTTGGGACGCTGGATTCTTGAAGATGCCAACGAAAATGGCATCAAATGGTGGCAAAACGCCGAAATCAAAAATGGACGTGTTGCCATGGTTGCTACTATTGGTTACATGATCCAAAAGTGGGGAATTCACATGCCGTTGTACCTCGGACCTAGTGGATCCAACGGATTCCACCCTGAATCTTCCAAGGACTGGCTACTTTCTTCCACCACTGGAGTTACCTTTTCGGACATCGCCAAGGCAGCACCTCTTGATTCAATTTACATGGTCCCTGCTGCTGGGTGGCTTCAAGTGCTCTTTGCTGCTGGACTCTTTGAGCTTACTGCGTACAAGCGCCAGTGGATGGATGAGCGTCCGATCCCAGGAGACTATGGATATGA
>JACCDI011251195.1_pt1 | contig 10602 bp, 8 predicted proteins | sample 7442791 | NCBI WGS metagenome assembly JACCDI01 (sample SAMN15323434, study PRJNA562643) | freshwater metagenome | isolation source: river surface water | place: USA:Blue River Watershed | collected 2017-08-15
GAAACTTGAATTTTAATTCCAATTGCAATTGATTTTCTTCCAAAACAGGTCGAACATAAATATTCATCAGTTGCGTATTCCCGATGGTTTTTGCCAACGTTAATTTAGCAAAAGTTCCATCCTCTAAACTGACTTTAACTTTAGAATAAAACTCTGAAAAGGATTCTTTGAAAGGCATGGTATAAAAATATTTGCCACTGATTCACAGATTTTTTCAGAAAAGAGTTAGAAATAATCTGTGAATCAGCGGCGTTTCTTTAATTATAAATTAGCAAAGAAGTCGTTGCCTTTATCGTCAGTAATAATAAAAGCAGGGAAATCTTTCACCGTGATTTTTCGAACCGCTTCCATTCCGAGTTCTTCAAAATCGACTACTTCAACTTTCAAAATATTCTCTTGAGCTAAAATCGCTGCTGGACCACCAATCGAACCTAAATAGAATCCACCATAGGTTTTACACGCCTCCATCACTTCTTTAGTTCGATTCCCTTTCGCCAACATAATCATACTTCCACCCGCTTTTTGGAATTCTTCTACATAAACGTCCATTCGTCCTGCCGTAGTCGGACCAAAACTTCCCGATGGCATTCCTTCTGGAGTTTTTGCCGGACCAGCATAATATATTGGATGGTTTTTGAAGTAGTCAGGCATTGGTTTTCCGGCATCCAACAATTCTTTGATTTTGGCATGAGCAATATCGCGCGCCACAATCAACGTTCCGTTCAATTTCAAACGAGTTTTAATTGGATATTTAGTTAATTCAGCTAAAATTTCAGTCATAGGTCGATTCAAATCAATTATAACTGGTTCTTCCAAATGCGGCGGAACTTCAGGTAAAAACTGCTTCGGATTGGTTTCTAATTGCTCAAGGAAAATCCCATCTTTAGTAATTTTTCCTTTTATATTTCGGTCGGCCGAACACGAAACTCCCAATCCAACAGGGCAAGAAGCAGCATGACGCGGCAAACGAATCACACGTACATCATGAGCAAAATATTTTCCGCCAAATTGTGCTCCAATAGCACTTTCTTGGCAGTATTGAAGTACTTTTTGTTCCCATTCCAAATCGCGAAACGCTTGACCAGCCATATTTCCAGATGTTGGAAGGTTGTCATAATAACCCGCTGATGCTTTTTTTACGGCCGCCAGATTCGCTTCGGCTGAAGTTCCTCCAATCACCAAAGCCAAATGGTACGGCGGACAAGCAGAAGTTCCTAAATCTTTGATTTTTTCACGAACGAACTCTTCCATCGATTTTTCATTCAGAAGCGATTTCGTTTTTTGATATAAAAAGGTTTTGTTGGCCGAACCTCCGCCTTTGGCTAAAAACAAAAACTCATACGAAGCGCCTTTTTTCGCATAAATATCAATTTGAGCAGGTAAGTTCGACCCCGAATTTTTCTCTTCAAACATACTAATTGGAACAATTTGAGAATAGCGCAAATTTTTCATCTGATAGGTGTTGAAAATTCCTTTGGACAACCATTCGGCATCATCTACACCAGTGAAAACACTTTCCCCTTTTTTTGCCATTACGATAGCCGTTCCTGTATCCTGACAAGAAGGGAGCTCACCTTCAACCGCCACTACTGCGTTTTGAAGCAAATTATAGGCTACAAATCGATCGTTATCAGTAGCTTCAGGATCGTTGAGTATGTTGTTTAATTTTTGCAAATGAGCTGTTCGAAGCATAAACGACACATCGTTCATCGCTTCTTGAGCGAGTAATTCAAGTCCTTTCGGGTCAACTGTTAGGATTTCTCTATCGCCGAGTTGTTCAACTTTTACATAATCAGAAGATAGTTTTTTGTACTGAGTATCGTCTTTCAAAATCGGATACGGATCTTGGTATATAAAGTCCATTTTGAATTGTTTTTGAAGCGTAAAGTTACGGATAACCTGCAAGGTTTCCAAAACCTTGTAGGTTTGTTTATTTCAGATTTAACATTGTAGTGCTGGGTCAAAAAAACTTATTAGGAAAGTTTTAAAAAAACCAACTCGCTACAAAAATGGCTGTTATCACACAAATTAAGTCTACCAACAACATGGTTCCAAGAGTGTAGCGTGTATTTTTGATTTTCACCGAGCCAAAATAAACGGCTATTACATAAAATGTGGTTTCGGCACTGCACTGGAAAATAGAGCTCAATCTTCCTGTAAGCGAATCAACACCATATGTATTCATCGCATCGAGCATAAAACCTCGTGAACCACTTGAACTAAAAGGTCTGAGCATGGCTACTGGCAACGAATCGGTGATTTCTTTCGCAACTCCAATTTGAGAAAAAGCAAATGAGATTCCGTTGCTCATGATTTCAAATAAACCACTGTTTCTAAAAAAGGAAATCGCCACCAACATTCCCATAACATACGGAAAAATAGTTACTCCTGTTGTCAATCCGTTACGCGCACCATTTACGAAAGTATCAAAAACGGTAGTGTTTTTTTCGGTAAATTTCTTTTCGTGAAAGAAGGAAAATGCCAAAGTAAAACCAATGATTAAAATCAACATCAATCCCGATAAATTGGCTGTGAAGAAGTTTTTCCCAATTAAATCCAATCGATTGATATAAAAAAGCAACCCAACAATTGCTGCCACAATGGTCATAATGGCTACCAATAACGTGGCGCTCTTGAAGTTGATTTTTTGTCGAATTCCAACAATAATCATCGCGGCAATGGTTCCGATGAACGAAGTAATAATACACGGAAGCATCACATCGGCTGGATTGGCGGCATTTGCAGCGGCACGATAACCTATAATAGAAGTTGGAATTAAAGTCAATCCTGCGGCATGCAAACACATGAACATAATCTGAGCATCGCTGGCTTTGTCTTTGTCGGGATTTATTTCTTGCAAACTTTCCATGGCTTTCAATCCGAATGGTGTTGCTGCCGAATCCAACCCAAGAAAATTAGCAGCAAAATTTAAGGTCATGTACGATATCGATTCGTGATTTTTGGGAACAGAAGGAAAGACTTTTGAGAACAGCGGACTTAATTTTCTAGCCAATTTTTCGGATGCGCCTGATATAATTAGCAATTCCATTAGTCCACAAAAGAACGCCAAATACGCCATTAATGGTAAGATGATATCAAATAAACTGGTTTTACAAGTGGGCAGTAAACCATCACTTTTTTGCTTTCCACTGTAAATTTTAACGGTTTGATTAGAAAAAACATACGTCGAATCAACATTCAACGTATCACGGTTGATTACCATTGTTTTATCAGGAGCGTTTTCGATACTGTCTTTGATGAACGACGGTAAATCTTTCAGATATTTTTCCGAAACCAAAATTGGGTCGTCTTTTTTCCCATTCAAAACAAAATCAATGGTGTAGTTATTTCCAGAAAATAAACTAACAATCACAAAAAGAATCGAAGAAATGAATATAACAAGCCAAAATCTACTGAGAACCATAGTATTTATTTTTTCGTAAATATAAACTATATCAAATAGCGTTGAAAATTATTTTAGCGCATTTTATTAATCCATAAGAAAAGAATTAAACAATTATTAATCTTTTGTCGATTATTTCTTAACATCAATATAATTTTAAGTTTTGAATAGTATATTTGGCAAAAAAAATAAACTGCTATATCCTCAAAAATACCCTTTAAAAAATGAAAAACATTAGTTTATATCTTTCTTTCTGTGTTCTTTTTTCGATTAGTGCTTTCGGTCAATCTCCTGAAGAAGTAAGAGAAATAGTTCAAAATTACGACTTAAAACTTCTGAATGAGAAAGAAGAATATTACAGAAAACAAGAAGAAATAGAAAAAAAGAAAGCCATTGCCGCTGCCAAGATTAATAACTGGCCAATCACAATTGTAAAAGAAGATGGTTCAATTGCTGAATTAATGAAATTAACGCCAGATGGTTATCCTATTTATTATTCGACAGAGAATGTAAACGCAGCTCGAAGCACAAGAACCAATCACTTACACTCAGGTGGTTCATTGGGTTTAAATCTAGAAGGTCAAGGAATGACTGTAAGAGTTTGGGATGGTGGACGAGTAAGAGCTTCTCATAATGCTTTTGGTGGAAGAGTTACTGTTGTTGATGATTTAACAGAAACTCTGAGTGGTCATGCTACTCATGTAACTGGAACTATGGTTGCGAGTGCCAATCCTGCAACAGTAAAAGGAATGGCTCCACAAGCAAATGCCAGAACGTTTAATTGGACTAATGATGAATCTGAAGCCTTATCTGAAATTCAACTTGGCATGTTAGTTTCAAATCATTCGTATGGTGTTCCCATCTCTGGAAACAGTGGACCACTTCCATCTTGGATTATTGGAGCTTACATTCCCGACTCAAGAGCATGGGATGACATTGCCTATGCTGCTCCTTATTATTTACAAGTTGCATCGGCTGGAAACGATGGTAGTAATAATGCTAATACAGATCCAATTGCTGCTGGTTTTGACAAATTAGTTGGAAATAAAGTTTCTAAAAACAATTTGGTTGTAGCCAATGCTCAAGATGTTAACACGAATACTGATGGAACTATAATTGGTGCAATTACTATCAATTCTTCAAGTAGTCAAGGACCTTCTGATGATCTTAGAATTAAACCCGACATCACTGGAAACGGAACCAATTTGACTTCTACCAACAGTATAACAAATACGGCAACAACCACTCTCTCTGGCACTTCAATGTCGTCTCCCAATGTTGCTGGTAGTTTGATTTTGCTTCAACAACATTACAACAACTTATACGGCACATTTATGAGAGCTGCAACTTTAAAAGGTATTGCTTGTCATACTGCCGATAATGGTGGAAATATTGGACCAGACGCTGTATTTGGTTGGGGACTTTTAAATATGAAAAAAGCCGCAGAAACTATATCCAATAACGGTCTTACTTCATGGGTTTCTGAAGAAAATTTAAATCAAGGTCAAAGTTACACTATGTCGGTAAATTCTGATGGCACCCAACCTTTAATTGCTTCAATTACGTGGACAGATGTTCCGGGTGAAATTAACACTAGTGGTGTTCCAAATAATCAAGGTAATGTTTTAGTTAACGATCTTGACATTAGGATTACTCGAAATGGAATCACTTATTATCCATGGAGACTTCTTTCAAACCCTGGTAGTCCAGCGGTTAGGACAGGTGATAATAATGTAGATAATGTTGAACAGGTTAGAATAGACAATCCAACAAGCGGACAATACACCATTACTATTACTCATAAGGGAACTCTGGTAAACAATGGTCAGAAATACTCTTTGGTTATTACAGGAATTAACTCATCATTTGCTTTAAACTCTATTAGCCCTGATGTTACGGTTTGTTCCGATCAAAATGCAACTTTTACATTCAGCCATAATCAAGTTGGAAATGGAACAACTGTTTTTTCAGCTGTTGGATTGCCTAATGGTGCTAGTGCGTCTTTTTCTCCTTCCTCATTGAGTTCAAACGGAACAGTCACTATGACTATTTCTGGACTATCTAATGTTATTCCGAATGAATATTCTGTTGGTATTACTGGCAATAACGGCCTAGAAACTGAAACTCGTTTAAAAACATTACGTGTTTACAATTCAACGTCTCAAAACATTGTAATAACAAGCCCTACTAATGGTCAAAACGGAATTTCAACTGCTGCTACTTTAAATTGGGAAGCTCAAGCTAATGCACAAAGTTACCTTGTAGAATTGTCAATGGCTCCAGATTTTTCAACATTTTTAGTAAATGAAACTGTTACAACAAATCAAATTTTTGTGTCTGGTCTAAATCAGGAGACCATGTATTATTGGAGAGTTACGCCTTCAAATCAATGTGGAACTGGTAATCCAAATAATTCCACTGTAAATTCTTTTTCTACAGGTATTTTAGTTTGTGATCAAACTTTTTTTGCACAAGATTATTCTAATGCAACAATAGCCGATGTACCAAATTCCAGCGCAAGCGTACCATTAACAATTACTGGCGGATATACTATAGGTGATATTAATGTAAATGTTGGTATTACTCACACTTGGGTTCAAGATATGACAATATCTCTGATTGGCCCAGCTTCAATTGGTAGTCCTGAAATAGTATTATTACAAGAAAGCTGTGGTGATAATCAAGATATTGAATGTTCATTTGATGATGATGGTGGTACTCCTCAGTGCTCAGGAGTTCCTTCAATTTCGAGTATTATTGCTCCTTTTGAAAATCTGAGTATTTTAAACACTCTTCCTGCTGACGGAGTTTGGACACTTTATGTTGATGATCCATGGGATAATGATGGTGGTTCTATTAATTTTTTTAGTATTAATATGTGTAGAGTAACACCATCGCTTTCAGTTACTAATTCTACCTTATCAAATCTTAGTGTGTATCCCAATCCAACTAAAGGAACAATTAATGTAATGATTCCTGATAACGATGAAAAATCAATCATTACGCTTTTTGATTTGCAAGGAAGAGAAATTCTGAAAAAAGAAACCAATCAAATCAACACTTCGTTTTCAATTGATTCTCTTCAAGATGGAATTTACTTAATCAACATCAAAAATAATAGCGGAACCGTTTCAAAGAAAATTGTTCTGAAAAGATAAAACAAAAAAGGAGGTCAAAATTGACCTCCTTTTTTATACGTGTATAATTTCATCCTCTATTAATAAATCCTCTCTTCTGAATCTTAAAAAGATTTGCGCCACTGCAATGACGTCTTTTTCACAATAGGTTACAATTCGGTCGATGTCTTTTTCTACATAAAAAACACGACCAACTTGACTTCCATCAATGTCGCCTTTGGACGATGGAATTCCAAGTATTTTTGTCAAAAGTTTAAGCGAAGTAAAATTTTTATAATCACCAAATTTCCACAATTCTAAAGTGTCGAGATGCGGAATTTCCCATGGTTTTTTTCCAAATAAATTGAGTTTCTGAGGAAGATTCATCTGATTAATAATCATTCTTCGGGCAATGAATGGAATATCAAATTCCTTGGCGTTATGTCCGCAAATTAAATGTTGCGCCAAATTGAAATGGTTGTTCAATAAATTGGAAAAATCGTGTAGTATCTTTTTTTCTTCACCAAAAAAAGAGGTAACTCTAAAATTCCGTACGTCGGCTTTGGTGACAAAATAACCTACAGAAATGCAGACAATTTTTCCGAATTCAGCCCAAATTCCGGCGCGTTCGTAAAATTCTTCTGGTGAGAAATCGTCTTTGCGTTGGTAGAGTGTTTTTTGTTCCCAGAGTTGTTTCATTTCCTCATCAAGAGCATTGAAATGTTCTTCCTCTGGAACGGTTTCTATATCCAGAAACAAAATGTAGTCGAGTTTAATCTTTTCTATCATACTTAAATTTTTATGGCGTTGATTCTACGAAGATAAAAAAATAAGTCATACGATTGAACTCGACTTTTATTTTTAGGATTTTGACATCACAAAAGGTCCAGCTCTACCAATGGTAATTACCATTTCTTTTTCATCAAACTTACTAATGGTCATCTGTGCTTTTTTACCTGTTTTTGAGGTTGTATTGATGATTTTATTATCCGTTTCCGAAAAACTCCATTGAGCTGGTTCTGATTTTCCCATCATGGTTAATACGACTTCTGTTGCTTTGAACTCCAAACTTAAATCCTTAAACATCGTCATCACCATTTTTAACTCGTCGGCCTCCATTGATTCTTTGCCTTCGGCATCTTTGAACGTCCATTTTCCTAAAATAGAAGTTTTGTCTTGGGCAAAATTGGATAACGAAATAAATAATAGACCAATAATCAGAACTGTTTTTTTCATAATGTGTTTTTTTGAATTAGGTATAAATGTAAATTAAATTTTTAGAATAAGCTGTGTTGTAAACTTGGACTTTCGTGTTCTAACAACCATTTTTTGCGCCATAAACCGCCAGCATAACCAGTAAGAGAACCGTCAGTTCCAATGACTCTGTGGCACGGAACAACTATCCACAATGGATTTTTACCATTGGCCGAAGCGACTGCGCGAATGGCTTTGACATCGCCTAATTTTTTGGATAAATCAAGATACGACATTGTTTTCCCGAAAGGAATTTTTACTAATTCGTTCCACACTTTTTGTTGGAATTCGGTGCCTTGCGGATTGATATTAAAATCGAAGTTTTGACGCTTTCCTTCAAAATATTCGTTGAGTTGAGTAACCGCTTCTTTAAGTTCTTTGGGAATTTTTTTAGAAAGTTCGCCGTCTTGGAGTATGGAAATCACAGAAACACCGTTTTCATCGCCGACAATTTTTGTGGTTCCGAGTGGCGATGGGATAAAAACAATTTGCTCCATGGTGTTTTGTATTGCCGAAAGATAAAAAAAATCACAAAGCCAAAAAAACTAATTTCTGTCTTTGTGATTCTAAAGTGAATACAAGTATTATTTTCCTTCGCTTTGCATGTACTGTTCAAGCGATTGGAGTTCTTCGTCGGTCATGGTTTTGGTAATGGCAAAATTGGCTTTCATCACTTCGTATTGCGAAGGATCAACCAAAGGTTCCGCTTCACCTTTTAAGAAAGTAATAATATTACCCTTTTTCTCATTGTATATTTTTACAATGTCTTGGATGCTGGGTCCAACCACTTTTACATCTTTTTTGTGACAGGTAAAACACGTTCCTTTGCCTTCAAAAATTTCTTTTCCTTTTTCGGCTAATGGAAAAGCAACATCTGTTGTGCTTTTTTCTTCATTTGTTGTTGGTTTTGCTCCAAAATCTTGGTCATCTTTTTTACCTCCGCAACTGATTATAAAAAGAGTAAAAACGGATAGTAAGAATAATTTAAAAGACGTTTTCATTGTATTATTTTTAAATTCTACTCAAAGGTAGTGGTCTATTTTAAGGTTAAATATGATTTTTATCACTGATTTTAAAGCCTGAAGTTTATTTTTTAGCCCTGATGCAAGGGAAAAACCTTTTTGTCCTTCGACTGAGCTCAGGATGACAAAAAGTTTTGGAAAGGCAGCAGGAACATGGATTACAAAAGCGCCCAAGCCATTCGCTCCTTACCCTTTTACTGATTCAAGAGAATTGCCGCTTCTTTGGCAAAATAGGTCGAAATTAAACTCGCGCCCGCTCTTTTGATGCACATTAATTGTTCCATCATGATTTTGTCGTGATCGAGCCAACCTCTTTCGGAAGCCGCTTTGATCATCGCATATTCACCCGAAACGTGGAAAACAGTTACTGGAACATTCACGGCATTTTTGACTTCGCGTACAATATCCAAATAGGCAATTCCGGGTTTTACCATAACCATATCAGCACCTTCTTCCACATCCATGAGTGCTTCTTTTACGGCTTCGATGCGATTGGCAAAATCCATTTGATAGGTTTTTTTGTCTTTCGGAACTACCACATCAGCTTCTTTTGGTGCGCTGTCTAAGGCATCGCGAAACGGACCATAAAAAGCCGAAGCGTATTTGGCCGAATAACTCATGATGCCAACATTGTGAAAACCTGCAGCGTCTAAACCTTGTCGTAAACGTAAAACTCTTCCGTCCATCATGTCGGATGGCGCAACAAAATCGGCTCCGGCTTGCGCATGAGAAACCGCCATTTTTACCAAAGCGTCGTTGGTAGCATCATTGGAAATGTCGCCGTTTTCGATGATGCCGTCGTGACCATAAATAGAATACGGATCAAGCGCCACATCGGGCATTACAATCATTTCAGGGCAAGCCGATTTGATGGCTTTGATGGCGCGTTGCATGAGTCCGTTGGGATTCCACGCTTCTTTGCCTGTATTGTCTTTGAGACTTTCGTCGACTTTTACGTAGATGTTTACAGCGCGGATTCCGAGTGCGAATAATTCTTTTACTTCTTCAACTGTAAAATCGATGGAACGACGGAAAATTCCGGGCATTGACGGAATTTCTACTTTGACGTTTTCGCCTTCTGCGATGAACATCGGGAACATGAAATCACTGGGAGAAAGTGTGGTTTCTCTAACTAAACATCGGATGGATTCGTTGACTCTTAAACGTCGACCTCTTTGTAATGGGAACATGGTATTTTGTTTAATATTGTTTAAAAGTTTGAGGTTTAAAGTTGTTTTGCTTTGCGCTTAAACCCAATCTATTGGTTTTTCTAATACTTGAATTAATTTTTCTTCATCGCTTCCAACTTCGGGATGATGATCGTAATGCCATTGCACGTGTGGCGGTAAACTCATTAAAATGCTTTCGATTCGACCGTTGGTTTTGAGTCCGAAAAGAGTGCCTTTATCGTGTACCAAATTGAATTCTACATAACGACCGCGACGAATTTCTTGCCAAGTACGTTGTACTTCCGTATACGATACATCCTTTCTTTTTTGAACAATAGGAACGTAAGCTTCTAGAAAAGAATTTCCAACTTCGGTGACAAAATTGTACCAATCTTCCATTTTCATGGTTTCGGTTGCTTTGCAATAATCGAAGAACAATCCGCCAATGCCGCGCGCTTCGTTGCGGTGCGCATTCCAGAAATAGTTATCGCATTGTTTTTTGAACTTCGGATAGAATTCGGGATTGTGTTTGTCGCAAGCATTTTTACAGGTTCGATGAAAATGAGTAGCATCTTCTTCAAACAAATAATATGGCGTTAAATCTTGGCCTCCACCAAACCAACTATTAATTACATTGC
>JACCDI010067949.1_pt1 | contig 10595 bp, 4 predicted proteins | sample 7442791 | NCBI WGS metagenome assembly JACCDI01 (sample SAMN15323434, study PRJNA562643) | freshwater metagenome | isolation source: river surface water | place: USA:Blue River Watershed | collected 2017-08-15
ACAATGATAAGAGTTTTGCCATCGCCCATACAAAATTCTAATTTATCTTTCAATTTCGGATCAGACATATCAACTAGATTCTGGCCATTCCAGACAGGAAGGCTCGAACGCTCTTTATTTTTGATCCAGCTCAGTGCCTGACCTTGTGGATCAATCAACAGAGGATATCTCGTGCTGCTAGTCACGAGAATCCCGTTCTGGCTAGACAGTGGATCAGTTGGTAATCCGTCCATATTCCAGTCACCTATAGTAGCAACATCTGCCAGGAATGAAATGACATCTAGATTGGGGGTTACTGGTACCATACGGTCTTCGCAGTCAGCGCTGAATTTCTTGACAATATAATCTCTGAATTGTTGATTAAATGGTCCGCAATAGCTCACAAAGGCACATCCAATCGCGCAATCACCCACCAATCGAACCTTTTGCTCGTTGAAACTTGCAGCATCTTCGGTCCATCTGGTACGCTCTCCTGCCAATCCTTCGATTAATGCAGAAGCTTGTTGCATCTGCTTTTGCAGAGTGGAAGCTCGAGTTTCAGTGGCGCGCTTGTCTCGCATGTTCACATCGAAAGTCTCTTGAAGATCAATTATTTTTTGGCGACAAATATCCAGATCATTTTCTGCCGCTTTCAATTGTTCGTTGGCTGCTTTCTGTCTCTCTTCGGCAACTTCTACAGCGGCCAACTTCGGTTTGACAATTTTACTTGCACAGTGATATGCTTTCATTGCACCGACGTAAGTACACAAGCCTTCGGCTGCAATGCTCGCTTTTTTGGCTTTACTAGAATCGAGCAAGTCCTTCCGGTCAACATAGACAGACAGGAGCTCTATGGTCTCGTCATTCATGAAATCCTTGCCAGTTTTTCCAAACATTGTTACATCTTTCAAAAAGCTCTGGGTGCTCATCAACTGTTGCGCCTGTTTGAAGCTTGCCTCGAACCAATCGTATTCTTGCTTGTCCACTGTTATTTTTGTAGGGTATATAGAGCTAAGAGGTAACTGGAACAAAATCAAGACGCAATCAAACACCAGCTTGATAATATCACTGGGGCTTCCGAGCTTCTTGACTTCGGAGACATGATTGTCTTTAATATTGCTAATCGCCTCATTGGCCTTGTCAACGTGAGGCTGAGCCGCGGCTAAATCCGCTTCGCAGCTTTCTTTGTCTTTTTGAATCCGAACAGCATCCGACTCACATTGTTTCTTAATCGCTCCAACTTTTTCCTCTTCAATTTTAGCTTCTGCTTTGCTCATGTTCACTGTTTCTAGCATATCGTTTACTTTGCGAGTCGTTTGCTCCAACTTTACCTGCTCATCGGCCAATACAGCTTTTAATTTTTCGACATCCTTTGCACCTTGTTCAAGCTTCTCTAAACCCAATCTGACTCTACTCTCCTTTTCCTTGAGAGCAGAGAGTTTTTCATTGTACATGGATTTGTATGCTGCAATGAAACTTAAATAACTTTTCGGCGTTTCGTACACTTGGCGTCTCATGCTGTTAAAGTATTCATCACAGATATCAGAGATCATCTTGTGAACCCTGCCCATATGAGTGATCAATGACGACTTGACATTATCTGAGCAATCGAGCGGGAAGTCTTTGATGAAACCATGGCTGACACTAACAAGAGCCTCTTCAGGCCAGGGTAAGAACCAATCTATTGTGGGACTGCTCACAAGGCTGGGGAATTTGCGCGCCCTAATGGAAAATTTCGGGCTCAGTGGAGACATACACAAGATTATGTGTAAATTATCTCTAACACAGTCAGTAAAATATTGCTTTAAATTTTCGTGAGTCTCCTCCTTTCCCGGGCGGTCGCGGATGAAGTCGTTGTGAAGGTCTGCAGTCATTGCCATTAATTCATCTTTGACAAAAAGACCAGGAACTTCTCCCGTTGAAAGAATTGAGTTGATGGTTTCAAGAAAAACCTCATCCTTGATATCACTTTCGGTGAAAAGGAATACTGTTGGTTGACGCTTATGGCCCGCATTCTTGTACAAAACACGGATGTCATCTAGAAGAGAGCTCCTGTTGTATTGCTTGGTGAGAGTTATTTGGAAACACATTGCTTTAGAAATGTATGCAGCAAGGCGGGTCAGACTCTGTTTACCACTGCCGCCAACACCAACTAAAAGTCCACTGCCACGAGGCATTTCGATTATTCGAGTGATTCTTAGCATATGTTTCAAAGCATCCTCGAACAGAACAAGCTCCATTTTTTTCGACGGGTTCTCTTCATTGTACTTATCCAGAAACATAATTACTCGATTACGAATCATATCTAGAGCGCCGCCATCTTCGTAGATTTTTGGAGCTTCTTCAATCAAAATTCCATCTTCGTCGTAAACGTCGTCACGAAGAAAACTGACCATGTATTTCGGTGATGAGCATGCAGCATCGTATGCATTTCCAAACATATCTTGTCCAATTCCTCTGATCAATCCATCATAGCCTTCCTTGTCTCCGGCAGTGGTAAGTTTGTCACAGAAAACACGGTCGCATTCATGCTTCCAAAGACCAAGCATCATAATAGGAGAAGAAAAATTATCAATCTCTCCTTCTTTTGCACGCAAGCCTCCTTCAATAATAGACTCTTTCGGCGTTAACAAAATTCCTTGGAATATCCTGCTAAGGTCGCGCATGTTGAATACGTAGTGAAACTTGGCGGGAGTTGGTAACATCTTCGACTTCATGGACCTCCACAAACGAATAGTTGATTCTGTAAGCTTTCCAACAATATCCAGTGTTACTTCGTCGAAGTCTTTCGACGTAAATCGACCAAAAAGCATTTGACCGTAAATATCATTGATGCTAGTTATGCTTGGCAACACTAAATTGAAGATGAAAAAAATTCTCTTCAATCGATTCGGGATGTCATTTTTACCACCACCTGGATGCTGCATAGCAGCAATGTATTGCAAATCTTCGCATGTCTTAAAGTCGCCGCGTTTGTCTTTGTCGAGAAAATAGACCCCGCCATGTTCAATCATCAATCTCACCAGTTCTAGAGTTGTTTGATCGCCCCATGTGTTCACTTCGGGCATCGAAATGTCATCGAAGAAGATTGTCATCTTTTTCCCATTCGGCGGCCCAAAATTTTTGCCACCCCTCTTGTCCAGTTCGGCTTCAATGGCATACTGAGCCATACCAGGTGTTGTCGCAGAAGAAAAGTTGATGCGTTTTGTGAGCATTACAGTCGGGTCTTGTTCCGCTAGAAACATTACCTGAGTGCTTGTTTTAGCGGTTCCTTCTGCCCCCACTACAAGAACAGAGCCATTCAGACGATGAATTGTCTGAATAACATATTTTGCTCGGGTTGAATCCATCGTTGGTACAAGAAGGTTGGAAAAATCCAATTTGTCACTCTCGGGACACCTCCATGTTGGGGGCTTCCACTTCTTCCATTCGCCAGTTGAAGAATTGACAAAATATTCATATATCGTTTCGCCATGTTCAACTTCAGGCATCACTGCTGATTTATCCCTGTCGCGGAGCCACCTATCAAACTTTATGCGATCTTCGGCTTCGAGCAATGCCCCTATACTCCAACAGAGGCAATAAACAAAAATCCTCTCAAGCACCTTCTCGTTGTTTTCGATAAAAGATCTTCCCTGCCCCTCAGTAAGTCCTTCGAGAAGCTGGGTAAAGCTTGAAATTCGACCTACGCGCCCTTCTTTCATAACCTCTGACGTATTTCGTTGCAAAAAATCGAAACATGGACCAGGATCTACCCGCGTACATTTCCCTATCCACCTGTCAATGAATTTTTGCAAGAGAGCCTGGTAACTAGGATCGGCTCTTTTAAGGACCCAAGCTTTCAATACCGGTTCCCAATCCAAATCAGTGTCGCTGACATAAATGATTCCTGCGCGAGATACAGTTGCTGGTGATGCATTAACAAGGGTTTCTACTTCAAACATAATCTTGACGTTTTCTGTCATTGGGATGCGGTCGCCATTGGCAAGAGTGAGGATTTTATTGTCGTCTAAAACAGTATTGAGATCCTCGATCCAAATTGCGTCAACAGGCCCGTCAGCAATTATCCATGTATTGAACGCGTTATTCCTATTATTGTATTTTGCCCAAATCGCTGCAAAAATTCCTGTAGTCCATTCACCACTCGTGGGATCAGTTTCGCCGTACATCTCTTGTGATCGGATAGATTTTGGGTTGAAACGAACATCCTTATACTGAATACCATCATTTTCCTGCAGAGTTTCTTTCAAACATTTGAATATACAAGACTTTCCTCCGCCGGAAGGACCCACAAGCATGATTCCATGTCTAACTTTTGTAGTTTCGTAAAATTGTTTCACCTTTAGTACCCAACCATCATGATATATTAGTTGATGCCTTTCGACGACTTTTCTTAGGATTGCCTCTTCTTTGGGGTAGTGACCTTTCGGTGGCGATGAATAATCCGGGAACAGATCAGCCAATAGTGACAAAAACAATGGTACATCTTGAGCTACAAGCTTGGAAAGATTCATGTCTCGCACTATTCTATATACGAGCAAAGCTTCTTTTTCAGTTTCATTCTCTCGTTTTGTGGCCCCCATCGTTCGGAGGACAGAAAGAATATTCCGAAGGCCCCAGTCATAATGACGTTGGTTGCTTAGTTGTTCTTTACAAGTGGCATACAACGCGAAGAATTTTGCAGAAAGCAAGTCAAAATCTTTGTAGCCAACTGAACACATTTTCACCTTCTTGATTATCTGAAAGTCTGGGACCATCATCGCAACGCCCCTGAAAAGGGCTTTAAGGTTCTCTGGTAACTCTTGTCGTCCAGCATATCCAGGATTCATCGTGATGAAGAAAGCGCAGACAGGTTGAAGCGCAATGTTTTGAGGGTCCCCAGGGAATTGGAACAGCTCTACTCCTTGCTTTTTAGCGTTCTGGATTGCTAGTACCTGCTGAGCCACCACCGACAAGACCGGAAGAGTAATTCTATTAAACTCGTCAAAGCATCCCCAAAGCCCACCTTGACATAGCCCCTTGAAGATTTTGGCGCAATCTGTGTACTTCATTTGATCCGTACAATTTGTAACTACGACAAATATCCCTAGCGTATTTCCCAAATCTTTTGTAGTCTCAGTCTAGTGGTTGAGCAGACGGCGATTCAAGTGCGTTGAAATGAGGACAGCAAAAGACGTGATGGCCCATTGAGCAACACTGTTGACATACCTTCCCAGTCCCAGCTGGTCCAGCTGGTGCTCCACCAAAATACATGCCAAGTGCTTGGGCCAGTGTAATGTAGCATTTGTCAGTCAGCGGTGTAATTACCAGCCTTTCTTTAGCTCCAAGGTATTCGTACTGATAATTAAAGTCCACATCAGTAATGGAGACTACGGTGGCACCATCGCTGCTGACATCATCGGATGCGCTTGGGCGCCAGTAGAATCTGGCTTGCTTGAGCCAGTCAAAGTCATTTTCATCCTGAACTTTCTTAATCTCAACTAATTGACGAAGTTCATCGGCGATATCTCGCTGGTGTACGTGTACTGTAACCAAAGTCTCGATCTTCTTTCTGTTCACTTTCGTACCAAGGTCTTGGAGGCACCACATCTGCAGCTCTTCAAGCACTTTTTTTTGCCTTTCACAATTACTAGTTAGAGCTTTTGCATTGGATTTACATTGCTCAAGAGCGGTCTGTGTTTCGTATGTCCACATAATTTGTACCGCCAACAGAGCAAACTGAGCAATGTTGCTATCAACCAGTGGCCTCAGCTTGTTCGATGGATCACTTCGCGCTTCAAAGACACCAGCAGCGCATGATCTCGCGTGGTTTTTTAATGTCAATCTCATGGTATAGAGTAGGGTCGTGAGCCAATCCTCGATGTTTCCAACCGCTTTGACGGGTTTGATAAAAGGAATCACCTCGTGACCAACTCCGCCATCACCGTGGATTTTATAAATGATTGTCTTGTCTTTCTTGTCGTGCTCAACATACTGGATGGCATCGAACACATTTTCATAATAAGCATTCATGGCCAACGGATCAGAGCCTTGCGAGAGAATCGTGAGCAACTTTGCATTTGAGACGAAGTAGAATCGAGGAAATGCTTTCTGTTTCTGTTCAAGATATCCTTCAAGAGATTTCTGACACTTTTCGAGCTCTGCGTACATGGTAGGAATGGTATTTTGCAGCAATTCGTCGGCACAACATTCTATTACATTCCTACTCTGACTTGCCTTCGTCATTATTTTCGCCCAGTCTTTGTCGACCTTGGCAAATTTCTTCGCTTCTTTAGGAAGTTGTTTCGCAATGTCTCCGCCAGTGAAAACAGATTCGAGTGCACACCACATCGTTTGAACCTTCACCCAGCTCTCAATGGTGTCCGAAGTCTCAGAGAGCGTGGTCAACAGTTCTTGAGCAATTTTGCGGAATGGTTTGACGTGACGCATAGTGAGGACAGTCTGGAGATTCATTTGGACCTCTTCGAGTTCCTCGACGACTGCTGGAGTTGATTTTAGAATGTAGATTCCACGATCTTTCCATTCTGCGAAGAGAAATTCTTTCGTCTTCCATTGAGACTTGATTTCGCCCAACTGATGTTCAATCTTCAGCTGCTTATCGGCTCCGTCTGTAATCTCCTCAATTTCGTCCCGTGCTGAAACCAAATCTGCTTGAAGCAGTGTTTCTAGTTTGAAGTCGGATTTTCCTAAAGCGTCGAATTTAGCATTACAAGCGACCATAACATCCTCCCAATGTCTAGCTTTTATGGAATCTTTCGATAGCTCGCGGAGAAGAGGTAATATAGTTTGAAAGTCATCTATCTCTCTTTTCATTTGAGAAAACGATTCGTACTCCCGTAACTTCCCAGGCAATTTTTTGCATCGGTTGGCATATGATTCCATTGTATCAATCATTTCAGATATTTTGATTGTCACTGTTTCCCACGACATGAGTTTCCAGTCATTAATAGAGCGGATTACATCGGCATAAAGGTCGTAAAGCAATGATGCAAGTTTAATTTCTTTTTTCGCCTTTAGTAGACCAGGGTATTCTTGATGGGGGAGAGCGAAGAGAATTTCACCTCCGTGGTATAGATCAAACTTTCTCTCTCGAATTTTGATCTCTTCTTTGAAACGTGATAATCGATCAACGGCTTCCATTGGTGCGATCCCTTTCACCAGTGGACCATTATTGATGAAATCTCCCAGGAACTTGGGGCAAGGGTAAGACGTGAAGTGAGAACAAAATGAATTCAAAAATAATGAAGTTTCTGGCTGACAGAAGATCTTACATTGCGAACATCGACTTTGAACGCTCTGATATCGTTTTGAAGTTCTTTTTTATACTGGATTTGCTTGTTTGATAGCTCGTCGCCTCGTAGGAGCGCTTGCGCAATGAGCTTCTTCCAATGAGATCGAAGCACTGTCTTTTTATCGATTTCCTCTTTTTCCATGAAACCTGTTGGCAAATAACGCTCTAGAATTTGATACATTTCCATAATGGGTCTGATTTCCAATTCAATTGAACATTCTTTTTCTCGCACTTCTTTCAGGACTTGCATCATGAAACCAAGCGTGTCTAAGTCTTCAACTTTGCGAGAGAGTTTTCCCGTCGTAAAACGCATGTACTCGGTAATAGCCTCCAGCTCTGCCTTGGCCCGGATGTGCAATTTTTCAGAGTACTATGAAAAAAAACAGACATAAATCGCCATGAGTAGTACATTTTCGGAAGGAACAAAGATTCAATAGATAAAAATAAAACCCACTTTCATTGTCCAGCTGCGACAATCTTCGCTTAAATGTCTTTTCAGGTGCTTTGTGTTCAGCGAGAGGGCGCCGATAATATGGACTGAGTTGACTTTCTCGATTTCTTTCTCTTTTGATTTGAAGCGCTCTAATTCTTTCTCATAACTGTCGAGAGATGGATTTGTTACGAAAAATTTGTCGTATTCAGCATCTTTGTCGTCTTTCCAGAGCCAGTCATACTGATAGGAAATAGGATTTTAAGCGACAAAAGTGTAAGTGGTATTTTGCTTGTGCGACTATGATCAATTCAGTCGATTAGAAAGTATTTCTTACCTCCTTGAACGAGTTAAGGTAATCGGCGACAGTATTTCTGATACCTTGGACACACCCCGTCAGCAGCAACGCTACCTTTACAAGTTCGATGTCTTTGGTGATTCGTGTGAAAAATGTATGATTAGCTCTTTTCTCTTTTGGCAAAGACGAGTATCCCCAATCCTTGATCTTTTTGTAGCACGAAAGAACTGTCTGTGCGGACTTGTTTATGCATTGCTGAATCTGGTCGAGTGACGGTGATAAAGAGACACTTGGCGGCATGAGTTGAACATCAACCTCGAAAAATGGTTTAGAAACTCCGAGTATATTGCTTCCTTTCCTTGAGCCTATCCGCTTCTTCAATGCATTTAAGGAATTTTTTGCAGAGTGAAGAAGAGCCTGATACACTGAACGATTGTAATGATTGCGCAAGTTTGCAATATCATCATTTGATACAATTCCTATTTGCGATTCGAAATGATAAGATGCAATCTGATGGATCAGGTCTTCCACAGCCTTCTCTATCTCCATGTTCTTTCCTTGGAGAAACCGCGATATCGCAGTTATGTGAGATTGTTGCATAAGAACAAAATCTGACACCGTGAAAGAAGAATTCTCGGGTAAGTCGACAAGCAAAGTCTTCGTCACTAGCTTGATATTATAGTCAATCCGATTATTGATGACATCATTCATGCCACTAATGAGTTCTTGCAACTTCTTGAGTCCTGCAAATAAGTGGTCGATGTACGGCTCAATGTTCAAAGATGTCCAGGTAAGGGTCCTCATCCCCGGCCTTATCTTCCAATCCATATCATTGAAGTGGGGTTTCTATGGTTATATCGCAAGAAAAGGTGCGAAAGGTTGCTATCAATTAGGAGTGTCGCTAGGACGAAATCGCTCGTGACCAAATCAGTTCCTTACCAACACCTCTGCTGTGAGAGGCAGCACTTGTGATTTGATTCGATCGTATTCTTTGAGTGCCCATTCTAGTTTTCGATGAAAGGTCTTCAATTTATCCTCCTATGGAAGGGAGATAGAATGGCGATTACAATGATGGTGACAACTCAATCTAATCGAAATAACTGGTTTAATAGCTTACCTGCATGAGAGCAATCCGGGCACTTTCCGGGATGCTAAAACCCATTCTTTCTAAACACTTGGCTTCCCGGATGAGCTCGAAAATTTTCGGATCGAAATTGACGTAAAATTTTCCATTGTCAGGATGGCACACTATGAGCGTTGCTAGGAGGCCAGTTTTGGCGTGGTCACTTGATTGGCTCCAGGTGTTGTGCAACCAAACTTCGTATCGGACTATTGTTCTGGCTACCTTGTTGTACATTTTGACTATTCTTTTGCCGTCCTTTCCAGCGAGAACATTTTGATGCTCTTGAAACTGTTTCATGGGTTCTTCTATTCTTTTTAGCAAATTTTGCATCCAATTGATGCGTCCTGCAACTGGCGGAAAGTTCCGATGAATAGGCGGGTTTTTCTTCAATTTCTCGTACAGTTCGTGCATTCTTTCAATTTCAAGACCGTAATTGAGAAAAATCACGCTGAGCTTGGAGTCCAAACCGGCCTTCAGCGATTCTCGCAGAAAAATTTGTTTGAACTGATGGAACTGCTTCAAGGCGTTTTCGATCGACGAAATATTCTCGAACGATTGGTCAATAAACTGCTGCATATCAGCATCCAGGTCAAAAATGTGATTATTGAACTCGACGTAGTCACGGTCAAACTCGTTGTTCAGGTAGTCAAGCAAGTCGTTATTCTTAGATTGAAATTCCTTCTTGACGCGGATGAATTTGTCAATCATTGGTTCCATGCCTTCCAGTTTATTCTCTGAGAGAACTGTGAATTGATCTATCGTCGAGAACAATTCAATCAGCTTGGCTACCCGGCGTTGAAAAAGATCAAACTTTCCGAAGATCTGCATCTCGTTAAAACTAAATTGCTTGCTGGTCGGTGTCCGTTCCAGTTTCCTCTTGGTCGAACGGTACTGCTCTTGATAGGACTTATTGAGCTTGATCCCGGATTCGAGTAATTTGATGACAGACGTTGGCTCCCCCTGCCATAATTTTTTCTTTCCTTCGAAGCTGAAAATCTCCTGACACCGGACTACCATTTGATCTGTGATCTTCGAGAGCATGTTGGCCACTCTTTCTTCTGTGTTGTAATAGCGAGAAATTGAGTAAATCATCTGTTTTGCAACGGGTGAAAGGAATGTAAGCATAAGTAGTAAGGTAAGAATAACTACGAAAAATGGCAAAAAAACAACAGCAAGCTGAATTGAGTTTTACCTTAATTGAGTTCAACAACGCAGGCAGAGTATCGATCATTGATTGAACCGTGCCGGAATAAAGTGGTTCTATGAATCGATGAAGTGTAGAGAGGTATTTCAGGTTGTCTTTCGCTTCATTTACGGTCTCGATTGTCTCCATTTCGATTTGATTCCATCTTTTGATCCGCTGAATAGTTTCAGACTTTGGCTGATCTGCCGTTTTTGCGAACGATGACAAGACACTGATAATGTAGCGGCAATCTTTTCGCTTCATCACTTCAGTGATTGAAGATAACTTCTG
>JACCDI012190135.1_pt1 | contig 10593 bp, 9 predicted proteins | sample 7442791 | NCBI WGS metagenome assembly JACCDI01 (sample SAMN15323434, study PRJNA562643) | freshwater metagenome | isolation source: river surface water | place: USA:Blue River Watershed | collected 2017-08-15
CCCACTTTTAACATAAATCTATTCATATTTGAAATATACATATCTAGAACAATATTAAAAAGAATTGGTGTTTATTGAATGTAATTATTTTATTATAATGAATACATTTGCATATGCTTAAACTCCCAATTGATTTTGAAAATCAGATGAAAAGCCAACTAGGGCTTGAATATGATGATTTTTTAATTGCTTTGAATTCAGAAAGTCCAACAAGCATTAGAATAAACAAAATTAAAGATCAATCAAATCTAAATCTTGGCTTAGAGAAAGTAATGTGGGCGAGTGATGGTTATTATTTAGAGCAGAGGCCATCATTTACATTTGATCCGAAGTTTCATGCTGGTCATTATTACGTTCAGGAAGCATCGTCGATGTTTATAGAACAAGCAATAAAACAGTGTGTTGATTTATCAGAATCTATAATGGCTTTAGATATGTGTGCAGCTCCTGGTGGTAAGAGCACACATATTAGTTCTTTAATATCAGAAGATAGCTTATTAATAAGCAACGAAGTAATTGCTAGTAGAGCATCTATTTTAGTTGAAAACTTGACAAAGTGGGGTAATGCAAATACCATTGTTACAAATAATGACCCTGAGCATTTCCAATCACTTAATAACTATTTCGATCTAGTTGTGTTAGATGCGCCTTGTTCAGGTGAAGGAATGTTCAGAAAAGATCATGATTCTATAAACGAATGGAATATCAACAATGTAAATATTTGTAGTGCACGTCAAATGAGAATTTTGCATACTGCTTCAGAGCTTGTAAAGCAAAATGGCCTGATTATTTATAGCACATGTACATATAATTCTAAAGAAGATATTGAACCTGTAATGAGTTTGTTAAATGAGGGTGGTTGGGAATCAGTAGAGCTCGATATAAAACAATTCGAAGGTGTCGTATTAAATATTTCTAATCATCCGAAGAAATTATTTGGATATCATTTTTACCCACATAAAATTAAGGGCGAGGGATTTTATTTGACTGTACTTAAAAAAACAGATGAGACGAATGGTAGATGGCCGAAAGTGATGAAAAATGTAAATTTTGCAGACAAGCAAACTAAACCAGTATTAGCGAAATATATTGATTCAAATAAATTCGGATTTCTACAACACAACCAACAATCATTAGCATTTCCGAAATCATTAGAAAAAGAAATGTTGGGTATTTTAAATACCTCACTAAGAATTAAAAAATTCGGAATAGACATGGGTCAAGTGATCAGAGGAGAGCTGGTGCCAGAACATGCATATGCTATGGCTAATATTAACGAAAAGCCATTCGACATTTTACAAATAGATAAAGAAGATGCTATAAAGTATCTTCAGAAAAAAGATTTTCAAATTGACACTAATCTAAAAGGATGGTGCTTGTTAAAATACGAAGATGCTACTCTAGGCTTTGCAAAACTCATGGGTAATAGAATGAATAATAACTACCCAAAAGAATGGAGAATTAAATCTGATAAAGAGCTGTTATAATAAGCTCTCTATAATTTTTTCTACCGATACACCTTCGGCTTCCGCTTTGTAATTTCTTACAATTCTATGTCTTAAAATTGCATAAGCTACTGCTTTTACATCTTCAATATCTGGTGAGTATTTGCCATTTATAGCAGCATGACATTTAGCCCCAAGCACTAAGTATTGTGAGGCTCTCGGACCAGCGCCCCAACTTAAATAAGAGTTAACAAAGTCTGTTGAATATTCTCTATTCGGGCGAGTTTTAGCTGTTAACTTTACTGCATATTCTAAAACATTATCAGCTATTGGTATTGATCTTACAAGATTTTGGAAATATATTATTTGTTCAGCACTGATTATTTTTTTCAACTCAACATTTTTTGTGCTAGTAGTATTTTTTACTATTTGCATTTCTTCTGTAAAGCTTGGGTAATCTAAAGAAACATTAAACATAAATCTATCTAATTGAGCTTCGGGTAATGGATAGGTACCTTCTTGTTCAATTGGATTTTGTGTAGCAAGTACAAAAAAAGGTTTAGGTAATTCATGGTGAACACCTGCTGCAGTAACTGACTTTTCTTGCATAGCCTCTAACAAAGCAGCCTGGGTTTTTGGAGGTGTTCTATTGATTTCGTCAGCTAATACTATGTTTGAGAAAATAGGTCCGGGTATAAATTTGAAATTCCTATTTTCATCTAAAATCTCAGCACCTGTAATATCTGATGGCATTAAATCTGGTGTGAATTGAATTCTATTGCTAGACAAATCTAATACCTTGCCTACTGTTTGAACCAAGAGAGTTTTAGCTAATCCGGGTACACCAACTAATAAGCAATGTCCATTACTAAAAATAGATATCAATACTGATTTTAAAATATCATCTTGTCCGACAATTACTTTAGATATCTCTGTTTTAATTTCTCTATAGTTTGATGCTAAAGCATCTATCGCTTCTACCTCTGACTTATACATATTTATTACTTTTTAAGAGCATTTGCACTTTCATTAAACCATGGAGTTAAAACCTCACAAAATTTGTATTCATCATTAATTCTAATAAAAGTAGTACCTCTTTTTTTCTTGAACCAATCTGCCATTACTTTGTTTTGTTTATTTGACATAGCAGCTTGTTGTATTTTTTGATAATCATCTTTTAAGTTAGCTTGATGTGGGTCTGTTTTTGAAACATATTGAATCATTCTATATTGTTGATCACCTGAAGAAGTTTTAAATAAAGTTGCTTGAGCAATTTCGCCAACTTTCATGTTTTCAATTTGAAAATAGATATTGGGGTCTAATTGGTCAGTTGGGATTTTAGTAGATCCGTCTTGTTGATTTTGTAATAAGCCGCCATTATTTTTAGATGCTTCATCATCTGAAAATTTCAATGCAGCTTCTGCAAATGTCATTTTGCCAGATAGTATTAAAGTGTAAACGCTGTCTAATAACGCTTTTGCTTTTAGCATATCTGAATACTCAATCGCAGGTTTTAATAATATATGTCGAACGTTTACTTGTTCACCTCTACGTTCAATTAATTGTACAATATGAAATCCGAATTCTGTTTCTACAATTGAAGAAAGCTCACCTGGTTTAAGTTTAAAAGCAACTGCTTCAAAGGCTTTAACAAGTTCACCCCTACCAACAAATCCTAATTCACCTCCATTTTTTGCAGAACCATCTTGTGAATATAAAATTGCTAGCGTTGCAAAGTCCTCACCATTTGCTACTCTTTGACGCAATGCTTCTAATTTTTCTTTAGTTTCTTGTTTTGACTTTTGACTTAAATCTGGCTTCTTAATTATTACACCAACTGTAATTTCTTTATTAAAGTATGGCAAACTATCTTTAGGTATTTCCTCGTAAAACTTTTTGATTTCATTGGGAGTTACTGTAATTCCTCGTGTGATCTCGGCTTGCATATTTTGAGCCATAATTACAGCTCTTACATCTTCTCTTAATTCATCTTTAAACTCTAAAATAGATTTACCAATAAATTGTTCAAGTTTTTCTTGAGAACCAATTTGCGACATAAAATATTTAAGTCTTCTATTTAGTTCTTCTTCAACTTGTGATTCGTTGATTTCTAAACTGTCAATTTGTGCCTGATTCTGTAATAGCTTCTGAGTAAGTAAAGCCTCAAGAATTTGACATTTCAAATTTTCATCTTGTTTGTATCCTTGTGCTACATATTGAGCATACTGACCTTCTACATCTGATTGAAGAATTATACTTTCACCTAAAACAGCTACAATTTTATCAGCTAACTTAGCTTGTGAAAATGCAGTAAATTTCACTCCAATCAATAGCCCCAATACAATAAAAAATTTACGCATGTTTATTCTGATTTAAATATTTCAATATCATTATTATCTCTAGCATTTTTATAAACTTCATTCTCCATCTTATCAATCATCTCAACTTTTCTTTTATTGATGATAATATTTTTGATGTTCTCAATCTCCATGTCTAAGGGTGAAATATCTTCTTTATACTTGAAGGTTTTGACCTTTACAAGATAAATAAAGTCTTTATCACTTATTTGAATGTAATTATTATTTTGCAATACAGAACTCTCAGACAGTTTATCTAAAGGTATAACTTCTGCTAGTTGGTCATAATACAACCAACTTGTATCGACTAAACTATAGTCAGGAGAGAACTGCATACAATAAGTTTCTAGTTCTCTTTTGTCTTTCTCTTTATTTGACTTAAACCATTTTATTGCATTCTCAATTCTAATTGCATTTTTAGGCAATTTTATATAAGATGCTTTAAGTATCGTTTTCTTTAATTCAAAGTTTTCTTTATTTGCTTCATAATATGCCTTTATCTGTGCCGCAGTAACAGTTGTATCGAGTTTTTGAGCAATTATCTGCTGCTCGTATGCATAGATTAATAATGAGCTTTTGTAGCTCTCTAGTTGTTGCTCTATAGTTTCTAAGTCGATATCGACATTTTCTTCTGCTTGTTTTATTAATAAAGTCTGACGAACCCAATTTTCGATATATGACTGAACAAGTAATAAACTATCTTCATTGCTCGTGCCTTTTGGCACTATACCTTCAATATCTGATGGATATAAATAGACATCATAAACTTTCGCAATAGCTTTTTCCTTGAAGCCTAAATTGCGCTTCAAAAAATCGCATGAGCTGAGAGTTAATAAGAATATGATTGCGACTAAATATCTCATAGAGTAATAAGGCCGGTTCTAGCCGGCCTTTTGTTTTATTTTTTAATTAATGATCTCAAGACTGGCTCGTTCACCGAAACTTGATATTTTTTTCTTAATTCATCAAGCCATAACTTCTCTAAATAAGTTTGATAATCAGATGTAACAACACCTCTAATTTCATTTAACTTTTTAGGCTCTGCTTTTAAAACTTTTTTAACTTTTACAAATACAATTGTATTGTTTATAGGCATATCTTTAGTTACGCCTTTTTTCCATTGTATTTGGTCAATTATTGAGTTCTCAGATTTTTCAAATTTATCTGACTTTACAGTAAGATTTAATGGATTCGTTTGATTGATTCTTTTCAACAATGAATCTTGACTGATTTTTTTATTCTTTATTAATTTTCTAACATCAACTGCAATCGCTTCATTGGTGCAAGTGTAGATGGTAGCATCTAGTCTATCAGACCACATGTATTTATTAATATTATTCTTGTAGTATGCATCTAAACCAGCTGAATCTTTTACTGCTGCAGACCAAACTTTTTTATCGGTTAAATCAAACAATAAAATACCATCTCTATACTCATCCATCAATGCTTTAAATTCTGGGTATTTAACATCTAATCTCGACTCTTCATAATCCATTATAGTTTTAGATACATATGAATCATATAATTCTCTTCTAAATCTCTTTATGTTTTCACGTGCAATAGCAACCATATTTTGTTGAACATAAGCTGCATAGTCAGAAATTAAATATTTTTTACCATCTAGCGTAAATAGTACGTCATTTGGATTTACAGCTTGCTCTTTTTTGAATTGAAAAGTACCTATGACTGTATCTGCTTTGTCGTAAAATTTCTCTAATGCTATTTTATCTTCTTTGAAATTATATTCCTTTTTCAACTTTGCAATGAATGACTCTTTATTCAAATCAGATCTCGAATCTTTTCCAACTTTAGTCTTCAATTCATTTTTCATTTCATCGAAACTAGGTAAAGGCTTTCTATCAATTAGCTTAACTATATGCCAGCCATATGAAGTTAAAAAGGGCTTTGAGTAATCACCTGCCTTTTTTAAATTGAAAGCTTCTTTCTCAAATTCAAATACCATTTTACCTGCACTAAAATATGGTAATGCGCCGCCGTTCTTAGCACTTTGCTTATCATCTGAATATTGTTTTGCTAAATCTTCAAATCTTTCGCCAGCAACTAATTTCTTATATATTTCATCAATTTTTTGTTTAGCATTAATTGTGTCTTCTCCACTTGACTTATCTGCCAAACGAATCATAACGTGTGCAACTTTTACTTCTCCATTAGCTGGTCTAACATCTACAACCTTTACTAAATGATAGCCGAATTTTGTACGAATAGGCTGGCTAACTATACCTGGCTTTGTGTTATAGCATATGTTTTCAAATTGGTAAACCATATTAAAAACACTAAAATATCCTAGGTCACCTTTGTTCTGCTTAGCTGAAGGATCTGTAGATGCTTCCATTGCAACTTTTGCAAAGTCTTCTTTCTTATCTACAATTCTTCTGCGAAGAGTCATGATTTTATTATAAGCAGCAAGGGTGTCTTTCGGACTTGCATCGAAGCTACATGAAACTAAAATATGTGACGCCCTGATTTCAACTCTAGATCTATCGAAAGCTTCCTTGATTAACTTATCATTTACTTCTTTATCTGTCAAATAAGGTGCAGCTAATTGTTTTCTATAGCCAGATAATTCTTTCTTGAAAGAACTTATCGTGTCCATACCCATACTTTTAGCTTCAATAACCTTAAGTTTATAGTTGATGTATAATTCTAAATACTCTCTTAAACCTGCTTCTGTCGGGGCATCTGCATTCTTACTGTTGTTCTTTTTAAAAACGTATTCAAACTCTTTTTTAGATACTTTCTCTTTACCTACCGTTAAAATAACATCTGAATCTTGTGCATTAACATTTGCACCTATCATAATTGTAATTGCAGAAAGTAATAAGCCTTTGTACCAATTCATCTTTATCATTTCATTAGTTTTTTAAATTCCTATAATATCCTCGCTAAAATAGAATAAATTTCAAAGTGTTACAACGTCTTTTAAGGTATGATGGTATTTAAATCTTATTTTATATTTGCATTATGAAAGATTCATTATTAGCTGACAATACTTTAGCACTAAAATTATTGATTGATAGCCCTGTATACGTTCTTAAACAAGACATTACAGAGCCTACTAATGCTGAGGTTATTACTTCAGTCGCAGATGAACTTATCAGCCCTTATAAAGGCCGATTTTTAAAGAAAATATTATTTGTAATTTCTGGCGATAATTTAAAGCTTAGTGATAATGATTGGGATTTATTCAATAAAACAATATCAGCCCTAAAATTAAGTATTGATGATATTGCAATTTTTGAGAATAGTATTGATGAACCTATAAAAGATTTAACTTCAATTATTAATGAATTAAAGCCCAACAAAACAATAGTATTCGGTAAAGTTAGCTCTACAGATAATGCAAATACTTCGATTCTGAATTGTGAAACATTAAAAACTTTATCAGAAAATAAGGACTTGAAAATTCAATGGTGGAATTCACTTAAGGCCTATTTATCTTAAGATTTTTTGTGCAATAATTCTAAACACAAAATATATATGAGTTAATAGATTAGGAATCAAGCCATAATGTTTACTTAAAATTTCAAATCGCTCTTGAAGTCCGCGTTTATGATGTTGACTCGACATTCCCCCTTCCATAAACTTAGAAATATTTATACTCGTATTGGTAATTACCTTTGCATCTTTAATTGATCTAATCGCCCAATCAATATCTGCAGCAATCCTGTAGTTAATATTATATTGTTTAGACAATTCTCGTTTTACAATTATAGATTGATGACAAATAAGCATTCCATATCTAAAATCTTTCCAAGTTAGATTCTGAGGTGGCCTCAATCTTCTGTTTCTTAAGGCATTGCCTTGCTCATCAGTGATCAAGGTGTCTCCATAGTAGACATCCGAAGAATCATTGCTATTAAAAATATTCTCGAGTACATTACTATCACAGAACTCATCACCAGAGTTTAAAAACATGATGTATTTACCGCTTGCGAGATTCTGAGCTTTATTCATTGCATCATAAATACCTTTATCTGGCTCTGATTTCCAATAAGCAATTCTATCATTGTATTGCTGTATAATGTCAAGCGTTTTATCTTTAGAGTTGCCATCTAAAATAATGTGTTCAACATCTTTAAATGTTTGATTTAATATCGATAGGATGGTACGTTCGAGATACTGTTCACTATTATAAACAACGGTTACAATGCTAAGCATTGGTACGCTTGCATGAGAAATGTCAGATTTTAATCTATAGCCGCCTTCTTTGCTCATATTACATAAAAAAGCCCCGATAAATCGGGGCCTATTTAAATATTTTTAAGATTATTTATTAGGTCTCTTATTTTTAAACTTTTTACCGTTAGGTGAGCCTAATCTTACCATAGCGCAACGGAAACCTACTTCAGCACTTGCTGCCTCTTCATCTAAGAATCTTCTGATACCCGGATTTAAGTAGTACGCTCTGTCGTTCCATGAACCACCTTTATAAACTCTTGCTTTATTGTTAATCATACTAGCAACACCGTAAGCATACATAGATTCATCATCTAATTCACCACGCTTATCAGGGTTAGCATAAGTATCATAATCAACAACTTTCTTTATTCTACCTAAACTATCTTTTTCTGCGATGTTACCATCAGCATCTAATTGTGGTTTAGAATAAACGTTACCTCTGTATGGGTTGAAGTCATTTTTATCTTCAGGAGAAAGCGGACGGTAAACATCCATTACCCACTCAGAAACATTACCTGACATATTGAATAAACCATAGTCGTTCGGTAAAAATGCTTTCACCGGACCTGTAATGTCATAGTTATCATTTAAGTAACCAGCAACACCCATGTTATCACCTCTACCTCTTTTGTAGTTAGCCATCATAATACCATGACCTCTGCCAATGTTATCACGCATGCCTAAGCCGCTCCAAGAGTAAAGTTTTTTCTCATTTACGTTTTCGTATTTTGAATTTCCTTTTAAAGACTTAGCAGCATATTCCCACTCAGCTTCTGTTGGTAATCTATAGCTTGGTAATAAGATACCGTCTTGAACTCTTACTCTACGAGTAGGTTCTCCATTCGGATCTAAGTTCTTCATATTCTTTTTCACCAAACCTTCATATTGACCAGCTAAATAAGCTTCAGTATTGAAGTTATCTTCATTCACTTGATTAGGATTAACTTTCAAAATGCCTTTATCAATAAGAATTTGTTCATTTACACGATCAGTTCTCCAAGCGCAATATTCGTTTGCTTGAACCCATGAAACACCTACTACAGGGTAGTTTTGGTAAGATGGATGGCGTAAATAATTATCTACGAATGGCTCGTTATATGAAGTCGGATTTCTCCAAACTAATGTATCTGGTAAAGCTTTCTTATAAACCTCAGGATAATCAGCACCATAAACTCTTTGTAACCAATACAAGTATTCTAAGTAGTTTAAGTTTGATACTTCTGTTTCATCCATGTAGAAAGATGAAACTGTTACCCTACGTTCTAGTGCGTCGTGATCGTACATTAAGTCTTGTTCCATAGAACCCATAACTACAGTACCACCTTCAACAAGCACTAAACCTGGTCCGGTTTTTTGTTCAACATTTTTGAATGCCTGAAAACCACCGTTGTTTTTATCATTGTATTTCCAACCAGTGTTTGAAGACTTCTGTGAACATGATACTACTGAAAATGTCATTCCAACAGCAACAGCTAGTACAGAAAGGTTAATCAATTTTTTCATTGTCTATTGCTAAATTTTGCTTAAAACGCAGTAAATATATCTAATATTATTTTAAAATGCTAAAAAGAAGGACAATTTACCCTTTTGTATGACCTGCCTCTACCTCTTTTACCCGGCTGTGGCAACTCTACAGATAGTGAAAATTCATGCGCTCCTGATGCTGAGGCTCTTAATTGTGATGTTACGATATCGTAACTATATCCGAATTTGTAAATATCATATTTAACACCTACTAAACCAATAAATGCGTCACCATTCACTAAACTTGTACGGTACCATCCGCCAATAACAATAGGGCCTCTGTTATAGTACATACCTACGTTTATCTGGTTAAATGAACCTTGTTGTTGAAACAAGATATTTGGTGAAATAGAAGCATTGTATTGTCTTTTACCTACTGGTATAAATGCACCAGCATGTAATGTATATTTACGAGGCAATGGTGAATTACCACCAGTTACAGATTGGTTTGGCTCTGTTAAGTGATCAACAGTAAAACCACCGAAAAACTTCTCAGTATAAAAAATCGCACCGGCGCTGAAGTCTAAATAGCTAGTCGAAATGTTGCTTCCAAATGGCTCACCCGAAACTGGGTCAGGTCTTCCTAAATTATCAAATCTGTACACAAGTCCGTTCGTGTTTACAGCCGTATTCACAAATGAAGTAGAAATACCTGGTTTAATATAGAAATCATTAGTAACCTTAAGGTTGTACGAATAAATACCACCGACTCTTGTGCTGTTAAACACTCCATCAGCTTGCTTATCGTTAGTAACCAATAAACCTACACCACCATTTAAGGCAGGCAAGTATTGATCATAAGAAAAAGCTAAATTTTTATACGCATTACTTATACCAGGCCATTGGTTTCTATAATTAAGCATAAAACGCGGTCCACCTGCCGAACCTGCGAAACCAGGATTCAGGTAAAGAGGCGCAGCATAAAACTGCGAAAAATGCATATCTTGGGCATTTGATTGTATCAACGCCATCAATCCTGCTAGGGTAAGTAAGAATCTCTTCTTTAACATGTAAAACAAAAACAAGTTTCTAAGGTATTATTATTTTGTTGAAAACATCAAATATAA
>JACCDI011575325.1_pt1 | contig 10592 bp, 8 predicted proteins | sample 7442791 | NCBI WGS metagenome assembly JACCDI01 (sample SAMN15323434, study PRJNA562643) | freshwater metagenome | isolation source: river surface water | place: USA:Blue River Watershed | collected 2017-08-15
AGAAATATACATCAATTCAAAAAATGAACTATTTGTTTTTGACAATATAAAATTTGTCATTAATTGAACAATGGCAGAATAGAAGTATTTTATAGCAAATTACTATTTAGAAATTCAAAGTGACAACATAAGACATCTGAAAAAAGTTTGAGGAAGTCTTGAATTCATAGCAATTATGCATTCCTAGAATTAATCAGTGCAATAGCATAGGACATTATTTGAGGAATTTAAATTCATACAAAATTTGACAAGACAAATCATAAATTTATGATTTTGACAATGCTGATCATAATACTTACCAAGAATTTATGAAAAACAATTTGGTAAGTCAAATTTAACCAACAGAAAATTTTCATCATCAATATAAAATTGGCACCTAAATGAAAAATGACAAATTAAACACCACCCTTTAAGACATAAACATTTTATTTTAATCTTAACATTTTTATTTAACCAATCACACAGACCTAGCTGTAATTTGACAAAAACATCAACACAAAGTTCTTACAAAGAATTTTCGAAGAACCATGTAAACATGGTTTATTTTAACACAAATTCAAAGGTAAAAATTAAGCTTGTCTTTTCAATAAAGCAAATAAAGGAACTAGCCAATATTCATAAATTTTTTTAAAGAAATGAGATATTTTTACATCATCAGTCTAAAATTGGACGCTAAGAGGAAAGGTAGCAATTTAGTACAAAATTCTTACATGAACTTTTTTTTATTTTAAAACATTTGTTTCGCAGTCATATACCTAGCTCCAATCAATGCAAAAGTTTAACACAAAGTATTCAATAAAAATATTTTAACAATTGTAATGACTTTGTTCAAATTCACTCAAAACATTAAAAATTATGAACTTTTATCTTTCATAAAACTTAATAATCACACTTCAATCATCAAAAATTAGTTTCAAAACACCCTGATGAGTTGAAAAACTTAAACATTCAAACACCTAAAATTGGTACTATCTGTTGGAATGATGTAGAATTAAAAATAATGCATCTAAAAATGATTGCTAAATAAGGACATTTTAGATTAAACAATGTATTCAAAAGATCCTAAAAATGAATGAAACTAAAAATGTTCTGACAGGTTCTGACAATCATTTCAAAAAAAATCATCGGCTGTGTTGAAAAAACTTTGTACGATTGTAATTCCACGTGGAGGCTGATCATTTAAAAAAATTCCAGCAGAGATACAAAGTCATGGTGAAACCGAACTCGCCTTGATGACTGTCGTGGTTTCCCACTCATACAGTGTACCGTACGATTATGTCAATACAGGAGTATGAAACTAATTCACACAGTTTATGAGCTCGTCGAAGTCAGAGCGTCGATAACGAGCATACGCGTGGAATTTCTAACAAAAGATCAACAGGGTGTTTTTTCAACATTGGATATAAAAATGGGTTTCGTTTCCTTCGAATGACTGTTTGCCATTATGAGAATGCTTGCTGTCACAAAGAAAGAACAGGTTTACTTTTACTAAGATTAATTTTTACCCGAATAGTTACCCATCATCTTTTCTTCGATTTTCTGTCATGTCACCAACAAAATATTGCCTCTTCCACAGAAATCCACTTCCGACCACCATACACTCTCGAAAAAAACTTCAACTGCCCTCAATCATCCAAATCATTGATGTTTACGACATACACCTTTCACAGTCTGCTTATTTGAAGCATTCACCCTCCACACCGTCGTCTCCATTCATCGTAGCGTAGCTTCTATCTCCACGTAAATAATATGATTTTTTTTCGATCCCTTCTCTGTGCTCTCGTCGTAATTTCCGTCGCTTCGTTTTCACCTTCTCTACCATCACAACATCGGATTCAATCTCGCCTTTGTTCCGACAATCAAGGCGGTGGAACCGCATTTGCGACCGGCACCAAAATCGATCAGAAAGTCACCTCAAAAAGTCAGCAAAAGTCAAAGAGCAAAGATAAAATTAAGAAAGACACCGGTGGTCCATCATACAAGTCTCCGGAGGAACACGAAGACCCTCCTATGTATCAACTTGTCTTGATAGGCGATGCGGAGTATCAAAAGGATCACGTTGTCAGTAGATTGCAGGAAATTGTGAAGGATATGAGTGAAGAGGAAGCAGAAAAATTATACAAAAGGGCACAGAAAAAGGACGAGGCAGTCTTGGGGAAATTTCCAAAAGAAACTGCAGAGTTTCACGCGGAGCAATTGACTCGCTCGGAGCCGATCATTTATGCGAATATCAGGCTTGATGAGTAAGAATTGTGTTTCTAACCAAATCAAGTGACGAGATGATGGGTGTATCATGAACGGAATTACTGTTATTGGTACATTTCGTGTCCTGACGATTGATCAACAAAGTAGGTTTGTTGTCAATTCATCATCAGTGAAAGATATGAGGTGTTTGTCGAAATTCTCATGCTTCGAGCAGTGATAGTCTCTGCTCCGTTTTGGCTAATGTGCGATGTCAGACTCAATTAAAAAAGTTCTATATTTACAAGAAAACGTGTTTGGAAGTGCTATCTAGAGGGATCACAGCAACTGTCTAACAAGGCTAGGTAGATTTCTATCATGTAATGAGACAAATTTAGTTATCAATTCGCGTAGACCACCCACAGAGCGACGTTCTAACGTACTTTTTTACATGTAATTAGTGTTACGTCTTCAATACAGGAAGACGAGTATTTTGTACATTTTTCAATCTACTCATCACCTTCTGGTCTCATCACGGTCATCACAGGGGCAAAGTAAAGGTGCTAACAAAAGCCAAACATGACAGTTTTCACAAAAGCTTGATGATTTGGCACAGTGAAAGTTGAAATTCGTTGATTTGATTGAAAAAAAATATAAAACAGAATAATTGTAGCAGTAGAAAAATCATCTTCATCAAATAAAAACTTTTCTTGGAAGTGTGAAGTACTTGTTCATTTGAAATTGATGCAATAATGAGCATTTTTGTTTTTGTACCAAAGTCGCATTTTCTGATCATGATAAGTACAAAATTTAATGATAATGATAGCATAAGCATTGAAGATATTTAGTGCGAAAAATAGAAATGCTTGACTCCTATGGGTGCAGCAGGGCAACAACTTTAGTGTGACAATCATAGTGATGGCCTTATTCCAATTGCATGACAGAATGCACACCCACTGAAACTGACCAATTACAATACTAATACCCTGTGATATGTGATACAATACCATTGAAACAAGGTGGTTTCATTATTTGAAACTATGTGATTTTGTTATATATCTTTTTTACCCCATCAAAAATAAAAACTTTCACTTCATTTTGGATTACAACTTAATCTTTATCAGTAACCCATGCCTCAGAGAATAGAAGCATGCATAATTCTATAATTTCACATGGATCACTCTCATCGTTATACAATTTACAATTGTGTTATAATAATGGTGAAAAATGAGGAAGTAGAAATCCAAGAGCAAGATTATTTAAGTTGCTGTTAACATCCACTATAATGCATAGATGGTACTAATCTCATTATGAGTTTAACCCTATACCTTCCAACATGACAGTGAGAATCCAAAGTGAAAGCTTGTAAAGTAATCAAATCAGTTTCATTTAACATCAATTACTACAATCTGGATCAAGACAATAGTTGCTGATGAACATTTCAAATTTCATTGAGGATGATTACAAATAAGCAAGCCAAGGAATATCATGCAGTAACCCAAAACACCAAATGGTATTACAAATAAAATCACCCACAAGAGAACTGCAGGTCTCAAATTCATTTTTTGCGGAAAAACAAACAAAAATTTAAAAAAGATTGTCTCGGTCAGCTTCACTGGATGACTCCTCATATTTTAAGAAATGATAATAACTACATACCAACAATTGTAAAACCAATCAAATCTTAGTACAGCTAATCAAAAAAGAAGAGGACACAAATATCACAAGAAGTATAAATAAACCATGGAGTAGGATCATGCACTGCATTATATTTTTCTTCATAACAATTCATTGACAGTAGTCAAAAAGTGTCTCTTGATGCAAACACAAATGGCATTTTGGTTAATTACATAAGATAATGCAAATATAAGCAATGAACAATCTAATGTTTCAAGACATCATTCATAGGACTACACAGCACAGAAGATCATCTAGAAAGATTTAGTACCATGAGTATCAATGAATTTTCCAATTTCACATAAAAACTCCCATCTTATTGCTGCTGTGAATAATTCATATCCACCTTGAATTTTATGCAAATATCATAATCTTCACAATATGACACCCTTTTGAATGCATTGCAATCATAATCTGTTATAAACCATGAAGGTTTATGCAATGATAAAGATATCATGTTCAATGGGAAATATCACATAGATTTGTAAAGAATATCAATCTTTTTGTAAAGTCTCAGCTCTTTCAAAAATGACACTTTTTATTATAATAAAAAAGCAACACCTTACTTTTTATAGGAAAACCTAAAATCTCTAACAAGTAATAATTAAGTCTTTGGCTTCCTAAATGCACTCTACAAGTTCTTTTGTTGAGAATTTTTATTTTTTAAAGCCAGTACACTTGAATTCATCTCAACATGAGAGGAGTTTTGGTATGTGGAAGTGTATTTAATTCAATTTGTAGCTCAAAGTATGGTCAATTTTCATCAATAACAACCAACAATACCGCAAAAGATATCTTGGTCTGCATTAGTGGCTTGCAAGTGTGTTCCTGTTCCTGTGAAAGCATTTAAAGGTTGATGTTATAGTTGTGATGATGCATGGAAGTCAGCATTTTTGAACTCTAGTCTGCCAGCCTGTCATCATAAACAGCCTTGCAATATTTGACTTGCTGCCACTCTCTTAGACAACAATATAATGCCTAATACCAAGATTGATGTCATTTCTCTTTCATCCCTCCACCAGAGTCTATCACACACTCTATGGAGGACTAAGTATGAACTGGAAAAGCATGGAGAGTTCATACAAGAGAATTTTGTGTCAAGCATATAAAGTTGAGTTTGAAAATCTCCTCAACAATTACACAAATTCCACTCCTTGTCTTGATGTTGAGGGACAATGAAAGTAATCCCAGTGCCTCTGTGTCTTGCAGGGGAAAACAGCTCTTGCAAATAATATTGCAAATTTCATCCTCTGTTGCTATTATCAGGAAACAACCAAAGTGGATAAAGAATATTATCATGTTGAAAAGAAACAATATACCACTACATCTCTCTCAAACTGGTTAGTGACAAGATGAATGTGTATGGCTACTAACTCAATGAGGTACAGAAAGGATGGAATAGTAAGTCTGTATCAGTATGCAACCATTCTTTTTTCATCTTGACAATGTTATCAGTTACATATGCAAAAGAATAATTAAACGTAACCATATTAAAGTTCCACCCATCACAAGGACATAGGGAACACATTTTTCAAGTATTCTGGTGGATTTATTTTCCTCTTTGTATGGTTACTTTGAGACTTAAAAGTTGACACTGAGTTGAACTACACCAAATTGGGCATCTATCAAGATTAGTGTTTCACTGAAACCTAGATATTTACCTATGAAAAGGAGTTATCAACCACATTTCTGAATGGATTGCTGCTGATATGATGATGGATGGACTGTTGGGCCTGTCCACATTCAACATATTCTGGCAAACTAATTTATCCAACCTCAAGATCCATGCTACAGGAGAGGATACATGCCACAAGTACTTTGAATTGATTGTTGCAATTTGCAGGACAAACAGAAAGAGGACTGAAATGCTTGACAATACCAATGAGAAAGATAATATGCTGGTGAAGGTAGTTATCACCAACTAACAACTAACCACTTCCAAAGAAAAGGTTTTTGCTCTTGCTTGTTGCCTTGTCTATCAGTAATATGTCCACAGAGATCTTATCAACCAATGGTTGATATTGTGAAGAGATATTGACAGACAATACAAGTCAACAAAAATGATAACAACAGACATGGGAATATGAGTACTGAATGTATCCAGGATCTTACAAAGAGGCCCTATTTTTTCTCTCCAAATGATATATTTTTTCTCAGAGTTTTTTGATATTGTCATAGACTTCATGGATAAATTCATGTGGGGTAAGCCACAGGGAGGTGGAGCCAGCATTGTCTCTTGTTTTTATTGTTACCTAAAGGTTTATGTGTGTCGTTTCACCTTCTATTTTTGTTAGGTCTAAATATTCTTCTAATAACAATATATTTAATGGTGGATATCACCAGAATCTGTGATTGGATTGTATTTTTTGTCTGTGACAATTGTGCAAGTCAGAACAAGAACAAGAAAACAATCAAGTTTATGGTGTAGCTAATTGAAAGTTGGTTAGTGAAGTCAGCCTCACTTGTTTTCTTGAACAAGGGCGCACCAAAAATATCTGTAATAGGCAACGAACACTTATAAAGACAACATGCCACAAGAATAGCATCTGTACTAAAGAACATATGGATACTGCCCACTCCCAGAGTGATTATCTGTTGGTTTGATGCTTCAATTCAGAACAATTTAAGAAAATTTTGGAATGGCAAAAGGAAATGTATGCAGAGCCTCCTGATGGGATTGCCTTGCATCAATCTTGATGTGTGAGGACTTTGATTGATCCCCTAAAATTTATGGCCACAAGGTGTATTTTGGTGATGAAATGAAAAAACCCAAGCCCTCAAGTTGTGAGTGGCTGTTTGTCATTTGTCTTCAGAGAGCACATTGACCTGCTGATCATACTAGATCAGTTGAGTTTAATCTCACCTCCAAATTCAAACCACCAACAGAGGAAATGCGAAGTGCTTTTTGAGTGGAGAAGGCTTGTTCCAGAGGAGTTTTGAAAACCAATATCTCCCAAACCAAAGGAAGAAAGTATTTTCAAGTTTGAAGTTCATGAAGCAGAATGATGTGAAGAAAGTATTGCTGGAGGAATGCAAGAATAATTTAAAAGAAAAGTTGACAAAAAATTAGAGGAAGATGAGAAGTGCATCATGATATTATAGGAATCTGACAATATTATTGCTGACAGATTATAGTTTGTGCTAAAATTGAACAAGTGTAAATATAAAATTATATTAGAAATTGATGTTGGCAGTTGAAGGATATTTACAAGGTTTACCTCCATCTTGCTATGTATTAACCTTATGTAAAATGTACACTAGAAGTGACAGAAAAAAATCTGAACACAATCATGACAATGTAGTATTAGCAGACATATTAACCCTGAATAAGCAAATCAAGCATGTCATGCTGTTTGCAATGGGATTTAAATATTCAATAACTATATGGTTTTTATCCAACTTCTGATTTGAAGGTTGAAACTATCAAGCTTAACAATACCTGAGTTATGACCTCCTCAATAAAAACTTTTCAATCATTGAAGCAAATTCATTTTGACGGAGTTTAGTACAACAAACTCACACTGACTAGTTACAAACTGTTTCTTTATTTTTTGAGGAGAGACCATGTGAAAAACTGCAAAATTTAGTACCAATTGTGACATCAAACTTTGATCCTAGCATTTTTTCTGTCAATAAATCATATCAGCAGATAACTATATTAGAATGATCTTGAAAAATATCCCATGTCCAACCTCCATACAATATATTGTTTTGGTCTGAATTAATTTTGCCTGAATGATTTGCTTTTGAGAAATATTGAGATATTTAGACATACTGTTTGAATTCATTGAGATACTATCTTTTTGACTTGTTGCCTTCTTGGTCCTATGTGCTCTTGACTCATAATCATTTCATACTTTAGTCAATAATATCATCTGAAACTTATTTGTGAGAAATGTTTGCTTCTAGCTCTTGAATGTGAAAAATTACCATGGATCAATAAGTGTAAAACAGCATTTTGCTATCATTTGAAGAAGGAATCTGTTACTCAAACTATTATATTTTGATTTTTGAATGTATTATTTGATCTGTAATTACTCATACCTAATTGGTGTTTCTGTTGTGTGATAATAAGCAAGATGTCACACCTCTTCATTGCCTCTTTGTACCTACCAACCATCTATTGCTGTATCTATTTACTATAAGGGGGAAAGTCACAACACTTACACAGCCAAAATTTTAGTTGTTCAAAAATATTATACAGCATTAAAAACCAAATGTTCTCATTGCTGTCAAGTTGTTTGAAATATGATACAATCTCTGCCCAGATCTATTCCATCTCCAAAGTGGGCCATAAGACCACACTACTTTCCTTGAATATATGCAACACTGCCAATAGATCTAAATTGAATTGAACATCACTATAGCAAAATAAATTAAAAATATTGTGCTGAAGATATATAACTAACAATCAAGCCAAAAGTAGTAGATGATGAAAAATTGGGAAGTACGAATGGATACAAATCAATCTCACATTAGGTAATGGATGAAGACAAGATGACATTCACACAAATATGAAGCCATGGAAATTTTGACTCATGCTGCTATGAATTCCAAAAATAACCAATGTCGGAACTAATCCAGAAGGACTTATTTTATCTATCAGCAACAAAAAGCCACTATACTCAATCTTGTACTGACAGGATTATCAATTGAATCATACCCACATGTCCCATCAGCATCAGTAGTTGGAAAACTGTCAATCTTCAGGGTTTTTTCAGAAAAATTTATTAGCAGTTTCTTATCAGTAGCACCTTTAAGATGACAAATATCTTTGAGAGACATGTTATTGCACAAAATTTTTACAATATGTACCTAGCAAAACAGTTGACAGTAGAGGGAATGTCATGACACGTTTGATCAGCAAGACACATAAGAATTTTTTTCCATGCTGCTGTGTTTTAAATCACTGGCTCTCAATTCACACCTTTGGCAATAGACACCCCTTGACAAATGTATCATTTCAGTCCAAGAGCTTCCAATATGCACTTGATCAGACCTTTCTATAACATTCTAAAAATCCTCTCTTAGGAAATTGATTAGGCTTAATTTCAAGCAATCCAGCCATATGTCATTGTGATCTAAGTGAATCCCTTCAGCACACCATCGCATGACATCTAGATAAAAAATGACTATCTCATCCCTTTACTAGAAGATCATGTCATTGATGTACCAGATGTTAAGGACCTCTTTCCTAATTACAAGGCAGAGAACCAACTGAACTTGAGGCGGACTGAAATTTCTGACACACTGATTGAGATACTGCCAGAGGGGGAAGGACTCTGGTACAATCATGTACATTTTTCTCAAAACAAAGGACCCTGTGATTCCAATGTATTCATTTGTTTGAAAATTGATCCAAAGATGTCTGTCCACATAGTTTTTACTAACTTTCACAAAAGTAGCATGAGGAAAGGTAACAGTATCATTAGCTTGTATTTGCTAGGTTCCAAGAATATGAACTACTTGAAAAGTGGTCCATTGGACAATGGGGATATAGATCTCAAAACTTTGATCCCTTTCTTTGTCTGGTGGTGAAAATTGGAACTTTCTTGAGTCAAAAGGAACAAACAAACTCACCATTTCTGATACAGCCAGATTCGTGTTACAATTGCTTGTTGCTTGCTTTGTCATAATTTTTTGGGTTTTGTTCTGTCAGGATTTTAGGACTATGCAAATGAAGCACCATCAGATGTGACAGGAGCATTATCATATTCAACAAAAGATGTGTTAGGGGTGCTCCCTCTGGAGAATTGATTGAAACTATAGAATGACTAGATTCATTAGTGGCTTATGTATCTCCAATTCATCTCTCTGTAATAAAGTCTAAAGTGAATAGTTTGAAATCATGCTGCTGTTTTTGGATTGCTCAATAATATAAAAATGGGTCAGAAGGATCACCAGGAATTGTATCAATCCACATGACTTGTTTTCAGTCCTAAGCAAAACATTAACATTCATCTGGCTCATGATGAATAGCGCTGTGCTGGGAGTCACTCAACCAGATATTATCAAGAGCAAAGGAGTGATAAACAACAAGGTCATTGAAGAAGAAAGGAGAACTCATAAGAAAGAATGAAAAATCTTAGTTGGAAATGGCCCGTCCCGTCCCCTGGCAAAATTGAGGGGACATTTTGAGGCCAAGGACATGTCCAGGACGTGTCCTTTAAAAGTCCCAGGACATTTATGTTAATAATGTCCGCGGCCCCAAAGTCATTTGAGGACATATGTCCTGTCCTTTCATTCCCTAGAGGACATAATTTAAAACTTAAATAACTCTTAGAGAAAAAATATTAAAAATAAGTAAAAATTATATTTAGATTCTACTCATCGAGATCTATCCAAAAATGCAATAAAAACGCCATAGTGGCGTGACAAGAAATTTTTTAGTAATGGTGGTATTAAACTTTGAAAATTTTTAACAATAGCACATACTTTAAAAATAATATTACTTTTTAAAAATAATATTACTTTTTAAATATATGTAATTTTATTAAAAATTTATTTTTACAAAAGTGTTTTTTATGGAAGACAACAAAAAACTCATCACCCTCTGGATCACCCCACTGGGAGGGGGGACCGCCTTCAATGCCAGCAGCATGGGTTTTGGGGCTCTATCAATGCCGCTGGCACAGGGATTGCCATGGGAGCAGGATTGCCGTCAGCCCAGTGCCACAGAGAGGGGGGCCCTGTCGATGCCACCAGCACAGGGGGGGATTGCCATCAATGCCAGC
>JACCDI012207252.1_pt1 | contig 10592 bp, 10 predicted proteins | sample 7442791 | NCBI WGS metagenome assembly JACCDI01 (sample SAMN15323434, study PRJNA562643) | freshwater metagenome | isolation source: river surface water | place: USA:Blue River Watershed | collected 2017-08-15
CCTTGGCATCGGCCAGCTCTTTGATCCCGGCGATCACAAAACCTACTTCGCCTGCCGAGAGGTGTTTACGCGGCTCAGACTTGGGTGTGAACACCCCAACCTGCTCGCATAAGTGGATGGCGCCCGTTGCCATGAAGGAAATTTTATCTTTGGGCTTGAGCACGCCGTTGATCACGCGAATCAGCATGACCACGCCAACATAGTTATCAAACCATGAGTCGATAATCAACGCTTGCAGGGGTGCCTCGGGATCACCCTTGGGGGCAGGAATGCGGGCGACGACGGCCTCGAGGATATCGTCGATCCCCATGCCGGTTTTAGCGCTTGCCAAAATCGCGTCCGTGGCGTCAATCCCGATGACTTCCTCAACCTCGGCACGCGCGCTCTCCGGATCGGCCTGGGGCAAATCCATTTTATTGAGAACAGGTACGACCTCTACGCCAAGTTCGATCGCCGTGTAGCAGTTCGCAACCGTTTGAGCTTCAACGCCTTGAGAGGCATCGACGACCAGCAACGCGCCCTCGCAAGCGGAAAGAGAGCGACTGACTTCGTAAGAGAAGTCGACGTGTCCGGGCGTATCAATCAGATTGAGGTTGTAAATCTTGCCGTCCTGCGCTTTGTAGTGCAGAGCAGCCGTCTGGGCCTTGATGGTGATGCCCCGTTCGCGCTCGATATCCATGGAGTCAAGCACCTGCGCAGACATTTCACGATCAGCCAGTCCTCCGCAGCGCTGGATCAGTCGATCCGCCAGGGTGGACTTGCCATGGTCGATGTGGGCAATGATGGAGAAATTGCGAATATGCTGCATAACACCTGAAAAGTAAGCGGGCTAGCAAGCAAAAAGGGGCGCTCTGCGCCCCTTTTGCGGCAAACCGCTATTCTAGCCGTTCTTGAGTCTATTTGGCGGGAGTCACTGCGACCCAGCGGGTTTGATCCCCTGTTCGGACCATCAACCCGACAGGACGGGACTTGTCCACACCGGCGATCACCTTGGCGAACTGCTCGGGACTCGTAATGTCACTGTCGTTGGCAGCCAAGATAATGTCACCCTCGGCGATTCCTGCCGTGGCTGCAGGTCCGGAAACGCTTGTCACCTGGACACCACCTTTGATGCGAAGTTTTTTCTGCGCATCCGCGGCCACCGGCACGACGGTCATCCCCAAAACTTCAGTTTGAGCCGTTGCAGGCTTGTCCTTGGGAGCGGGGGCCTCGGCTGTGCGCTCTGCCTTGAGTTCCGTGACAGTCACATTGAGTTTGACAGTCTTGCCTTTACGCCAGACCTCGACAGGTGATACTGAACCTGGCTTGGTTTGACCCACAAGTCGCGGCAAATCAGACATTCTGGTGATCGTTTTACCGTCAAACTTCAGGATCACGTCGCCTGGCAAGATACCGCCTTTTTCAGCCGGGCCGTCAGGCTCAACACCGCTCACGAGCGCGCCTTCGGCTTTGGGCAAGCCGATCGCCTGAGCGACATCCTTGCTGACTTCACCGATTTGGACACCGATGCGACCACGTGTGACGCGTCCGGAGGCCTTCAGCTGGTCGACGACTTGCATCGCTTCGTCAATCGGGATGGCCAGGGAAATTCCCATAAAGCCGCCACTGCGGGAGACGATCTGGGCGTTGATACCGACCACCTGTCCCTCCAGATTTAACAAAGGACCACCCGAGTTACCAGGGTTGACCGCGACATCGGTCTGAATGAAGGGTAAATAATCACCCGTCTCGCGACCCAGTGCGCTGATGATGCCCGAAGTCACTGTCGACTCCAGCCCAAAAGGCGAGCCGATCGCCAACACCCACTGACCTTTTTTCAAAGTCTTGGCGTTGCCAATTGGCAGAGTGGCCATGCCTTTCGCATCAATCTTGAGTAAAGCCACATCGGTGCGCTGATCACTTCCAACTACCTTGGCCTTGAACTCGCGGCCATCGGTCAGCGTGACAAAAATATCTGTCGCATCCGCCACCACATGATGGTTCGTGAGCAAATGACCATCTTCCGAGATAAAGAAACCAGAGCCTACGCCGCGTGGAACGGAGCGCTCTTCTGGCTCAGCGCGTCGTCCGCGTGGACCTTGCTGGGGACCTTGGCGCCCACCAGGTGGCACAAAATCAGGGCCGAAAAAATGACGAAACAATTCGTAAGGGTCCTGTCCGGGGGCGCCACCCGAACCCGCACGCGAAGAGACTTTGGCTGTCGTGCGAATATTCACCACGGCTGGTTCAGACTTTTCAACAATGGCCGTAAAGTCTGGCAATCCAGCATTACGCGCTTGTGCAGGCGTGACATGCAGGCCACCGAGCAGCAATGCCATGGCCACCATCAATGTGCTCGCGATGCGACGCATGCGAACAACAGGCTGATACAGATATAAGTGTGACTGATCTTGCATCATGAACTCCGATTTAAACATCCCGGCTCGCTGCTGACGCCAGGTTAGCGCGCAGACGTCGAGGGGACGTATTGAATTGACTGAGCCAACTGTTCAAGGGTTGCGGCCGGCACTTCACCCAGAACGGTCAACCAGAAGTTTGCTACTTTGATCCCGAAGATATTCACTGAGCCACTACGCGCAGCGCCTTGGGGTTCATACTCAGACCGTTCTGGCAAATAAGGTTCAATAAAAATTGAAATTGTTGCGAGACCATCTGATAAAACGAGTTGATTGACTCGCTTGTCATCGGAAAAAACTCTCTCGAGCTGCGAGGTCGGCACATAGCCCGCAGGGGCTGCAATCCTCCAACCTTGCGCAAATAAATCCACTTTCGAATGTTGCGCGCGGACAGTCCGCCAATCGGTTGTCGTCCAAGTTGGCGCGAGCATCGCCTCGGTAATGTCGGCTCCGATCGCGACTTGCGTAAATGCGACTTGCTCGATCACCACACCATCATGTCCGACCATCTGTGCTTTGAGCAACAAATTCGATTCAAGATCTGCGCACAGCCGATAACCATATCGATGGGTGTCGCGCGGTGTAATTTCTATGCCGCGACAAGGTCGACCCGCGATACGCAAGACCTCGGGGGCGAGTCGCAAACTATAATTTTTTTCCAATGATTGCGCGTTGTTGAGCAACAGACCGGGGAAACGGTCACCGCGTTGACGCTCAAGCAAAACGAGCTTGCGATCAGGCATCAAGCCTTGCACTTCATCATTGAAACGCAAATATTCACGCGGTGCGCCGTCAAGAACTTCGATACGCTCTTTCTCATTTTTTCCATCGAAAAAATGTGTAATGCGCGAGGTCTCGAATCGCCCACCTTGCTGAAAAGCGAACAAACCCAAATAATTCAGCGTACGTGCCGCATGCTGGATTTGTCGCACGATTTGTCCGACATCAGACTGGTCCGTTTGTGGCGAAGCAACTTGTTGACTGGCACTGGATGCCGCTTGCGAAACATTTTGAGCTAATGCCGTTTGGTTCAGTGCGCCCGCAATCACCAGCATGAAGGACAAAGCATACCCAACCGCGCGCGACATTACCGCATAGCTCCGAAGGAAACCTGACGAACATTCGCCGGACCTGAAATTTCGCGATGCGTATTGACATAGTCACGGACAACAGGCGCATTGAAAGCGACTTCACTGGCACGCACTGGGGCAACGTTTGTGACCTCGGCGACCTGTTCAGCGGGAGAGGAAAGCTCTGGCAACAAAAATGGCTTGGCGACCCAAATCACCGATGCTACGGCTGCGGCCATGGCAACACCTGGCCAAACGGTTCGCCCCCAAAATCTCGCATGCGTTTTGCCAGGACGGTTGATTCTTGTGGATTCGTTAGGAGCAGGCTTGGCTGTCGCGATGATCGGTGGTTCATTTGCGAGAGCGAGAGAAATACGTTTTTGCAAGGAGTGCGTAGCAGGGAGTGCCAGCTCCGGCGTACGCAGGGTGTCGCCGATCAGGTGGTACAAATCCCAAGTGGCTTGCCCTTGAGGTGACATTAACTGCTCTGGCATGCCAGTCTCTGCATCGCCGTCCATCCAGGCTGAAATCGCTTGCTGCGGCTGTTGGGTTGACTGATTCATGTTCGAGATCTCGTTAGATTGTTTCATCGTTTGAACTCCTCACCAGCGTCGATCGCCGGTATCACCCAGCAAGGGACGCAGTCGTGTTGCGATGGCCTCGCGGGCCCGAAAAATCCGGGACCGAACCGTGCCAATCGGACAACTCATACTTTCAGCAATATCTTCGTAACTCATACCGTCGATCTCACGCATCACAATCGCATTGCGTAATTCTTCGGGCAAATCATTAATAGCCTTGTTCACGGTATCCGCGATCTGGCGACTCGCCATCTCTGATTCCGGGTTGCTACTGTCTGTTAGGTTGTCAGTTGCGTCAAAAGTTTCACCTTCTTCGTTTTCTTGTGCGGAAGGTGTACTTGGACGACGATTATTTTGAGCCAGCCAATTGCGGGCTGTGTTGATCGCGATACGGTAAAGCCATGTATAGAAAGCACTTTCACCTCGAAACTGAGGTAAAGCGCGGTAGGCTTTTATAAAGGCTTCCTGAGCCACATCCTCGATTTCACCGGGATCACGAATCATGCGCGACAGTAAGCGCATGATTTTTCTCTGATATTTCAGCACCAACAGGTCAAATGCCTGTTTGTCTCCGCGTTGTACGCGCGCCACCAATTCGGCGTCTACGTCGCGTTCACTCAAGCTGCATCCCCTTTTGAATGACGACCCGACCCCTCAAGCTGACGAGCCGCTTCAAGTGCGACCGCATGGAAAGCCAGCGGGCTCAGGCACTGCCTCCAGACCACCACAATGAGGGTCTGAGACTTGTTATGGGGACGATTCTGCAATTTCAAACCCAGGCTTAGTCCAAAAAAATGATGCCAACGCTGACTGACAATAACCTCTATGCTATCAGTCAGGCGAGCGTCTTTTGAAAAAAACGACAATTGCCACGGTTTTTCAGAATAAACATGCAGAATGCGATCTTGAGTGGCTTTCCCGTCCTTCAGGCGCCCGAAAAAATGCACTAAAAAGGGGATCGTCGCCAAAGAGTACGCGAGCCAGACATTCCACTCCATCCAGAGAGCGGACGTGACAAATGCCCAAGCCGCCACACTCAGCAGGCCGAGTTTGAGTGCCGCCACCCAGCCGGGCTGAGTGAGCGGGACCAGCAAACCTGACGATGAAGACGGATTCGTCAAATACGGCGAACGGCCATGGAGCCGTTGGTACCACCAAATCCAAAGGAGTTGGAGAGCGCGACATCAATCTTGAGATCCCGCGCGGCATTCGCGCAGTAATCCAGATCGCACTCGGGATCCTGATTGAAGATGTTGATGGTGGGAGGTGAAATCTGATGATGCACGGCGAGCGTGGCAAAAACAGCCTCGATACCGCCGGCCGCGCCCAACAAGTGACCCGTCATGGACTTGGTGGAGTTGACCACCAGTTTTTTAGCGTGATCACCGAAAGCGAGTTTGAGCGCCTCGGTTTCGTTTTTGTCACCAAGCGGGGTAGAGGTCCCGTGTGCATTGACGTATTGCACCTGATCTGGGTTGATACCACCGTTACGCAAAGCATTCACAATGCCACGACGTGGACCGTCGCGATCGGGAGCCGTGATGTGATGCGCGTCACTGCTCATGCCATAACCAGCAAATTCGCCATAAATACGGGCACCACGCTTTTTGGCGTGCTCGTACTCCTCGAGGATCAAAACGCCAGCGCCCTCACCCAGCACGAATCCATCACGGTCCCGATCCCAGGGGCGGGACGCCGTGGTCGGATCATCGTTTCGTTGCGAAAGTGCACGCATCGCAGCAAAGCCGCCGATGCCCAGAGGAGAAACCGTTGACTCGGCACCGCCAGCCATCATGACATCGGCATCGCCATATTCGATCATGCGGGCAGCGTCACCGATAGAATGCAAGCCGGTGGTACAAGCCGAAACAACGGCGTAAGACGGGCCCTTGAAGCCCAGCATAATGGAGAGCTGCCCCGAAATCAGATTGATCAGGGAAGCGGGAACGAAAAAGGGTGAAATGCGTCGGGGTCCACGCTCGAGATACTCGGTCTGAGTCTCCTCGATGCGCTGCAAGCCGCCGATACCGGAACCCACGATCACACCCACACGTTCAGCATTGGCCTCGGTGATTTCCAGACCGGAATCCTTCCAGGCCTGCATGCCAGCCGCAATACCATAATGGATGAACGTATCCATTGTCCGCGCCTCTTTGGCGGGAATCAGCTGGGTAATGTCAAACCCTTTCACTTCGCCGGCAATATGGGCATTGAACGCACTTGGATCAAAGCGTGTGATCCGTCCGATGCCAGACCGACCGTTAACGATATTGTCCCAGGCAGTGGCGATATCGTTGCCCACTGGGCTCACAATGCCAAGACCTGTAATCACGACCCGTCGCTTCACGGAGCACTCCTCAAATATGATAATGGCGGCCAAGAAACCTGACGCACCGAGTCGGGAGCCCAAAGCCCCGACCCTGCGATACAGATTGTCCTAACCGCCTGAACCTTGAGCGCATGATCCTTGCGGGATGCGCAGTGCTTACGAACGGATAGCCTCCGTTTGTAAGCAGACAAAAATTACTTGGAATTGGAAGTGATGTAATCGACGGCCTGTTGAACGGTCGTGATTTTCTCTGCTTCTTCATCCGGAATTTCGGTCTCGAACTCGTCTTCGAGTGCCATGACCAGCTCAACCATGTCGAGCGAATCGGCACCGAGGTCGTCAAGAAAGGAAGATGCGTTCTTGATCTCGGCTTCATTAACGCCAAGTTGTTCAGCGACGATCTTTTTGACGCGCTGTTCGATGCTTTCCATGCAAATCTCCAAAGGGGAAAAGTCCGGCGAATTATAGCCAACCGGGAGAAAAAAAACCTATTACATGTACATGCCGCCATTGACGTGCAATGTCGTGCCTGTGATGTAGCCTGCGTGAGGTGACGCCAAAAACGCCACCGCGTGCGCGATATCGCTGGCCGAACCAAGTCGTCCAAGCGGAATTTGTCCCAAAAGAGCCGTCGTTTGGCCCTCGTCCAGCGTGCTGGTCATGTCTGTTTCAATGAACCCGGGCGCCACGCAATTGACCGTGACGCCACGACTACCCAGCTCACGAGCCAGCGCGCGACTCATGCCGGCGACTCCGGCCTTCGCTGCCGCATAGTTCGCCTGACCGGGGTTTCCACTCGAGCCCACCACGGAAGTGATGTTGATAATGCGTCCCCAGCGCGCCTTCATCATGCTGCGCATGACACCGCGTGACAAGCGAAATACCGCACTGAGGTTGGTTTGCAACACGGCGTCCCAGTCTTCGTCTTTCATGCGCATGGACAAGTTGTCGCGCGTGATGCCGGCGTTGTTGACCAGAATATGCGGACCACCCGATTCTTTGGCCAAAGCATCCAGCAAAGCCTCACAACCCGCCACATCGGTCACGTTAAGCACAACGCCCCGGCCGCCGTGCGAAGCCAGCATTTCCGTCACGCCAGCCGCCCCCGCTTCGGTCGTTGCCGTACCAATCACGATCGCACCACGCGATGCCAGTTCGAGGGCAATCGCGCGACCAATTCCGCGCGACGCACCCGTGACGAGAGCGACTTTATCTTTAAGGTCCATGACATTCATCCTTGAGCTTTTCGTTAGGCAGCCGACAGCGTATCCAGGGCGGCTTGCATCGACTCTGGGTCTGTCACCGAGAGCGCCACCAGGTCCGGGTCAATGCGTTTGACCATTCCTGTCAATACCTTGCCTGGACCGCACTCGACCACATGGGTGATGCCCTGGCCGCGCATGGCCTGGATGATCTCCACCCAACGCACAGCATGCCAGGCCTGACGCACCAAAGCATCCCGGATCTGCGCAGGATCCTGCACAATCGCCACATCGACGTTGTTAATGACGGGAACCTGAGGAGCAGAAACCTCCACGGACGCGAGAGCCCCTTGAAGCACCTCAGCGGCTGGTTTAAGCAAGCTGGAGTGAAACGGAGCGGAGACAGGCAAAAGCATCGCGCGTTTGGCGCCTGCCGCCTTGGCAGTCTGAATGGCGCGCTGCACGGCTTCGGCGTGTCCGGCGATCACCACTTGCGAGGGCGCATTGAAATTCACGGCCTCGACCACTTGTCCTTGGGCGGCCTCGGCGCAAGCCGCGCGCACCGCATCGTCCTCCAAACCCAGGACAGCAGCCATGGCGCCCGTGCCCACAGGCACAGCCGCCTGCATCGCATCCGCGCGAATACGCACCAGACGCACCGCATCAGCCAGGGACAAAGAGCCGGCAGCCGTCAATGCGGCATATTCACCCAGACTATGTCCCGCCATCAAAGAGGCCACCGGGCCTCCGGCCGCACGCCAAGCCTCGAACATCGCGACACCGGCGGTCAACATGGCTGGCTGCGTGTTGGTTGTCAGATTGAGCTGTTCAACCGGGCCCTCGGCCATCAGTTTGCCGAGATCCTCTCCCAGCGCGGCGCTCGCCTGGGCAATGACTTGCATGGCGGCAGGATGACCTGACCAGACATCCATCATGCCAACGGACTGGGAACCTTGACCAGGAAATACGAACGCAAATTTCATGATGTCGCTGTGCAAAAATAAGTGAAATATGGATAACTGAACATTACTACATCAGTGTCTTTAAGTACTGTTACATACGTACCAGTACCGAACCCCAGGTAAACCCGCCTCCAACACCTTGCATCAACACAAGCTGACCGGGCTGGATTCGGCCATCCCGACGTGCGACATCGAATGCCAGAGGGATACTCGCGGCTGAGGTATTGGCATGCTGATCGACCGTGATGACAACTTTCTCGACAGGAATGTCCAGCTTTTTAGCCAGAAAAGTCAAGATTCTCAGATTGGCCTGGTGTGGAATCAGCCAGTCGATTTCAGACAGGGCGACACCCGCTTGTTCGGTCACTGTCCGTGCCGAGCGATCCAGAACCGTCACGGCTTGCTTGAACACCGCCTGGCCATCCATACGCAAAAACGGATCACCCGTCACCTGTCCAAAAGCGACATTACCCGCGGCGCACAAAATATTCATCTGGCTACCATCGGCATGCAGCTCGGCGCCCAGGATCCCGGGCGCATCGCTGGCCTTGAGGACGACCGCACCCGCACCATCACCGAACAACACGCAGGTGGTTCGATCATTGAAATCAAGAATGCGCGAAAACACTTCAGAACCGATCACCAGCACGCGTTTGTGCATGCCACAGCGTATGAAATTATCGGCGACCGCCATCGCATAAACAAAACCACTGCACACGGCTTGTACATCGAGTGCAGCGCAATCATTGGTGATACCGAGCTTGCGCTGCACGACGCAGGCTGTGCTGGGAAAACCGCCGAGAAAATCGGGGGTAGAAGTTGCAACAATAATGAGGTCGATATCATCCGGCTTGAGTCCGGCCATATCCAGTGCCTGACGCGCGGCCGTCGCGCCCAGATCACTGGAGAGCACGCCGTCATCCGCAAAGTGTCGCGCCGAGATACCGCTACGAGAGACAATCCATTCGTCCGAAGTATCAAGACCTCTGGCCGCCAGCAGCGCTGTCATGTCTTGATTACTCACGCGCCTTGGCGGCAGACAGCTGCCCGTGCCTACAATTCGAGTGTATTTACTCATGCCGTTTTCTGTTGATTGATCTCTCGAGAGCTGTCGTGCTGAGGCATCAGCTCGGCAATCGAAGTTTCGATACGCGACAGTACATCATGTCGGGCCGCCTCATAAGCACGTCGTATCGCCCATTCGAAGCCATACGCATTTTCGCCACCATGGCTTTTGAATACGAGACCGCGCAAGCCCAGCAGACTGGCGCCATTGTAGCGGGAGGGATTGAGACGTTGTGAAATTCGTTTGAGTGCCTGCCGCGCAATGAGGGCGCCCAGCATATTGATCCAGCCCTTGCGCATTTCGCTGACCATGACACCTTTGATCAAGCGCCCCAGACCCTCGGCGGCTTTCAGCGTGACATTACCTACGAATCCGTCACAGACGACGATGTCGGTGGTGCCTTCGAAAATGTCATTGCCTTCGACGTTGCCGTAGAAATTAATCAGACCTTTTTCGTGATCAGCGCGCAGCAACTCGGCTGTTTGTTTGACCAGTTCATTGCCCTTGATATCTTCTTCACCGACATTGAGAAGACCAACGGTAGGCCTTGCGTGCCCCTCGACAGCCGAGACCAGTGCGGAACCCATCAGCGCAAACTGATGTAGATGCAGTGGCTCGCAGTCCACATTGGCACCCAGATCGAGTACGTAAGTGGGGCCGTCTTTCTGGTTGGGCAATATCGTGCAGATAGCGGGACGGTCGACGCCGGCGAGCGTTTTCAATACGTAGCGCGAGACCGCCATTAGCGCAGCGGTGTTACCGGCAGATACACAAGCTTGTGCTGCGCCGTCTTTCACCATGGTGATGGCAACTCGCATCGAGGAATCTTTTTTTCGGCGCAATGCGACTTCAAGCGAGTCGTCCATCTCCACCACTTCCTCAGCATGCACCACGGACAGCCTTGGATGGTTGGCAGCACCCAGCTTCTCGAGCTCGGCGCGCACCAGAGACTCGCGACCCACCAGAAACATTTCAGAGTCAGGAAC
>JACCDI011017598.1_pt1 | contig 10590 bp, 8 predicted proteins | sample 7442791 | NCBI WGS metagenome assembly JACCDI01 (sample SAMN15323434, study PRJNA562643) | freshwater metagenome | isolation source: river surface water | place: USA:Blue River Watershed | collected 2017-08-15
CTTCCGCGAGATGGGCGAGATGGGCCTTCTGGGCGCGACGATCCCCGAAGAATACGGTGGCCTCGGCGCCTCTTACGTCGCCTACGGCCTGATCGCGCGCGAGGTGGAGCGGGTCGATTCCGGCTATCGGTCGATGATGTCGGTGCAGTCGTCCTTGGTGATGTATCCGATCTATGCTTACGGAACCGAGGCGCAGCGGGCGAAGTATCTGCCGAAATTGGCGTCGGGCGAATGGATCGGCTGTTTCGGGCTGACCGAACCCGATGCCGGGTCTGATCCGGCGGGGATGAAGACGGTGGCCAAGAAAACCGCCAATGGCTACGTGCTGAACGGCGCGAAGATGTGGATTTCCAACGCACCGATTGCGGATGTCTTCGTGGTCTGGGCCAAGTCCGAGGCGCATGGTGGCAAGATCAAGGGTTTCGTGCTGGAAAAGGGCATGACCGGGCTTTCCGCGCCGAAGGTTGGCGGGAAACTGTCGCTGCGCGCCTCGATCACCGGCGAGATCGTGATGAAGGATGTCGAGGTGGGCGAGGATGCCCTGCTTCCGAATGTCGAGGGTCTGAAAGGCCCCTTCGGCTGTCTGAACCGCGCGCGCTATGGCATTTCATGGGGCGTGATGGGCGCGGCAGAGTTCTGCATGCATGCCGCGCGGCAATATGGGCTGGACCGCAAGCAATTCGGCAAGCCCTTGGCGGGGACGCAGCTATATCAGTTGAAGCTGGCCAATATGATGACCGAGATTACCTTGGGCTTGCAGGCGTCTTTGCGGGTCGGGCGGCTCTTGGATGAGGCGAATGCCGCGCCGGAGATGATCTCGATCATCAAGCGCAACAACTGCGGCAAGGCCTTGGACGCGGCCCGCTGGGCGCGGGACATGCATGGCGGCAACGGCATTCAGCAGGATTTTCAGGTGATGCGCCACATGGTGAACCTTGAGACGGTGAACACCTATGAAGGCACCCATGACGTCCACGCGCTGATCCTTGGGCGCGCGATCACGGGCGTTCAGGCGTTTTTCTAAGCAAGTTCGCGCGGAGGCATCAAAACACCCTCGCCTGACGGCTGGGGTGTTTTTTGCACTCGGATGGCCGAGAGGACCGTGGGAAACGTCCTGTGGACGTTTCCCACGGTCCGATTGCGGCTGAGGCCACGAAGCCGCAAGGGGTGGTCCGCATCCTTACCGCTTGGGCACGGGGCGCGCCTGCCCGGGTGGGCGCGTTTACGCGCCCGCCAAGGGGCGGGCGGGCGCGGCCCGTGCTGGGGCAGCACGGGCGGGCATGGGACAACCGTTGCGATACGCGCGGGTCACGTGCCCCGCGCGACTGAGACGGTGGTTTTCCTCTTTCTCTGCTGCTTTTTCCGCCTATCCTGCCACCCATGACTCATACCCGCACCCCGGCCCGGTTGGGCGATGTCTCTTACTGGTATGCCGATATCGGCATGCCCTCCCCCCGCCCGCCGCTGCAAGGCGACACCACGGCGGATGTCTGCATCATCGGTGCGGGCTACTCTGGCCTCTGGTCGGCCTGGTACCTGAAACTAGCCGCGCCCCATCTGCGCGTCATCGTCGTGGAAAAGCGGTTTGCGGGATACGGCGCCTCGGGTCGCAATGGCGGCTGGCTGTCGGGGGGATTTGCCTGGAACCACGCGCGCTATGCCGCCCATAGCGGGGTCGAACCGGTCAAGGACATGGTCCGCGCCATGAACGCCACCGTGGATGAGGTGATCCGTGTGGCAGAGGCGGAAGGCATCGATGCCGACATCCACCGCACCGATGAGCTGATGGTGGCCACCACCCCCGCCCAACTGCACCGGGCAAAGGCCGAGGTTGCGCATCGCCACGCCTGGGCCGAAACCCGCGTCCGCATGATCGACGGAGCGGACCTCGCGCAACGCATCCGCATCCCCGGGGCCGTCGGCGCGATGGAGGTGGAGGGCGTCGCCCGCGTGCAACCGGCCAAGCTGGTGCGCGGTCTGGCCGAGGCCGTCGAACGCCTTGGCGTCACGATTGCCGAGGGCACCACGGTTCTGGCGATGGCCCCCGGCGTGGTCGAAACCGACCACGGCACGATCCGCGCCCGCCATATCCTGCGCTGCACCGAAGGCTTCACCGCCACCCTGCCGGGGCTGAAGCGCGACTGGCTGCCGATGAACTCTGCCCAGATCGTGACCGAGCCTCTACCGCAGGATATCTGGGACAAGATCGGCTGGCAGGGTGCGGAAATCCTTGGCGATTTTGCCAATGCCTATTGCTATTGCCAGCGCACGCGCGATGGGCGGATCACGGTGGGCGCACGCGGCACGCCCTATAAGTTCGGCTCACGGATCGACGCAGATGGTGCCCCGGATGCCGCCACCGTGGCGCGGCTGACGGCGATCCTCAACCGCCATTTCCCGGCCGCCCAAGGGATCGGCATCGCCCATGGCTGGTGCGGTGTGCTGGGCGTGCCGCGCGACTGGTGCGCCACCGTGGGCCTTGATCCGGCGACCGGCATGGGTTGGGCGGGGGGCTATGTGGGGGTCGGTGTCTCGACCTCGAACCTCGCCGGGCGCACGCTGGCCGATCTGGTGCTGGGGCGCGACACGGCCCTCACCCGCCTGCCTTGGGTCAATCACCGGGTCCGGCGGTGGGAGCCGGAACCCCTGCGCTGGCTGGGGGTGCATGGCCTTTATGCGACGCTCGTCGCCGCCGACCGGCGCGAGGCGGCGTCGAACGGGCCGCCCTCGCGGCTGGCGCGGCTGGCAAATCGTGTGATGGGGCGCTGATCGGGCTTGCCCTGTTCGCCCCGCCCGCGTCAGATGCGCGCGGGTGAAGTGGGGGATGCGATGGCAGCCGTGATCTTTGATCTGGACGGGACCTTGGTGGACAGCGCGGCCGACATCCACGCCGCCGTCAACCTGCTGCTGGCCGAGGAAGGCCACCCCGGCCTCACCCGCGCGCAGGTGACGGCGATGGTGGGGGCCGGCGTGGGCGTCCTGCTGGACCGGGTGATCGCCGCAACGGGCCTGCCGGTGGCGGGGCGCGACCGTCTGATGACACGATTCCTGATGATCTATGAAACCGGCAGTGCCACCTTGACCAAACCCTATCCGGGTGTGCCCGAGGCCCTTTCCGCGCTGGCGGGTCAGGGCCTGACGCTGGGCCTTTGCACCAACAAGCCCCTGCGCCCGACGCGGGCGGTGCTTGCCGCGCAAGGCTGGCAGGACCGGTTTGCCTGCGTGATCTGCGGCGACAGCCTGCCCACGCGCAAACCCGACCCGGCCATGCTGCAGGCGGCCATCGCGGGCGTGGGGGGCGGACCGGTGCTGTATGTCGGCGACAGTGAGGTGGATGCCGAAACCGCCCATGCGGCGGGGGTGGGGTTCCTGCTCTTTACCGAAGGCTACCGCAAATCGCCGGTGGAGGCGCTGAACCCCTTGGCGAGTTTCAGCCATTTCGCGGAACTGCCCGCGCTGGTGGCGCGGTGGATGGCGTAAGGGGGCGCTCGCGCCCCCTCTGGGCCTGCGGCCCATTCACCCCCTGAGGATATTTTTCGCAGAGAAGACAGGCGCAGGATCAGCGGGGGCTGGCTCCGGTAGGGCGGCTGATCTTGCCGCCACCGATGGCGGCGGGCACGCCGGTGGTGCCGGGGGCCGAGGTGGGCAGGCCACGCAGCACGCGGGTGGCAAGGAAGGCGAAGGCCTCGGCCTCCAGCATGTCGCCGTTCAGGGCGGCGGTTTCGACGGGGTCCACAGGGTAAGGCAGGCGCTGCGACAGCGCAGCCATCAGGGTGGCGTTGTGGCGGCCTCCACCACAGACCAGCAGGCGGGTGGGGGGATGCGGGAAGTGCTCCGCCCCCCGCGCCACGGCGGCGGCGGCAGCGGCTGTGAGGGTGGCGGCGGCGTCCTCAAGGCTCAGGTGGCTGGTGTCGAGGGCGGTGTGAAAGTCGTTCCGGTCCAAGGATTTGGGCGGGATGCGGTAGAAATAGGGGTGGGTCAGGAAGCGGTCGATGACGGCCTGATCCACGGTCCCTTTGGCGGCGGTCTCGCCGCCTGCATCCTGCGCCGTGCCGCTGCGGGCCTGCATCAGATCATTGATCGGCGCATTGGCCGGGCCGGTGTCAAAGGCCAAGAGCGCGCCGGGGCTGTCGGGGCCGTCGTGGCGGGGGTCGATCCATGTGACATTGCCCACCCCGCCGAGGTTGAGGAAGGAAATAGGGGCCGTGGCACCGATCCTGCGGGCCAGCGCGAAGTGGTAGAACGGGGCCAAGGGCGCGCCCTGCCCGCCCATCGCCACATCGTTCGAGCGGAAATCCCAGACCACCGGCAGGCCCAAAAGGCGCGCCAGAAGATCGCCGTTGCCGCATTGATGCGTGCCGCGTCCGCGCGGATCATGCGCTAGGGTCTGGCCGTGAAACCCCACCACATCGGCGCCGGAAAAACGCGACAGAAGTTCGGCATGAGCGGTTTCCACCACCTCTGCGGCCTTTGCCACATCGGGGTCGCCGGGCCATTGGCCAAACGCCGCGCGGATCGTGGCTTGTTCCGCAGGCGTATAAGGGCGATAGGCCGAAGGGCCGAAGTCCAGCACCGCGTGACCATCGGTCAGCACCATCGCGGCATCAACACCATCCAGCGAGGTGCCCGACATCGTGCCAAGCGCCCAAAGCGGCCCTGCCGTCTTCATCTTTTCCACGCCCGCATCTTTCACTCGATCCCCGGCCCCGCTATACGCCTTCGGGAGTTTAAAGCACGGGTGACCCATGACCTACCATGCCAAATCGGACTTCATGCGCGTGATGATGGAGCGCGGCTATCTGGCCGATTGCACCGATTATCAGGCGCTGGATGAGGCTTTCCTCAAGGGCGTGGTGCCGGGCTATATCGGCTTTGACGCAACGGCGAAGTCGCTGCATGTCGGCAGCCTGATCCAGATCATGATGCTGCGCTGGTTGCAGAAATGCGGCGGCAAGCCGATCGTTCTGATGGGCGGCGGGACGACCAAGATTGGCGACCCGTCGTTCCGCGCCGATGAGCGGCCTTTGCTGACCGATGATCAGATCAACGACAACATCGCCGGGATCAAACGGGCGTTCTCGCCCTATGTTACCTTTGGCGACGGGCCGAATGATGCGGTGATGGTCAACAATGCCGAATGGCTGGTCGGGCTGAACTACATCGGCTTCTTGCGCGACATCGGGCGGCATTTTTCCGTCAACCGGATGTTGAGCTTTGAAAGCGTGAAGTCGCGGCTGGATCGGGAGCAATCGCTGAGCTTCCTTGAATTCAACTACATGATCCTGCAAGCCTATGATTTCCTTGAGCTGAACCGCCGCTATGGCTGTTTGGTCCAGATGGGCGGGTCGGATCAGTGGGGCAATATCGTCAACGGTGTCGACCTAACACGCCGGGTGATCGAGCATGAGGTTTATGGTCTGACCTCTCCGCTTCTGACCACCTCGGATGGCAAGAAGATGGGCAAATCGGCCAATGGCGCGGTTTGGCTGAATGGTGAGATGCTGTCGCCCTATGAGTTCTGGCAGTTCTGGCGCAACACGACCGATGCCGATGTGGGGCGGTTCCTGAAGCTTTACACCGAATTGCCGGTGGCTGAATGCGACCGTCTGGGTGCCTTGGCGGGGTCCGAGATCAACTTGGCCAAAGTGGTGCTGGCCAATGCGGTGACCACCCTTTTGCACGGGGCTGAGGCTGCGGCAGCGGCAGAGGCGACGGCGCGGGAAGTGTTTGAAAAGGGCGGGATTGGCGACGATCTGCCGACCGTGGCCTTGTCGGTGGATGAGGTGGCGGATGGCGTGGGCATCGTGCAGTTGTTCGTGCGGGCGGGGTTGGCAGCCTCGGGCAAGGATGCCAAGCGGCTGATCACCGAGGGCGGCGCGAAGGTGAATGATGAGATCGTCACCGACACCTCGCTGCGCTACGGCGCGGGCGAATTGGCCGAGCCGTTGAAACTGACCGCCGGGCGCAAGCGCCATGCGCTGGTGGTGATCGGGTAATCTCTACCCTGTCGAAGAGTGCAAAGCGGGGTGAAACTCTCTGGGAGAGAGTTTCACCCCGCTGTCGTTAGGTCCGGGTGCTGACCGCCGGGATGTGCGCCCTTGGGCGCGCAGACCGAGGGGGCGGTCTGCGCGCGGACCGTGGCTTTGGGCCACGGTCCAACCCTGAGCGTTGCGCTTTTGGAAAAGATTGCCCCAAACGAAAAAGGGGGCCGCAGCCCCCCTTCCCCTTGCACTTCCTGTCAGGATCACTCCTGCACGGTGACTTTCGCCATATAGTCGGGATCGGCCACGGCGCCATTGGCGGCTTCGTCGCCCTTCTTGATGGCGTCCACCACCTCCATCCCCGAGATCACCCGGCCCACGACGGTGTATTGCCCGTCCAGATGCGGCGCGGGGGCGAACATGATGAAGAACTGGCTGTTGGCGGAGTCGGGGTCCATCGACCGCGCCATGCCTAGCACACCGCGATCAAAGGGCATCGACGAAAACTCGGCCTTCAGGTCCGGCAGGGACGATCCCCCCATTCCCGCCATCGACACATCGCCGCCGCGCTTGCCGAATTGCACGTCACCGGTCTGGGCCATGAAGCCGTCGATCACGCGGTGGAACACCACGTCATCATAAGCGCCCTCTTTGGCCAGGGCCACGATCTGCGCCACATGGTTCGGCGCCACGTCTGACATGAGATCAATGACGATCTGCCCGGTGGTGGAGCCCGCCACGTCGATCACAAGGTTCGGGCCGGGGCCGTCGGTGACGTCCTGGGCCACCGCGCTGGACTGCGGCAGGGTGAAGGCGGCCAGCACCGCCAGACCAGCGGCGAAGAGGCCGCCTGCGATCAGACGATCACGCAACATCGGCGGCCACCCGGACGGTGATCATGCGGTCGGGGGTCTGCGGCGGTTCGCCACGGGTGATCTTGTCCACATGCTCCATCCCCGCGATCACGCGGCCATAGACGGTGTATTGGCCGTTCAGGAAATGGTTGTCCTTGAAGTTGATGAAGAATTGGCTGTTGGCCGAATTCGGGTTCTGCGACCGGGCCGCGCCCAGCGTGCCACGGTCATGCGGCAGCTTGGAGAATTCCGCCGGCAGGTCCGGCAGGTCAGAGCCACCCGTGCCCGCGCGGCGCAGGTTGAAGTTGTTTTCCATGTTGCCATTGGCGACATCGCCGGTCTGGGCCATGAAGCCGTCGATCACGCGGTGGAAGGCCACGTTGTCATAGGCCTTGGCGCGGGCGAGAGTCTTCATCCGCTCGGCATGTTTCGGGGCCACATCGGCCAGAAGTTCGATCACGACCTCACCATCCTTGAGGGTGATGATCACGGTGTTTTCGGGGTCTTTGATCTCGGCCATCTGTCATGCTCCGGGTTGTCAGGTTGTGGCGGAACCTAATGGCGCTTGTGCCGCATGGAAAGGGCAAATGGCTGCGGCACGGTTGACGAAAGGCGCAACTGCGCCGAAAGAGGGGGCGCCGTAACGGGGCGCCTGAAACATGGCGCAGGACATGGAGGGGCAGATGGCCTGGAAAACTCTGGACGACGTGGCACTGGCGGGCAAGACCGTGCTGGTGCGGGTGGACATCAACGTGCCGATGGAAGATGGGCGCGTGACGGATGCCACGCGGATCGAAAAGATCCTGCCCACGGTCGAGGATATCATCGCCCGTGGCGGCAAGGTCGTGCTGCTGGCGCATTTCGACCGGCCCAAGGGCAAGGTCGTCCCGGAAATGAGCCTTGGCCATGTCGTCCCGGCGCTTGAGGCCGCACTTGGGCGCAAGGTCGTGTTCGGGGCCGATTGCATCGGTGCGGTGGCGGCAGAGGCCATCGCCACGGCGGCCCCGGGCGAGGTGGTGCTGTTGGAAAACACCCGCTTCCATGCCGGCGAGGAAAAGAACGATCCCGTCTTGGCACAGGGGATGGCGGCGCTTGGCGATGTCTATGTCAACGATGCCTTCTCGGCCGCGCATCGGGCCCACGCCTCGACTGCCGGGATTGCCGGGCTGTTGCCCACGGCGGCGGGGCGGCTGATGGAGGCGGAGCTGCGGGCGCTGGAGGCCGCGCTTGGCAACCCGGTGCGCCCGGTGGTGGCTGTGGTTGGCGGGGCCAAGGTGTCCACCAAGCTGGACCTTCTGGGCAATCTGGTAACCCGTGTGGATCATCTGGTGATCGGCGGCGGCATGGCGAACACCTTCCTTGTCGCGCAAGGAATCGAGGTCGGAAAATCCTTGGCCGAACGCGACATGGCCGACACCGCGCGCGAGATTCTTGCCAAGGCCAAGGTTGCGGGCTGCACCATCCACCTGCCCGTGGATGTGGTCGTGGCGCGCGAGTTCAAGGCCGGGGCCGCGAATGAGACCGTGGCCGCCGACGCCTGCCCCGCCGATGCGATGATCCTTGATGCCGGGCCACAGACGGTGGCGGCGCTGGCGGGGGTGTTCGGGTCGGCCAAGACGCTGATCTGGAACGGCCCGCTGGGTGCCTTTGAGATCGAGCCCTTCAATGCCGCGACCAATGCGGCGGCGCGGGCCGTGGCGGCGCTGACCCGTGCGGGAACGCTGGTCTCGGTCGCGGGCGGCGGCGATACGGTGGCGGCGTTGAACGCGGCGGGGGTGGCGGGCGATTTCACCTTCATCTCGACCGCGGGCGGGGCCTTCCTCGAGTGGATGGAAGGCAAGGAACTTCCGGGGGTCGCCGCCCTGATGGGTTGAGGGCGAAGGACGGCCACACAGCCAAAGCCCCGGCGTTTCCGCGCCGGGGCTTTTTCATGGCGTGATTCGTCGCGGATCGGCCTGCGCATGGGCGCGGCGGGTCCCGGACTGCATCCATGAATTGATCCCAAACCACCCCGAATTGCGCCCCTGCATCCGCAGTTGGCAGGGCATGCGCCGCACTTTCCCTTGGGTTGCGGCCAATTCGGGAGTCAGATTACCGAAAGATTGGCCGCATGGCGGACCGTTTGGCAGGGCCATTCGACGGATTTCATATCTTTCAATATGTTACCACAGGATGCCGCACCACGGGGCAAGCCGCTGTCATGAATACTTCATATCAAATTGGGAACTTTTTTGCGGCAAGGGATTGACGAAGATCTGTCATTCCATCCATATGGCTGTATTGGATACGGCGATTGGAACGGTTTTTGTCACAAGGGATTTCCGCCTCGGGCGGTGGTGCGGTGCGAGTGGTGCGAGTGTTGCGGGTGCGTATCGTTGTGTAGATGTGAGTGTCCGGCTTTTTCCGGAGAGACGCCCGGCGGATATTCTCCGTCGGGCGTCTTTGTTTTTGCTGGCCTGCTCCGGGATCGGAGAGGGTGCAGGGAACGCAAGCCCCGCCTCGCGCGCTGTCCTGCCTCTGTCAGGAGCGTCGCGATGTCCCCGAAGACCACCATCCCCCCGTCCGGCTCTGATCCTGCCTTGATGGCGCGCGTGCTGGCCGCGTTGCAGGACCCCGCGCTGGCCAATCTGTCTGTCGAATACATCGAAGGAACGCTCGTCCTGCGCGGCACCGCCGGATCGGCCGAAGCCCGGGACGAGGCCACCCGCGATGCCCGCGCCGTGGCGGGCGGGGCCCCCATCGAGAACCGCATGCGGGTGGGCTGAGCGCGGTTCTGGAAAATTCAGCGCATGTTGGCGCTAACAGATTTGCCACCGGCGGCTGTATTTCATAAGGGCAGGACAGGCCCGCCACCCCGATTTGACAAAGGGAACACATTCGATGCGCGCGACGAAGACCGTCCAGAAGATCCTGAGCCAATATGAAGGCGAAACCCCCGGCGTGAAGGCGAACCTGTGCCGCATGCTGATGGAGGGCAAGCTGGGCGGCACCGGCAAGATGATCATCCTGCCCGTCGATCAGGGCTTTGAGCATGGCCCGGCGCGCAGCTTTGCGCCCAACCCGGCGGGCTATGATCCGCATTACCACTATCAACTCGCCATCGACGCCGGGCTGACCGCCTATGCGGCCCCCTTGGCCAATCTTGAGGCCGGGGCCGATACCTTTGCGGGCCAGATCCCCACGATCTTGAAGATGAACCACGCCAACAGCCTGATGTCGAACACGGCGGGCAAGAATCCAGCCGTTGTTGCCTCGGTGCAGGATGCGCTGCGGCTGGGCTGTTCGGCCATCGGATTCACCATCTATCCGGGGTCGGACATGGCGCTGGACATGTACGAAGAGATCAAGGAACTGCGCGCCGAAGCCGCCGCCTGCGGCATCGCGACGGTGATCTGGTCCTATCCGCGCGGTGAGGCGCTGACCAAGGATGGCGAGACCGCCTTTGACGTGACCGCCTATGCCGCCCATATCGCCACCATGCTGGGCGCGCATATCATCAAGGTGAAGCTGCCCACCGACCATCTGGAACAGGATGAGGCCAAGAAGGTCTATCTGAAACAGGGGATCGACGGCTCCACCATGGCCGTGCGCGTGCGCCACATCGTGCAATCCTGCTTTGCCGGGCGGCGGCTGGTCGTGTTCTCGGGTGGGGCCGCCAAGGGCGAGGATGCGGTGTTCGACGATGCCCGCGCCATCCTTGCGGGCGGCGGCAACGGGTCGATCATCGGGCGCAACAGCTTTCAGCGCCCGCGCGA
>JACCDI010470647.1_pt1 | contig 10588 bp, 9 predicted proteins | sample 7442791 | NCBI WGS metagenome assembly JACCDI01 (sample SAMN15323434, study PRJNA562643) | freshwater metagenome | isolation source: river surface water | place: USA:Blue River Watershed | collected 2017-08-15
GATTCAGGTTGTTTTTTCCGTTTCACCTTCTAATATAAAATCCGACAAAGTCGGATTTTTCCAGATGAAAGAAAAGTAAATTGCAAAAAATATTTTTATCATCTAAAGTTTTTCATCTGGAAAAGTTATTAATTAATTCTTTTAATTAGAAGGTTCCACGAACATTTTCCTTTACAGGCGATTATCGATTGAGATCCCCCGTAGGAGAATATGATTCAGGTTGTTTTTTCCGTTTCACCTTCTTATATAAAATCCGACAAAGTCGGATTTTTCCATTAAGAAAACGGCCTTAGCCGTTTTCTGCATGGTCAAATTTTGACAGAGTCACTAAGAAAACGGCATTGGCCGTTTTCTGCATGATAATTTTTGGCTTTGGCCAAAAATTCTCAAAATTTTTCCAGATGGAAGAAAAGTAAATTGCAAAAAATATTTTCATCATCTAAAGTTTTTCATCTGGAAATTTAATAAAATTATTTCTTTTAGCAAGAAGACCAAACAACAATAAAAAAATGGTCCAACCAAAACAACAATCGCAACAAAATACAATATTCATCCGATATAATAAAGATACCTTCTTTCCAGAAATAGTCGTGAATCGCCATACACATCACATGTGGATTTCGAATTACATAGAAGTTCCCATTCAAGATGTCTATTATTTGATGGTATATTTCGTAATAAATGATGATGATCCTATTCTTATAAATTTGGTAAACGACGAGGAAGAATTTATGGCGTTATGTCGCAATGATTTGGAAAATATAAATAACGAAATAAGGAACTCTGCAATCGACGATGGAATTGAAGTACCGCCTCCTTTAGTCGGATCTTTTACTCGAGAACAATTTAATAGTCTCGTTTTCAGAATTGCAGATAACAACGTTTCATTCGGTTATTTAACAAAGATATTCATGAAATTATTTATCTTTACACTAAACACGTAATGGAATGTCGAAAAACATTAGTTCATTTATTGGTGCATTACAAAAAAATCTTAAACATTATAAATATATTATTGATTAAATTTTGAAACGAATACCACTACCCACACGAATTGCTGATTCTATTAACGAATTACTATCGCAAAATATTGTGACAGGAACACAAGTTTAAATTGTTTTAATTAAAAAAAAAATTGAATTTAAATCCATTTGCTTTTTTCCTATTATATTAAAATAAATACAAATCCTAATCTTTTTTTTTAACTTCATATAAAATAAAATATAATAATCATGAATAATTGCCTAGGCCAAGCTGAACAAGATAAATTCGTTTTAAATGTCCTCAAAGGAAAAACAAACGGATATTTCTTAGAAATCGGATCCAATCACCCAATCAATATTAATAATTCATACCTATTAGAAACCAAATACAATTGGAAAGGCATCATGGTCGAATATGACCCCGCTTTTTTACCTTTATACAAAGAACACCGCCCCAACAGCACCCATATCATCAATGACGCCACTCAAGTCAATTATAAAAACGTATTCGAAAATGTCCAAATGCCCTTCACAGTCGACTACTTACAAATCGATTTAGAAGCAGATAATGGATCCACCATCAATACCCTCTTAAAACTCGATAATGAAATCTTTGACACCTATAAATTCGCCACCGTCACATTCGAACATGACTTCTATCACACCAATTTCGCCAACACACGCTTAACCTCACGCAATATCTTTGAAAAAAGAGGATACATTCGCGTTTTCTCCGATATCAATAACCAAGGCATTAATCCATACGAAGATTGGTATGTCCACCCAGATTTAGTCGATATGAATTACGTTAATTCCTTAATCGAACTCAACAAAAATAACTTTGTAAATCATCCCTCTACAGGAAAAACCATCAATTGGGAAGATATTCAATACCCAGCCTCTTCCCTTTTAGTTTAAAAATATGTAAAAATTTAAATTTAAAAATAAAATAAAAATCAAATCAAATTTTTTTTATTTTATTTATTTAAAAAATAAAAATACAACATGTTTATTTATTATCATTATTATCATCCACGTTTTGATCTGGTGTAGCAGGCTGCTCCACCATTGGTCTTATCGTAACCTTCTGTTCAATATCATCTAAATGCAAAAGAGCATTCTCTGGCTCATTACGATATCTTAAAAATACTGCCGTAATATGTGCTGGCGAAAATTCAGATGCCTTTATGTTTGCCAATTGATTTTGTGGAGCTTCAAGATTAAAAAACATTTGATAAAGTTCTTTAATCTGGTTTTTAGAACAAAAATCAAATTGGTATTTAGCATCACATCTACCTGGACGAATCAATGCATCATCTAATATCTCTGGATGATTGGTTGTCATAATCAAAATACGTCCAGGTGTTGCAACAACACCATCTAAAGCATTCAATAATCCAGATAATGTGATTCCTGATTTCTCATTCTTTTCTCCAAATCCTGCCTCTTTCTTTTTATAAAATGGAATGTCGTCAGGGTTCGAGTCTTTTTTCGCATTTGTTTGTTGTTGTTGTTGTTTCAATTTGCGAAGTTTCTTTCTTAATCTCGCATTTTGGATTTTAACTGGATCATTGGAAAGAAGAAGTTCATCAAAATCAGAATCAGAATCATATTCCAAATCTGAATCCGAACCACTACTATTCGCCAATTCACGCGACTTGACTGCAGCAACCATCGCATCGATATCTTCAATCACCAATATTGTATCTTTGTAATTGATTCCCTTGAAGAGTTCCAATAATTCAATGTCCGATTTGATATTTTGTAACATCAAAAAATGAATATGACGCTTAAAATGCAAACTGATCCCACGTATGAAAGATGTCTTGCCTGTACCGGGTTTCCCATAAAATAAATACCCACGATTAAATGGAATATCCAACGAATTATACCACTCCTCCGAATTAATAAAACGCTGAAAATCATCCCGAATCTCGTCTTTCAAACTATTTTGAAGAATAATCGTATCGAGTTTTCGCGAATTATTGGATGGCTCACCAGTCCATTTACCATCCTTGTTTACATAAATTAATTGTTTCCATATATTTGATGTAAGACTCTCCACAAATTTGGTAATACACAATTGACAAAACTCTTCCAAAACATCATTTTTAACAAATTGATCAATTTCCACCCAAAGTTTTACCTTGTAATTCTCACGCTTCTTCTCCTTATCCGTATATATTGTCACCACTTCAGTCCCCAATTCATAATAAATCACATAACTTTGAAACTTGATTTCCTTACGCTTGTTCTGACTCATTATTTTGTGCAACCCCAAATTCGCCTTGATGACATTAATATTTTCAGGAACAATCGCCCTCTCATAAACATATTGCAAATCTGTTTCCTTCGAATAATCAATCTCTGAATTCGTTGAAAGATACCAAGACACCGCTTTGTAAAGTTCATTAATCTTACGATTATCCGAAATATACGGAATTTCAACAAACTTGATTTGCTTCACCGGTGTATTCAACATTTTCGCATACAACCACCTCGAACCCAACCAACTTTCCCTCATCGCCCAATTAATCAACGACCCCGCCTTATCAAGCAACATCTTAATTTGACTAAACAAATAAGTAATCAACGTCATAAAAAACAATTGAGCCAATGTATCTATAAAAAAATTGCCAGTAGAAAAGTTCTTAAACATTTGCAACTGCAAAATAGATTGGAGCTGATGCAAAACTTGATGTGGCTGATGAGGAGATAACATCCCCCCTGCATTATATCCAATATTTGGAGATGCATCCATTCCACTAAAACCACTTATATGGGAATCACTTGATAATAAAGATGACATTTTTTTTCCTTTCCTTTCCTTTTTTTTTAAATTCTTTTTTATTTTTATAAATTCTATTTTTCCCTCAATATTGTATATTTTTCATCCCCTAGAAAAGTAAGTTCAATATGAAGACCAACCATATATAATAATGAATGTTCGGTATTATGATTAATATACATATATCTATCACAAGGTTCCAAATGTCGATAATCAATCATTTGATATGGACTTTGATAAAAATCAAAATCATTATTAATATATTTTTGGAATTTTCGAATATCTCTTAATTCTTCATCAAAAATCAATAAATATAAATCAATCCCGAAAATCTGAACATGAATAAATTCATCTTTTTCGAATCTTACATAACCATCATCAACATCTTTTACAAAGAAATCAACCGATTGAATCCCCGTTTCTTCCAATTGTTCATAATCCTTCCCCTCTTTAGTCATAATAAACCAAATCATCTCCGTAGCATCAAATGGAATATGAATCTTAGAACGTCTATACAATAAATGATTAACAGATCCGGTTATAAAATTATTTGTAACAAAATGCCATGATATCATCGAACTTTTAACTGATTCATTCAGATGAATGTTTTTACCAGAAAAGATCACTTCTATATCATAAGGCATTTTATCAATTGGACCACCATTCCATATATCGAAAACCAATGGATTTCCCTTGTACAAATAATTCGGCAGTCCATACCGCATTTTTTCAAATGTAAATACTTTCATGTAGAGAACATTTTCTTCCAACAAAACATCCTGTTTATTAATTAATTCAAAGCCCAGCGCGGATATAAAATGCCTTGCGAATAACCAACCATCATCTTTGAAATTCTTCAATACAAATGATATATTTTGCAAACCATGTAATACATCATATCGTTCAAAAGCATCCTTTTTTTTGACAATTTTAACATACACATCTAACAATGAAAACATCGGATCATCTGGTAACTTCAATGACGTCCCTCCCCACCTTTCCGTCTTCACAATATTTGTCGCATTTATTTCAGATTCAACTTGATACATTGAATCCAACATTAATCGCGTGTTATAATCCTCCGATCCCATTTTTAAATCACGATTCAATTCCGATTCTTGTTCTCTTATTTCATCTTCCAATCGCCTTTTTTCTTTTTGCGCAAAATACAAATCCGTTTTTTTCTTTTTCCCACCATAAATAGGGTATTTGCGACATAGTAAGTTCTTTTCATTATTTGGACCATAAGAAAAAGCCGGTATCATTTTTTTTCCCCGTCCCCAAGAATTTCTTAATGAAAAAAAATACCCAGACCAAATATTTCACATCCCCTACAGGCTATTATCGATCGTGATCCCCCCTGTAAGGGTAAATACTATTTTCAAAATATTTTGTTTTGAATTTACAAGAAGAAAAATCATATATATTATATTATATTAATTTGCTTAAAATTGACGTGTAAAAAAAAAATGAAAAAAACCCAAAAGAAAAAGACCCAAAAACGTCGTCATGATAAACGACGCGGGAAAACCCTCAATAAAAAAAATGGTGGTATGAATGCCATCAAACATTTAGGCAAAAGCGTTTTAACCGGATTTGTTCAAAATGGTATTGTCAATAAAGACAAACGCGATCCACTCAAAAATATTACCAACCAATTCATCAACACGAATCCAACAACAACAATAACAACGTTTATGTCAAATAAAAATAATAAAAAAAATTAATTTCGTTTCGTTTTAATTATAAACCTGAAAAAAAAATAACAAATAAAATCAAATGCCAATACAATCAGTAATCTTCACGTATCGCTTTTCCTACAGGAAATCGCGGAACATTATATACACTCAATTCCTGATAAATGACGGTTAACATTTTGTTCACATATTTATAGGCATTTTTAAAAAGATCCTTGCGGTATTCAATCGTCCCTTTGGGTCTCACAGAAAATTGCGTATATGGCTCTTGCGGGATTTCACATATCCAAATAACCGTCCCCTTATCCCTACCATCCCCTTCTTTAAACCCCACAATTTTGAATTCCGACTCGAAAAATTCCTTGTATTTTTGAAGATCATGTGACCTGTTGTTTTGAACATAATTCCCTCCCATATTACGCAACATAATCCCTTCATACCCATTTTCCACAAACTTCCCAAAATATTCTTTAAATTCATCTATCGTATTCACCAAATGCGTCGCAACCTGTAGGATATATAATGACGGTGATGACGACGATCCAAATAATATCTGATGATTCGTCGATAAAAACGAATTACGTTGTTCAAACGTCATTTCAGGATTCGCATAATCAAACATATCATACACATGATATTGCACACAATTATTAATCCGCGTCATATCGTCTTGATTCACCTTTTTCTTTTTAATTAACCCCACCAATTCCTCAAATGGAATCATCGTCGAATACAGTTCCCCGTCCAAAACAATTGACGGATTTTCCCGGAAAAAACCACTTAACGCCATTTTCACTTGTGTCAAATTTTCAAAGATTGTGCCTGTACGGGATTGTGTCATAATAGTCGATGTTGCCGCGTCATAATAAATCACACACCTAAGACCATCCAATTTAGGCTGTACAAAACAAGGAAATATAATCACCGACTTCTTTTTCTTATTCCCTATTGACGCTGGATCAAACGTCTGCGCCAACATCGGATAAAATACCGTCGACGGGGTCGTCAACGGGGTCACTTGTTCCACAACATCTTGTTCTACTTTTAATAATTTATAACCCTCTTTTTCCATCTTATCCGTCCATTTACGTTTCATTTCTTGTTTACATTGTTGAAGAGGCGTCGTTTCATTCGCACGACCAATATTTTTACCTAATGTATATAAACGTTCATCACTTTGAATTTTACCATCCATATACCCATGATTAATCACTGCATTCGCATGTTTCGTCGAATCATTATAATATATTTCAGCAAACCATATTTTTGTTTTCCCATTTTTCGATGGACATTCCAATACTGGCAATTTTTCAAGCCATTGAAATTCGTCAGACATTCCTTTTTTTTTTTTGGAGCTCTATTTATTGTAAGCTGTTATTGTTGTTGATATTTTTTCCCTTACAGGCAATCTCAATTTAAAAAAACTAATTTAAAATGATTTTAACATATTTTTTTTAAAATTTAATTAAAACAAAACAAAACAAAAGAAAAATACAAATGCCAATTATTGCTGTATGTGGATTTCAAAACGCTGGAAAAGATACTTTCGCAAATTATCTCATTCAAAATCATGGATTCATTAAACTCAGTTTTGCAAGTGCACTCAAAGACATTATCGCTGTCCTTTTTAGCTGGGATCGCAATAAACTTGAAGGCATAAAAACAGAAGATCGAACATGGCGTGAAACTGTCGACCCTTGGTGGTCACAACAACTCGATATGCCCCATTTAACCCCCCGTTTCGTCATGCAATATTTTGGCACTGATCTCTTCCGAAACCATTTCCATCCCAATATTTGGGTTAAAGCAGTCGAACGCCAGATTTTATTAAACCCCACCGCCAATTACATAATCACAGATTGCCGATTTGGCAATGAAATAGAATTGGTCAAACAACATGGCGGTATTTTAATACATATCGCACGCAATCTCCCTACTTGGTATCATGATTATAAAAACAATCTTTGTGTTAAGCCTGTAGAGGGATATCATCCAAGTGATATTTCGTGGATACGATATGATTTTGATCACGAAATTTCCAATCATTTTTCATCCATTGACGAATTCAATTCTGCAATCAAATCATTTTTATCTTCTGACAACGCAAATTTAATTTCCATTTTCTGAACATCCGCATCCTTTTTCTTATTTGATGATGATGTTGTCAAAATCCGTTTCTTCTTTGGCTTTTCCATTACCGGAGGATGATCTTCCTGATTTTGATTTTGATTTTGATTTACAGGTGTTGGTGGCGGCGGCGGCACAGAATCAACGGACGCCATTATTTCCTTAATTTCCTCTTCTAATCCCTCCGCCAACATTTTCAACGCACTTATTGCCGATTTCACTTCCCGCACTTTTTTCCGCAATATACCGACTTTATCCCCCATCTTGTAACGGTAATTTTTATACGCCTCTTCCACATATCGATTGTCGTTGACGGAGTCACCCTTGTGATACATTTCCCTACAGGCAAACCACAATAGACGTAACATCTCCGACGGATCTGTTATCGCCTGATTCGATAATAATGCATTCACGTAACACACACATTGTTTCGTATTTATCCACTCAAACATAATTGGCGATTTATTATATTTATTAATCTTCGTATTTAGCGAAACAATCCATCCAAATTGTATATAATCATGACGTTTTAAATCCGCCTTGATTTTCTCAATCGATTGCGCATTCACCCCATTCGTATAATTTTTCGCATCCACCATCACCGTAAATTCACGAAACCTCAAATGTCCATCCCCCGCATGACTTTTTTGAGAGGTATCCTCATAAGAATACCCCTCAAAATCACGAAACGCTTTATCCGCTATTTCCCGAAAAAGCATTTCCCCCTCCATCCCCTTCCCCACATTATGATTTGCTAACACCTGATTTTTATTATTATACACCAATAAACGGTCCAGTGAATCCTGTATCTTCGTCATGGTTCGCTCACGTTCTGCCTGTAAGAGAATCTCCACTTGTTGTTCACGGTCATTACGTTCCCGTCTCACATCTTCCTTCAATTCATATATGACCCGATCTTTAGCACCTATCAAATCACGCAAATTACGCATCTCTTCCTCATTCGATTGACGTATGTTTTCAAAAGTTTCCATCTTCATTTTAATCGCTCGATTAATTTCGTCATCCATTTGCTCTCGAATTACCCGTATACGTTCCTCCTGTAGGAGCATTGTCTGCGCCATCTCACCATTATCAGTTTGCGTTTTGACCCATTTACGCGCGTTCATAATTGCATCTGTTCCTACTTGCAACACATAAAGATGTTCCTCCGGCGTCGTTATTTCGTCCAATAATACTTTTTGGATGTATTTATTTTTTGCTGGTATTTGCATTGTTACGTTTATCAACGATTTCAATAATTGCGACATTCTATTTTTTTTTTACCCGTTTTATTTCTCTTAAAAATATATATTAATCAACGATTGTGAAAAATTTTATTTTTTTTTTGAATAAAAAAAAGGAAGAAAAAGAAAGAAAAAAATATGCCGAATCTGGATAAATGTTTTTCAAAATGTCGAGGAAAATCTCAAGATGAATGTAACGCAACCTCTTATTGCAAATATGCCCCCAAAGGCAATTATTGCCGTCTTAAACGCGATAAATTGGTCATGGTTCCTTCACGTGATCGAAAAAGAAACGAAACCACCCGACGCATCATTTGCAAATACCTCCCTCAAGTAAAAGGCCCCAACTTTGATCGTAAAAAAGAACGCCTATTTGCTACAATGCAACAAGGTGATGATCCACAATATTCCGCCACCACCGAAGATGATTTTGTTTACAACCCTGATGTAAACGAAAAAGAAAAATCAAGACATGTCCAATTTGCTAGTTCCTCCCCTTCTGAACGAGAATCTGAATCCGAACCTGAACCTGAAAAACCCCAATCTGAATCTGAATCTGAATCTGAATCTGAATCTGAAAAACCCCAATCAGCAAAACAAAATAATAATTTATTTATGGATTATTTCGGCCAAAACAAAAATGACCAAATTCAAAATGATGAAAAAAATAAAAAAACTAAAGAAAGGGGTACCAACATAAAAAAAACAAATAATAAAACAAAAAAAATGATGTCACGTAAGGATAAAATATCTCGGGTTAAAAGCCTTAAAAATAGATCAAATTTATCTGATTCAAAAAAGGAAGAATTAAATGATCATAAAAATGCATTGAAAAAAGTTTTAAATGAAAAGGAAGAAAAAATAAAACAATATCGTATTGAATTAGATGATCCGAATATTGATAAAAAAAAGAAAGAAAATAACAAAAAATACATTTCAAAATACAATAAAGAAATTGAAATTTTAAAAACTGCGTTGACATCTAATAAATCAACAAGTAGGAATAATCAAACAAATAATCAAACAAATGCAAATAATCAAACAAATGCAAATAATCAAACAAACTACAGTTCTGAACCAGAATCCTTAAATGGTGTCTAACATAATTTTTTTTTCGATGAATTATACAATAAAGTCAAATTTTTTTTGTTTTTTAATTAAAAAAAAAGGTCTGGAAAAATATATATATTTTTTTTTAAATAAATGCAATGTTCAAATAAAAACCAAATTTACTTGATTGACGCAAAAAAATGTTATCCCCGTTTTTCAAATAAAAACCGCCAAACAATGAAAAAAGTGTCGGCTATTCATCGCTTTTCCGTGAGTCCTTATTCACATCCTCCCCCCGGATTCCGTATTGTTCGCGGCAAATTCGTCAAACTCGCGTCAACCAATTCATTCTCCCCCGCCATCAATCGCAACCTCATCACCCTCAAAACCAACCGCAAATTCCACATAAAATCTTGCAATTTCAAACCCGCATTCCAACTCTCCGAACCCCTCAAAATCAAATTAGGAATGTTTAGCAATGGCAAAAAAACCCAAAATTGCCTCCCCTACGATCACCCCAAAGTCATCCGTTTCTTAAAACGCAACCTCCGCTCCAATAAACACATCAACCCCAAACAAATCATCATGCCAAAACAAAATGACGCCAATTGCTGGTTCAACTCCTTCTTCGCCATCTTCTTCATCAGCGACAAAGGACGCAAATTTTTCCATTTCTTCCGTCAACTTATGATCGAATCC
>JACCDI010020995.1_pt1 | contig 10586 bp, 10 predicted proteins | sample 7442791 | NCBI WGS metagenome assembly JACCDI01 (sample SAMN15323434, study PRJNA562643) | freshwater metagenome | isolation source: river surface water | place: USA:Blue River Watershed | collected 2017-08-15
CCACTGAGTGCCACCGCAGCCAATACACCCACAACCGCCTTGAGCGTACGACTTGCACGCCCACCTTTGCCCGAACGACGGGCGGTTTCAGGCGCGACCATCCACGACTGGGTCGCATCAGACCAGACATGGCGGTAGCACCGGTTGAGGGAGGCGTGGTCGTTCATTCGCGCTTAGGTTTCAGAATGAAATAGATGCACTTACCCAAAGACGGTTGATTTTTTTGGTGCCATCCCCATCCATGCCAGTGGACGGGCTGGCAATCGGGCTCTCCCCGATGCGGCGTGCCAGCGTGGCTTTGAGGTCCATGTTTTTCTCAGGCTGCCATGCGATGCTCACGCCATAACCTTTGAGCGTGAAACTGTTTGGGCCCACACCTGAGTTCAAACCGCTGCCATCGGCCTTGAGGTTGTCATTGAAGGCCTTGACATGCCCATGGTCATAAAACCCTGTCAGCGTCGTTTGGGCGTTGATTTTTTGACGCAGCTCAGCTGTCAGGGTTTGACCTTCGCTGCCACCGCCCTCACTGGATGGGTAAGCTCGAACGCCACTGGCGCCGCCCAGATAGATTTTTTCGCTGGAGTCAAGGTTCTTGCTTGCTGTTTGGGCATTGGCTGATACATATAGATTCAGCGTCGACGTCAGTGTCTGAACACGGCTCACGCCGAGGTTGAGCTTTTGGTACACGCCTTGTGTCTTTGCACCTGTTGAATCAGTGGTTTGATTGGCTGAGCCATCAAGGTTCACGCGGCCCGCTGTCAGGCTCAACGAGGCGTTGTTCGCGCCACCGCCAGCCCAGTTGTCCATGTCACTGAGGTTGACCGATGCGGCGACTGCATTGACTTTGTATTTGGATTGCGGTCCTGAGCTGTTGACGTTGTCAAACTTCTTGCTGTCGTAGTTCAACGCCATGTTGATGTTGGTGAATTGACTGCGCAGCCACGGATAGCTCATGTTCAAGCCCGCCGTGTCAGCAGTTCCTTTGCCGCTGAGAGAGGCAAACTCGCCTAGCAATTCATAGCGCATTTGCGAAAGCTGCACCCCGCCTCGTAGACCATCTAAACCTATAGGAAGGCTATAGGCCAAGCGCAGGTAATCGCTGCCTTTTGTTTTCATCACATTCAGCGCAGCGGCATCCCCGATGTTCAAGGGACTATTCACAGATAAATTACCACTTAAGCGCTCTATGCCCGTAGAGCGGGAGCCATTGTTATCTGTTGAAACTGACCCATTGAGCAGTGGCTCATCTGTCGCTGAGAGCATGACATCGGTCTCGCCCGGCTGTTCACCCTCGACCATGCTGCCCACCACGCTCACACCAGGTAAATCGTCCATGAGCAACAGCGCACGGTCCACAGCCCGCGCACTCATTGCTTGCCCCGGCCTTTGTGCCAGCGCCATCATGTCCATCAGTCGCTGACTGGCAACGCGAATTGGTGAAGCGCCTAATAGAAAGGATTTGCCATAAACGGCTTCAGTCACTTGGATCGTGACGACGCCTTGACTGATGCTTTGTTTTGGCAAATACGCACGAACGACCCAACCAGCCTCACGGTAGGCTGCCGTAATCGCATCAGCCGCTTGCTGAAGCTCTGCAAAACTGAGCGCTCTGTTGAGATAGGTATCGACAGCTGGCCTGAGTTGCTCGGTGGTGAGCGTTGTGTTGCCTGCAAACTCAAAACGACTCACGGTGATTGTCGACTCACCAGGTTGAACCGCCCTCAGCGTAGGCTGTACGCGGACTGGTGCACTGATGGAAAAAGGGTTTTGCGACAGACCTTTTTCTGTTTGACGCAAAAGTGAACCCGCGTCAGGCGCAGTTTGAGCGATTGCAATTGGGCATAAGAGTGCGAATGCCAGAGCAATGGTTTTGAGATGCCATCGCTGATAAGTTTTATCCATGCCAGTGTCATAAGTTTGTGTGATTAGGAAGACTGGTAGCAACTACCGGGCCAACCTCTAAGTCAAAGCGCGCAACGCTCAACAATCGTCGCTTTGAGCACAAACTTGAGATGGAAAAACTTTAAATTAACTATTTAGAAATCAAAAAACTCTTTTTATACATAGATATATGCTTCGCCACATCTACGCGAAAGCCTGATCAAAATTAGACTTGAAATAAGCTAGATTAGTTTTTACTTAGCTTTTTGACGAACATGTCGGGATTCATACACTCCTGAAGCTCAGCCTCTAATTGCGCATCACCACGCACATACTCACCGCTTTGCAAACTGTTTTTCTTCATACGCTGGCTATAAACCTCCGACACTGTCGCCACATTGCGCTGGACTGTTTTCATCGTGTCTTTACTTTTCAGACCCCGTTTTTTGTCGATTTCGCGTTCATTGGCCTCAGACAAAACCATATAGTGCTGAGCCAAAACCTCATAGTCTCGGGCGGCCTGGCCCTGACCCTTACGCATAAACAAAGCCGACACATTGAGCTGTAACGCCGCACAACGGTTGTACAGATAAGACATGCGCGTCGGATCTTTGTACGACTGGTATTGGCTGCGAACCTCGTCAAAGGTCGCCAGTTCGGCCGCTTGAGAAGCAAAAGCAGCTAGCAAGGCAAGGGCAACACAAAAGCTACGGTTATTCATATATGTAAGGTACACCTGTCAAAAAATATTGGCACGGATCATGCTTTTAGCAAAGACGAATTTATTTTTAGGAGCTAACCATGACAACTAAGCAACACCTCTCTGGCGCAAAGCTAACCACTTTCACCTTGAATGAACTCACACAAGCCGCTGACATGCTGGAAGCGTCAGGCCGCTACGAAGAAGCCATTGACCTCTACCGCCAATGGCTCAAGCATAGCCAAGACGAGTGCAAGCATGTCGCTTGGTTCAATTATGGCTGGTTGCTTCAAAAGCAAAACCTGTTCAGCGATGCTGCTAACGCTTATAACCAGTTGACGGATAACTACGCCAACTATCTGTCTGGCCACGCCACAACAGCCTAACTGCGAAAAACCACTGCCTCTCCTCGGTGGTTTTTTGTTTTCACACTTGTTTACATAAGATTAATCGTATTTCTGTTAAATTTAATAAAAACATAAATATCGATCGGAAATGAAAAAAGGACTTAGATTTCTCTAAGTCCTTTTAAGATTTTTTGGTGGGACCAGCGGGGGTCGAACCCACGACAAACGGATTAAAAGTCCGCTGCTCTACCAACTGAGCTATGGTCCCATCACACAGAGCATTTAACAATAGTTTCGTACCCTGCGAAGCCTAAAAGTATAACGCATTTTTCAGTCTTTACGCAACGGGCGTGAAGAAATTTGATCAAAAACCCATCCTGCTGCGCACTGCCCAAACGTGGCCGTGACGCTGACCACCGAGCCGTAACCACTGCAATTCAAAGAGCCATCGCCTTGACCGTTGTTTGCGATGTTGCAGCTTGCATCTGGCGGCGCGACTGCCTCACGGCTGAACACACAGGCCACGCCTATTTTTTTGCCATCGCGTGCTGCGCCATGCTCGCGGCGCAGGTTGTAACGAAGCTTCGCCAAAAGCGGATCGTGGCTGGTATTGCACAAGTCATCAATGTCTACTTTGTGCGCCAAACGCTTACCGCCGGCCGCACCCACCGTGATAAACACCACTTTGTGCTGAATGGCCCATGCAGCCATGGCAGTTTTAGCTTTGACTTGGTCACAGGCATCAATCACTGCGTCTACATCTGCACCATTCAAGATGCTGGGCCAGTTACTCGGCTCCACAAAGTCTTCAATGCACGTCACCAAGCATTCTGGATTGATGTGGGCGATGCGCTGGCGCATGGCTTCCACCTTGGCTATACCCACCGTGTCATCCAGCGCATGGATTTGGCGGTTGATGTTGGATTCAGCCACGTTGTCGAGGTCAATCAGGGTTAAGCGCCCTACCCCACTGCGGGCCAAGGCCTCGACAGTCCATGAACCCACGCCGCCCACACCCACTACGACCACATGGGCTGCGCGTATGCGCTCTGCACCACTGACGCCGTACAAGCGGGCCAAACCGCCAAAGCGACGCTCGGTCACTGAAAAATCAGACACAGGTGCTGCGCTCTAATCGTGCGGCTTGTTGGCGCAACGACACCACGGCCCCCAGCACAATGCCGGCCAAGGCAACGAACGCATTGAGGCTGAGGGTAGACATGCCACTCAAGCCTTGCCCAATGGTGCACCCCATGGCGGTGACGCCGCCCACCCCCATGAGCACAGCGCCTAAAAGATGCTGCCCCAAATCGCGCGGGGTGGCAAAGCCTTCGATGCGAAATGTTTTGCCTTGCAAGGCGGAAGCGGCAGATCCGCAAATCACCCCCACAACCGCTACGACCCCCGTGCTCAGCACTTTAGAAGCATCACTGTAGAACATCAGCCAATCCAAGGTATTGGCAATGGGGGCCACAAAATTAAGCGCTTCCATACGGCCTGAACTGGTTGCAAGGTAAACCGCGTCCAGTGTTTCAGGATGCTCTGGCACAAATCCCAAATGTCCGCTGACCCACCACATGGCCACAACAACGCCCCCCACTCCTACACCAGCAACGCCGCTGTTGAGGGTCCAGAAATCTTTGTCACGCAAGACCCACAAAAGCAAAACTGCAGCCACGATGTAGCCAAGACCTGGCAAACCCAACACACCTAAATTGGCCCCCAAGGGCATGTCGATGAAGATGGTATCCACGGTGTTGGCGCGCAATACCGCGGTGATGCCTTTCATGGTGGCAAAAGCACTGATGCCCATGACCACAAAAACCACCACAGATTTCAGATTCCCGCCACCGATACGCACCAAGGCTTTGTTGCCACAGCCCGATGCGATGACCATGCCATAGCCAAACATCACACCGCCCACGATGGTGGACAACCACATCAGACGGGTGCTGGCGTACAAGGTTTTAGTGGGATCAATCAAGCCCGCGTCAGACAAGGCCGCAAAGCCGATCATGGCCACCGCGATGGCGCAGACCCACTGGCGCGCGCGGGTCCAGTCGCCCAAGTGCACCACATCTGAAATAGCACCCATGGTGCAAAAGTGGGTGCGTTGGCTGATCAGGCCCAGCAAGAAACCACCAAGAAAAAAGGCCCCTAGGACCTCTTTAGAGAGTGCAACTAACTCGGTCACTTGAGTTTCGCCAAGCGCTCGTTAGCGGCAGCTGCAGCTTCGGTGTGAGGATAGTTTTTCACCACATCACCCAAGGTTTTCTTTGCAGCTTTGATATCTTTCAACTCCAACTGGCAATTGGCCACCGACAGCATGGATTCAGCTGCCCGCATGTGGTTGGGGGCCTTGCTCAGCAAGGTGTTGAAATTGGTGATGGCATTGGCATAGCTGCGGTTTGCGTATTGGGCGTTGCCCAACCAAAACAACGAGGGGACCACATAGCCACTCTTAGGGTTGCGCTTGATGAAGTCATTGAACGCCGTGCTGGCAGCGCCAAACTCCCCTTTGCGGAAAATTGCCAACGCGTCTTCATAGGCTTTGGTTTCTGTGGGATCCGCCACAAACTCCACGCCATCGACCTTCACCTTGGCGGGCTCAAACTTCTTGAGGCGATCATCCACGCCTTGAGACAGCTCTTGAGCACGACGCAGTTCTAACGACAACTCTTCTTTCTCACCGCGAATTCGTGCAATTTCTGCACGCAAAGCTTCAAACTGATTTTGCTGCTCTAGCAAACCGCGTTGGAAGTTTTGAATTTCTTCGCCTTGACGCTCAACGCGCTCACGCAACTCCAAAATGGCGCGGCGCGCATCGCTGTCTTCGAACAGCGCGGCTTGCGCATGAGCAGACAACAGCGTGGCAGCTGCCAAAACAACAGCACGGATAGAAAAAGAAGTGTTCAAGGTCATTGGTAGTTCAGCGCTGCGCGACGGTTTTGTGAATATGCGGATTCGTCAGAACCAAGAGCCACTGGCTTTTCTTTACCAAAGCTCACGGATTCCATTTGGGCATCGGGTACACCCAAGGCACTCAAAGCACGGCGCACAGAGTCTGCGCGCTTTTGGCCCAATGCCAAGTTGTATTCGCTGCCACCACGCGCATCGGTGTGACCCTCGAGGTTCACACGGCGGTTGCGGTCAGCACGCAAATAGCGCGAATGCGCTTCGAGCACGCTTTGGTATTCGCTCTTGACGGTGTAGCTGTCGAGGTCGAAGTAAATGATGTGTTCCACACCGACCGGGCCTTGCTTGATGCCTTCCATGGCACCCAAACCTCGGGCGTTCAAGCCATTCATGCCGCCCATTTGGCCGCTAGTACCACCGGAACGGTCATCCACTTGCACATCATCTAGCTTGACGCCAGAAGCGCAGCCAGACAACACAGCAGCAATGGAAACGAGCAAAAGAAGTTTTTTCATAAAAGAGGACTCAAAAAAGAAGAAAAGAGTTAAGGCAACATTTTGCTGAACGGGCCCCAGTTGGGCTCACGCAAGTCGCCACCTTGGCCTGACAAACGGGCTTTGATGCGACCATCCAAGGTGGTCGTCATCAAGGCTTCACGACCATCTTGCTGAGTGGCGTACACAATCAAGCGGCTGTTGGGCGCAAAGCTGGGGCGTTCGTCACGGCTCGTGTCGGTGATGGCAGCCACGTTGCCGCTGGCAATATCCATCACATGCAGCTTGAATGCGCCGCCAATGCGAGAGATGTAAGTCAGCCATCGGCCATCGGGGCTGATGGCTGGCGAAATGTTGTATGTCCCGTTGAAGGTCACACGGTTGGCTGGACCACCCGAGGCAGGCATGCGGTAGATCTGAGGCGCGCCGCCGCGGTCGCTCACAAAATAAATTGCTGTGCCATCGGGCGAAAAGACTGGCTCGGTGTCAATGGCAGCTGACTGCGTTAAGCGACGCGGTTCTCCACCAGCCGCATCAATCGCAAACAACTGAGACCCCCCATCGCGACTCAACGTCACAGCCAAAGTTCGGCCATCGGGCGACCAGCTGGGTGCACTGTTGGAACCGCGGAAATTGGCAATCACACGGCGCTTGCCAGTCGACACATCGTGGATGTAAACCACGGGCTTGCGCGACTCAAATGACACATAAGCCAACTGCCCGCCACTTGGCGACCAGCTGGGCGAAATGATGGGCTCTGGGCTAGCTAGAGCAGACTGGGCGTTTTCACCATCAGAGTCCGCCACCCATAAGTTAAAACGGTTGCCAGACTTGGTCACATAGGCAATGCGCGTGGAAAACACACCCTTGTCACCTGTGAGTTTTTCATAGATGAAGTCTGAAATCTTGTGTGAGGCTAGGCGCAAATCGCCCGTCACCACCACATAGCTCATGGCACCCAAGTCTTGACCACGTACCACATCCCACAAACGGACACGGACATCGTAGCGGCCATCGGCCATGCGACTGATGCTGCCTGTCAGCAAGGCATCCGCGCCCTTTTGACGCATGGCGCTGATGTCTGGTCGCTGGGTTTCATCCACCACCACACCGGCTGTCACGCCTCGGAACTGACCGCTGCGCTCCAGATCGGCTTGGACGATGGCTGAAATCTTTTGAGGTGAGGTCTCTTCACCTCGCAAAGGAGCAAAGGCGATGGGCACTTGGGTCAAGCCCACACCCGACACTTCTACACGAAACTGTGCCCACGTGGGCATGGCCGACAAGCCTGCGATCAAAAGCCCGAGTGCGAAGCGAAAGAATGGACGGGTCATAGTCAGATTGGTCACCAATAGAATCCGGCAATTTTAGTAGCGAACGAGTGGCGATAATGCTTTGAATCGCCTTTCTTGCACACGCCTATCTTTATGACCACATCCGCCCCATCCGTCCCGTCAGATTCTTTGCTCACAAGACTGCGACGCGTGGCCCCATGGTTTGCGGGTCATCGCAGCATGCTGATGCTGGCCATTGCAGGTATTTTGGTGGGCTCCATCACTGAACCTGCGATTCCAGCCCTGATGAAGCCCCTGCTAGACAAAGGCTTTCAACAAGGTGACATGCCCCTGTGGCGTGTACCTGTGGTGTTGGTGCTGTTGTTTGGCATCCGTGGCTTCGCAGGCTTCATTGCCAGCTACTGTTTGGCACGCGTCACCCAAGCCTCGCTTGAAAAGCTTCGCCAGCGCTTGTTCCAAAAGCTCATGCAAGCTGACCCAGCCTTGTTTCAGTCCAAACATGCCAGCGGTTTGACCAATGCCATGGTTTACGAAGTCAACGCAGGGGCTTCACAGCTGGTCGGCACTACTTTGTCATTTGCCAAAGACAGCGTGACCTTGATCGCCCTCTTGGGCTACCTGATGTACCTCAATTGGCAACTCACGCTGGTTGTGTTCATCGTCCTCCCCCCTATTTCTTGGGTGGTCAAAACACTTTCACGCCGCATGGACCGCGTCACACGGTCTAGCCAAGACGCGACCGACGCCCTCGCCTACGTGGTGGAAGAAAACGTCATGGCCTACCGCATGGTGCGGCTGCACAACGCACAGGACAACCAAGCCGAGCGTTTTGGCAGACTCAACCACAGTCTGCGTCATTTGGCACTGAAGTCTGTCGTCGCCGGCTCCACCATGACGCCACTGATTCAAATGCTCTCTGCGTTGGCTCTCTCAGGCGTGCTGACCCTCGCCATTTGGCAAAGCACCAGCGGCACGGCCAGCAACATGAATACCGTGGGCGGGTTCGCCTCTTTTATTACGGCCATGCTGATGTTGGTGTCGCCCATCAAACACTTGTCTGAAGTCACGGGTAGCCTGACGCGTGGCGTCACCTCCTTAGAGCGCGGTCTAGATTTGCTCAAAGACACCCCCGATGAACACCAAGGCACACACACAGCGGCCCACGTGCGCGGCGAAATTTGCTTTGACAACATCAGCCTGCAGTACCCGTCGGCCACCAGCCCCGCCTTGAATGGCGTGAGCCTCATCATCCAGCCCGGCCAAACCGTGGCCTTGGTCGGCCCCTCAGGCTCGGGCAAAACCACCTTGGCCAACTTGCTGCCCCGCTTCCTTGACCCCAGCTCGGGTGAAGTCAGCCTAGACGGTGTGCCGCTCAAAGACTGGGCACTCGCCAGCCTGCGCAGCCAAGTGGCCTATGTGAGCCAAGACGTAGTCATGTTCAACGACACGGTGGCCCAAAACATCGCCTTGGGCGAAACCATCGACACCGAGCGCGTTTGGAAAGCCCTAGAAGCCGCCAACTTGGGCGACTTTGTGCGTGCCCTACCCAACCAAGAAAACACCTTGGTAGGCCACAACGCCACCCAGCTCTCAGGCGGCCAACGCCAACGCTTGGCCATTGCCCGCGCCATTTACAAAAACGCACCCATCCTCATATTGGACGAGGCCACCTCGGCTTTGGACACAGCTTCTGAGCAGGCCGTCAAAGACGCGCTGCAAGTGCTCATGCAAGGCCGCACCTCGCTGGTCATTGCCCACCGCTTGTCCACCATCGAGCACGCTGATTTGATTGTGGTCATGCAATCGGGCAGCATTGTTGAGACGGGCACGCACAGCCAACTCATGGCCCAAGGCGGCGCCTATGCTGCGCTGTACCAAGTGGCCGCCCAAAGCACGGACAACCATTTTTCTGACGCCAACACCTTATGAGCCAAGCATCCATCAGCGGTTTCACCTTCATTCGCAACGGCGTAGAGCTAGGCTTCCCGTTTGAGGCCTCCATTCGCTCACTCCTGCCCCTGGTCGATGAGTTTGTGGTGGTGGTCGGCAAAAGCAACGACGACACCTTGGCTCGCATCCATGCGATTGGCTCACCCAAGATTCGTGTGATCGAAACCATCTGGAACGAACGCATGGCCGACCGTGGCTTTGTGTATGCCCAACAAAAAATGATCGCCCAATTTGCCTGCACAGGCGACTGGGCGTTTTACTTGGAGGGCGACGAGGTCGTGCACGAGGCCGAGCTAGCTAACATCCGCGCCAGCGTGGACAAGCACCACAGCAATTCAGCCGTGGAAGCCTTGGTGTTTGACTACTTTCACTTCTACGGCACGCCTGACTTCGTGGCCAACAGCCCCGCTTGGTACCGCCGCGAATGCCGCCTGATTCGCAACACCATCCGCTCGTACGCGCCCGATGGCCAGTATTGGCTCATCACAGCTGACCACAAAAAAGGGCGTAATCCGCAAGCAGCCCTGGCCAACGCCCACATCTACCACTACGGCTGGGTCCGCAGCAACGAGGCCATGCAAAAAAAGCTCGACCAAGTGAGCAAGTTTTGGACACACGACGCGCCGACCGTGCGCTACAGCCAGTTTGATGCGCAAGTGTTGCAGCCGTTCACGGGCACGCACCCAGAGCTGGTGAAGCCGTGGCTAGAAAGCTCGGCAGAAAAGAGTTTCACGATTGATCCGAACTACCAGCTGACCAAGCGTGAGAAGCGCCACCGTTGGTTGATGAAGCTGGAGAAGGCGTTTGGGCTGGACTTCAGTCGCAAGCATTTCAAGCTTGTGGCCTGAATTGTTTTTTTAAGTCACGGCTTTCGCACGCCCACGTCACGGCCAGCACCTGACACGGCTTAACGTCCCTGCGGGCCGTGATGGCGCCGTATCAGGTACTGACCGCGACGTGAGCTGGAGTCCAGGTTCGTGTCGCGCTAGCTCTATAGCAACAC
>JACCDI010885027.1_pt1 | contig 10586 bp, 10 predicted proteins | sample 7442791 | NCBI WGS metagenome assembly JACCDI01 (sample SAMN15323434, study PRJNA562643) | freshwater metagenome | isolation source: river surface water | place: USA:Blue River Watershed | collected 2017-08-15
AGGCCAGCGCTTGGCGACGACCAGTTTCTACATCAGTCATTCTGGCTTGTTGATCTGCTTCGGATAAATTAACGGGCCATCCTTGAGTATGGCTTACAACTAAATCAGCCATCGCATCTATCCATGTTTTTGATTCATTCAGACAAGAGATGTAACGATATTCCGTACCGCCGGCTGCAAGAAAATCTTCTTTTGCTTCCATTGCGATTTCTTCAAGTGTTTCTAAACAATCACTGGTAAAACCTGGACACATTACATCTAGGCGTTTCACACCTTCAGCAGCGAGTTTTTCTAAAGTAGGTGCGGTATAAGGTTGTAACCATTCAGCTTTACCGAAACGCGATTGAAAAGTGACGAGATAATCGTCTTTTGACAAACCACATTTTTCAGCAATCAAGCGCGCAGTTTTATAACACTCACAATGATAGGGATCACCCATCATCAAAGTACGCTTAGGCACACCATGAAAACTCATCACCAGTTTGTCTGCACGACCATGCTGCTCCCAATGGGTACGTAAAGTTTGTGCTAACGCAGTGATATACGCATCATGATCGTGATAATGCTTAATCAATCGTAGTTCGGGCACATTACGTATGTTTGCAAAATGCGAAAACACTGCATCAAAAATTGAAGCAGTCGTAGTAGCAGAATATTGCGGATAAGCAGGCAATAACAAAATACGATCAAAGCCATCAGCTTTTAATTTATCTAACACTGAAGGTACAGAAGGATGGCCATAACGCATCGCCATTTCTACGCGTACATCTATGCCACGTGCAGTTAAATTAGATTGCAATAATTGACTTTGTTTTTCAGTGTGTACTTTGAGTGGCGAACCCTCTGGCGTCCAAATCGTGGCGTATTTGTGTGCAGATTGTTTAGAACGAAATGGCAAAATAATGCCATTCAAAATTAACCACCAAATCAAACGCGGGATTTCTACTACACGCGGATCAGAGAGAAATTCTTTGAGATATACACGGACAGCAGCCGGCGTTGGCGCTTCTGGTGTTCCCAGATTAACGAACAACACTGCTGTTTTAGTTAACGACCCGTGCTTGTAGGGCGGTTCCTGATTAAAGCTCATGAATGGTGTGCCCTTTTCGGAGATGCTTTTAAATAATTAAATCTGTCACAAAGAAAGCAATTCACGTGCATGCTGTCTCGTTGTTGCAGTAATTTCTACACCACCTAACATGCGCGCGATTTCTTCCACACGTAAGTTGGCATCGAGAGGTGCAATGCGTGAAATTGTTTTACCGTTTTCTTGTGTCGCTTTACTAACTTGAAAATGTTGTGCAGCTTGACTGGCTACTTGCGGCAAATGGGTGACACATAACACTTGTCTATCATGTCCCAAGCGCTTGAGCAGACGTCCCACCACTTCCGCAACAGCACCACCTATGCCACTATCGACTTCATCAAATATCAAAGTGGGTGTAGCAGTTGAACTCGATGCAATCACAGAAATTGCTAATGCAATCCGCGCTAACTCACCACCCGATGCGACTTTTGCTAACGGTCGTGGTGTAGTGCCTGCATGACCTGCAACTAAAAATTCAATTTGCTCCACACCATGCGCTGACGGTTCTGCTTCATTAAGTGCAATCGCAAATGAACCACCCGCCATCGATAAATCTTGCATCGCTGCCGTGACTGCTTTTCCTAATGCAGCTGCTGCTTTAGTGCGGGCAGTCGTGAGTTTCTTAGCTAACGCCATGTATTCTAGATGCAGCTTTTCTTCTTGCTCACGTAACGCATCCATATCTGTTGCATGAGCTAATTGCTGCAAATGCTCAGAAAGTTTTACAAACTCTTCTGGCAGTTCTTCAGGCGTGACATGAAATTTTCTTGCAGCAGAATGCAAGGCTTCTAAACGTGCATCCACTTCACGCAAACGCTGCGGATCTAATTCTAGTTTGCTGACATAATCATTTAATGCATAGACAGCTTCTTGTAGTTGTATACGTGCAGGTTCTAAAGCTTCTAATACTGGCTTTAAGTTTTCATCAATATCCAACAACTTACCTAGCTTTTGTTCTATTGCTACCACCTGCGACAACATAGGTGAGGATTCACTTTCAGATAGTGCGTCTAAAGCATGTTGCGCACCTTCTATCAAACTAGCAGCATGCGACAAACGACTGTGCTCATTACTAATTAAAGTCCATTCACCAGTTTTAGGCGCAAGTTTTTCTAACTCACCTACTTGCCATTCCAAACGTTCGCGTTCTAGTAATACGTTTTTTGCGTTTTGTTCAAACTCTTCACGACGTCGTTTCACTGCACGCCAGTTTTTAAATGCTAGTGCGACTGCACTGACTTGTTCTAACAGCCCTGCTTGCGTATCTAGTAAAAGTCGTTGTGCATCAGTTTTTAGTAAAGACTGATGGGCATGTTGTCCGTGTATATCAACTAGTAATTCACCTAAGTCGCGCAATTGCGTAATGGTGGCTGCACCACCATTAATAAAAGCTTTGGAGCGACCACCCACATCGACGACACGACGCAACATCACCATTTGATCTTCGGTGTTGAATGCTTGCTCTTCTAACCAAGCGTAAATACTTGAACCTACTTGCAAATCAAATTCAGCGCTGATATCAGCCTTAAGTGCACCTTCGCGCACTACGCTACCATCCGCTCGTCCACCTAAAGCTAAGGTTAAGGCATCGATTAATATAGATTTTCCCGCGCCAGTTTCTCCCGTAAACACGGAAAAACCAGAGGACAACTCTAGTTCGATCGCATCAACAATGACAAAATCTCGAATGACTAAGGTTCTTAGCATGAGGACGAAAAAAATTTATATGGATTTAAGCAAGTTGCAGGTCCGTTGAAGGCAGACTCCACAGGTGGCCTGTGCAATGCAGGGAATATCAGCTATTTTAACTGACCAAGCACAGATGGGTATTCGTTCCAATGCAGTTTTTCACGCAGGGTATCGTAGTAACTCCATCCGACTGGATGAAGAAAAGTAATAGCGTGCTCTGATCTACGCACAATCACTCTGTCATGTTGCTGTAAATTAGTAATGGATTGCATGTCAAAATTTATACTTCCCTCATAGCCACTCGCTAACTGAATCACAATCTCGCAACTACCAGACAAGACGATAGGTCGATTCGATAAAGAATGCGGCGCAATTGGCACCAACACAATGCCATCAAGCTCAGGATGCAAAATCGGCCCACCCGCTGAGAGTGCATAAGCGGTTGATCCAGTCGGCGTGGACAGTATCAGACCATCGGAACGTTGGTTGTACATGAAATGTCCATCTACTTCGACCCGCAACTCCACCATGCCCGCAGCTGCAGTGCGCGACACCACGATGTCATTAAATGCGAGCGCCTTAAAAATCGTCTGCTCGCCGCGCAAAATCACACCCTCTAACAGACTACGTTTTTCAGATGCCAACTGTCCTTCAAAAATATCTTGTAGCAAAGGCAGCATGCGTTCTTTAGGTATGTCGGTCATAAAACCTAAACGACCAAGATTGACGCCAATTAAGGGTACCTTGAATGAAGCAAGCTGACGCGCAATGCCTAGCATGGTGCCGTCGCCCCCCACCACAATTGCCAGATCAGCGCGTCTACAGATTTCCTCTAAATCAAAGCTGGTTAGACGCTGATCTGTAAGTTCTTTCGCAGTATTTGATTCAACAATGACAGTACGTCCTATAGATTGCAGAAAATCCGCCAGCTCCAGCAAAGTTTCATGAATACCGGAAGCACCGTGCTTGCCTATGATGGCGACGGTTTGAAAGTGACTAGTGGCGTTGGTGTGTGACATGGGCACGATTAGAACATAATTGGAAAAATATTTTTGAGAATCCGCTACAAACATGAAGTCCAACCATCAGCACAGCATACGCGCTCTATTATTTGATTTAGACGACACCTTATGGCCGATTACGCCTGTGATTGTCCAAGCTGAACAAGTTTTATTTACGTGGATAGCAACACATGCACCACGCGTCGCCGCTAGTTATTCCATTGATATGATGCGACAGCAGCGCATACAACTCATTCAAGTACGTCCAGAACTGGCAATCGATTTACAAGCACTCCGCTATCAAGCTTTATTAGATACCTTTTTACGTTGCGGCGAGGATCCCGTCTTAGTGACAACGGCTATGCAAGTTTTTAATCAGGCTAGAAATCAAGTTCAAATCTTTGATGATGTCGCACACTGTTTGCCGCGCTTGGCTAAACTGGTCAAACTGGGATCATTAACCAATGGCGCAGCAGATTTAGAGGCTATCGGTCTGGCACATCATTTTGAGATTTCGCTAGCTGCCCATCAAATAGGCAAAGCCAAGCCCGACCCGTATGTTTTTCAACAAGCCTGTGCGTTACTTCAACTAGAACCGGCACACGTTGCCTATGTGGGTGATGATTTACGCTTAGATGTAGAAGGTGCGCAAAAAGCAGGTCTGACTGGTATTTGGCTAAATCGACAAAATCAACAAGCCCCCTCAGAACTCGGACATATACAACCCGATGTAACGTTCACTAACTTGCATGATTTAGTAGGCTGGCTAACAACTTAAGCAAGTATTCATGATGCGACTGGCGCTAAGTGACGTCGCTCGTTAGAATACACAGTATGCAACTCGATATACGCGCACAAACTTTACTCAAAGCCCTGGTGGAACGTTACATCGCTGACGGTCAGCCTGTGGGATCACGTGCGCTTTCGAAAATTTCTGGTTTAGATCTCTCTCCTGCAACGATCCGCAACATCATGTCGGATCTAGAAGAAATGGGTTTTGTCTCCAGTCCCCATACTTCTGCTGGTCGAGTACCTACACCACGTGGCTATCGCATTTTTGTCGACACCTTATTGACCGTTGAATCAATTGATCAAGCCTCTGTTGAATCACGACTGCAACATCATGGCGCAGCTTCTAGTCAAAAAATCATTTCAAATGCAGCGCAAGTTTTGTCTTCACTGTCGCAATTTGCAGGGGTAGTGTTAGCACCGAAACGCGAATCTGCTTTTCAGCAAATTGAATTTCTACGTCTCTCTGAAAAACGTATTTTATTAGTGATTGTTGCGCCGAATGGTGAAGTACAAAATCGTTTGCTACTCACAGACACGGACTACACACCGAGTCAATTGACACAAGCTGCCAACTACATCAATCAACATTATGCTGGTCGCTCTTTTCAAGAAGTCAGAATAAAAGTGCAAGAAGAATTGCGTCAACTACGCGATAGCATGACTACCCTCATGCAAGCCGCAGTGGAAGCAGGCAGTGATGCGATGACTGAGCATAGTGATGAAGTGGTGATTTCCGGTGAACGTAATTTACTCGCAGTCTCGGATTTATCTGCCAACATGACTTCACTGAGAAAATTATTCGATGTCTTTGAACAAAAATCCGGTCTTGCTGCTCTTTTAGATATCTCTAACAAAGCGACTGGCGTACAGATTTTTATTGGTGGCGAATCACAAATCTTGCCCGTGGAAGAAATGAGTGTGGTGACCGCACCGTATGAAGTCAACGGCAAAATCGTAGGCACATTAGGTGTGATTGGTCCGACTCGTATGGCGTATGAAAGAGTGATTCCAATTGTGGATATCACTGCAAGATTGCTCTCTAACGCGCTATCCCATACTTAATAAAACAGGAAAGCGCATTAGCTTTCGCGATGTGGGCAAGCTGTTTTAGTACATGAACCATACAGCGCCAAAGCATGTTCAGACAAATTAAATCCGTGATCTTTGGCAATTTGATGCTGACGTTTTTCAATTTCTTCATCAAAAAACTCTTCTACTCGACCACAATCCAAACACACTAGATGATCATGATGAGTGCCTTGGTTGAGCTCAAACACCGCTTTACCAGTTTCAAAATGATTGCGGCTAAGTAGTCCAGCTTGCTCAAATTGTGTTAGCACTCTGTAAACAGTTGCCAATCCAACATCGAGATTTTCAGTTAATAGCATTTTGTACACATCTTCTGCCGATAGATGACGTACGCTGCTTCCCTGGAAAATTTCCAGAATTTTCAGTCTTGGTAAGGTTGCTTTAAGGCCGCTGGCTTTTAATTCTGCAGGATTGAGAGACATGATTTTGCTCGGTAGAATAAGATCTGCCTTATCATATAGCGTTTAGCCACTGCGCTCAATTCCTCTTCAGGTCGCCTTGCTCATGCAATCCATTCAACATTCACTTATTTCGCGTCGTTCTACGATTTTGCTCGCGCTTATCGCTAGCCTCGCTTTAAATGCCTGCGCCCTGCGCAATCCCTTTGCTAAAGAAAGTGCGAACTCCGAAAAAGTTAGCCCTGCTAGTGGCGTGGTGCAAGTGGTCAAGAATGAAAAACTGTTTGGTTTCGTTCCAATTTACCGACCTGACGTTCAGCAGGGAAATTTCATTACCCAAGAAATGGTGGCGCAATTAAAGAACGGCATGACCAAAGATCAAGTGCGTTTTCTTCTTGGCACTCCACTCTTAATCGATAATTTTCATCAAAATAGATGGGACTATCCTTTCCGTTTAAAAAACGGTGATGGTCAACTCACAGCAAGTCGTGTCGTAGTATTTTTTGAAAATGACAAAGTCGCGAAATTCGAAGGTGGTGAATTACCTACCGAAAAAGACTATCTGATGCGTATCGCTGCTCCGAAAAAATAATAAATCTCCTCTACTAAGTCAGCGATGAATGCGATGAAAATTGCGGTAGCCGGTGCCTCCGGCCGTATGGGACGTATGCTGATTGAAGCTATCGTCCATGATCCAGAAACTACTCTTACTGGTGCACTCGATGTAGCTACATCGCCCAGTGTGGGCACTGACGCTGCTGCTTTTCTGGGACAGCCTAGTGGTGTCTTAATCGAATCCGATTTAAACAAGGGCTTAGCGCAGTCAGAATTTCTGATCGACTTCACGCGTCCTGAAGGCACCTTACATCATCTTGCTTATTGCGCTGAGCATGGCATCAAAATGATCATTGGCACCACAGGTTTTGATGATGCAGGCAAAGCCGCTATTGAAGCTGCTGCAAAAAAAACCGCGATTGTGTTTGCTCCCAACATGAGCGTTGGCGTCAACGTCACGATGAAATTGCTAGAACTCGCAGCAAAAAGTTTTTCGCATGGCTATGACATAGAAATCATAGAAGCTCATCATAGACATAAAGTCGATGCGCCTTCAGGCACTGCATTAAAGATGGGCGAAGTGATTGCTGATGCACTTGGACGCGATTTGAAAAAAGACGGCGTCTTTGCACGCGAAGGTGTGACTGGTGAACGCGATCCTTCTTCCATCGGTTTTGCCACAATTCGTGGCGGTGATATTGTGGGTGACCATACCGTCTTATTTGCAGGCATAGGCGAGCGTATAGAAATCACACATAAATCTTCTAGCCGCGTCACTTACGCGCATGGCAGCTTACGTGCTGCACGTTTTTTGCAAAGTAAAACCTCAGGTTTGTTCGATATGCAAGACGTACTTGGTTTACGTTGAACCATCTCGCTGTCCTCGCTTAAGGTTTTATCTCCATCATGATTTCATTGCGTTCAGGTGCTTCTATCTCAGCCACCGTATTACTTCATGTAATACTGGCTTTCCTGTTCATGCTCGGTTTAATGGAACACACCATCACACCACCTGAGGCACCACCGGTGTTAGTGGAATTGATGCAATCACAACCCACGCCTAAAACGATAGAACAACCAGTAGCAAAACCGATTCCAGTACCACCCCGCCCACAACCAGTAGCTGCGCCCGCTCCAACACCACAGCCGCAGCCTAGTCCTAGTAAAGTTAGTACTCCAACTGAGGTGGCGCAAGCTACTCCTGTTGCACCGGTTTCAGCACCGACTGCGCCGACTCTACCTGCGCCTACCCGTGTTGAAGCGCCTCCTGCTCCTGCGCCACCCTCACCTGCGCCTGTAGTAACAGCACCGAGTAAAACTGATGTTTCTATCCCTGCGAGTTACAGCGCGAGTAATCAAAAGCCCATTTATCCGAATATGTCTAAGCGACTAGGCGAGCAAGGGACAGTGGTATTGCGAGTACTAGTCAAAGCGGACGGCAGTGCTGGAGAAGTAGAAGTAAAATCATCTAGTAATTATCCCCGACTCGATCAAGCCGCAATCGACGCTGTAAAAACATGGCGCTTTAATCCTGCCAAAATTGATGGCAAAGCGACTGATGAGTGGTATCAAGTCCCTATTCCCTTTAAACTCCAAAGTTCTTCTAATTAAGCGAACCAGCATGAACGACACTGTGAATAACAACTTAGGCTTTGCGCATTACTGGGCACAAGGCGATGCTATCTCCCATTCTGTGGCTTACATACTGCTACTGATGTCTATCATTAGTTGGTATTACATCATCTCTAAAGCTTGGGCTTCATGGCGCATTCGTAGCAGTGCCGCCGCTGTAGAACATTTTTGGGATGCACCTAGCATGCCGGATGCGATTGCAGCTCTTTCCCATGCCGACACCGAACAGATTTACTCTCCCCTAGCTTCGCATGCAGTGGAAGCCGTGAATGTAAAAGCGGGTTCTTTGAATGCTGCCGTTGATCCAGGTGAACTGATCACACGTACATTACGTCAGCAAATTAATCGCGTTTCATCACGCTTAGAAAATGGCTTAACGCTATTGGCTTCAGTTGGATCGACCGCGCCTTTTATTGGTTTATTCGGTACCGTGTGGGGGATTTATCATGCTCTGGTTGCTGTTTCATCAGCAGGGACGATACAAATCGATAAAGTTGCTGGACCAGTGGGCGAAGCATTAATCATGACTGCGATCGGTTTAGTGGTCGCGATTCCTGCTGTACTGGGCTATAACGCTTTTACCCGTGTCAATCGCATTACACTCGCTGAACTCGATGCCTTTGCCCATGACTTACATGCGCATTTAACAACCGGCGCACGGGTTAGCACTAACCGTAAATCCAGCTAATTATTGGAAACTCATCATGGCATTCGGCGGATTCAACGAAAATAATAATCAGGCTCCTATGGCTGAAATCAATGTCACTCCCATGGTGGATGTGATGTTGGTATTACTCGTCATATTCATCATCACTGCACCTCTGTTCACGCATGCAGTGAAGTTGGATTTACCGAGTGCACAATCAACAGCAGCGCCAGAAAAACCAGAGACGATTACTCTTTCTATTAATGCAGAGGGCAAGCTGTTTTGGAATAATGCTGAAATTAATGATCAAGAGCTAAACAATCGTTTTGTGATCGCGGCGCAAAAAACACCCACACCCGAACTGCATTTGCGCGCGGATAAATCGACTCGCTATGAAGTAATCGCTAAAGTGATGGCAGGCGCGCAAAATAATGGCATTTCGAAAATAGCTTTCGTCACCAAACCAAATTAGTCGAACAGCCCCACTGCTAGATTAGTTTATAAGCTTGCATCACTTAACTGCTATCACCCTACCTGCTAGCGTATTAGCTTAGCGCCCAATCAGCGGGTACGTAAGAGTCAGCCATTTCAGAGTGCCGAGCCGGTATAATCGGGGGTTCTAACCTTACTCTGCGCTCCACCTCCCATGCAAGAAAAATACAGCCCGACCGAAGTCGAACAACAGGCACAAGCACACTGGCGCGCTATCGACGCCTATACCGTTAAGGAAGGTGCAAAAGACGCACAAGGTCGCGAAAAGAAAAAATTCTATGCCTGCTCCATGTTGCCTTATCCATCCGGCAAACTGCATATGGGACATGTGCGTAACTACACCATTAATGATGTGATGGCACGCCATCTGCGTATGAATGGTTATAACGTCTTAATGCCTATGGGCTGGGATGCCTTTGGTATGCCGGCTGAAAATGCAGCGATGGCAAATGGTGTACCACCTGCGCAATGGACTTACTCGAATATCGAGACCATGAAAAAGCAGATGCAGTCTATGGGCTTAGCCATAGACTGGTCGCGTGAAATGACTGCCTGCCGTCCTGAGTATTACAAATGGAATCAGTGGATGTTTTTAAAGATGCTGGAACGCGGCATCATTTACAAAAAAACTGGCACAGTAAATTGGGATCCTATCGATCAAACCGTGCTTGCAAATGAACAAGTCATCGATGGCCGCGGTTGGCGTTCAGGTGCCTTAATTGAAAAGCGCGAAATACCTATGTATTACGCGCGCATCACCGACTATGCTGAAGAATTAATCGACCATGTAGAAAATAAATTACCAGGCTGGCCAGAGCGCGTTCGCATTATGCAATCCAACTGGATAGGTAAATCTACCGGTGTGCGTTTTGCCTTTCCTCATAAAATTCACGATAGCCATCATCAACTCATTAATGAAGGCAAGCTGTGGGTATTCACCACCCGTGCTGACACCATCATGGGTGTGACTTTCTGTGCTGTCGCACCAGAACATGCATTAGCAAGTCATGCTGCACAAAACAATCCTGCGCTCGCTGCTTTCATCGCTGAATGTAAACAAGGTAGTGTGATCGAAGCTGACATGGCAACGATGGAAAAGAAAGGCATGCCTACCGGTTTGTTTGTCACACATCCAATCACTGGCAAAGAAATCGAAGTCTGGGTGGGCAATTATGTGTTGATCACCTACGGTGATGGCGCTGTGA
>JACCDI011182881.1_pt1 | contig 10584 bp, 7 predicted proteins | sample 7442791 | NCBI WGS metagenome assembly JACCDI01 (sample SAMN15323434, study PRJNA562643) | freshwater metagenome | isolation source: river surface water | place: USA:Blue River Watershed | collected 2017-08-15
AACCAATTCCCTGTGAAGTCTTTGAGCAAAACATATCTGCCTTTTAAATGTGACTTTGGACCATGCGCTTGGGGTCTGTTATCAATACAATTATTTTTGAGTCAAAAGATAATGGATTGAAAAAATAGCTTAGGAAGGGCATCAATTTTGATTTATGGGAGTGAACTCACTGCAGCAAACAATAAGAGTGATAGTAAACAAATCCTGAAAATAAGTATAGTAAACTTTCACCAATATTAGGTGTGATAGTTAACGAACACAAATAAAAGCGTGATAGTCTACTATCAGAGATAATGTTTAACATGTATATTTTATCTTCTTGTATGCTGTCATTTCAGATATTGTTACTAATTTCAATTGATCAATCTTCAACCCTTGAACTTCAAGGTTTATGATGTATGAAGTATGACAACCTTCACACAAAAAATTTTTGATGTATGAATATGATTTCATTGAGCCATAATTTTAAATGGCTCAAGCCAACAGACAAAAATTGAATGATATATATGTCACAGATTATTTGAAAAAGTCCAGAACCAAAACTTGATTTGTTTTCTGAGCCAATTAAAATTTGCTCTGGTAATGTCAGTAGGGAGGAAGACCAAATAATCTATGGAAGTTCTTCTCCATCACAATTTCAAACCATGCCAGGTGAAAGGAATTTCTGTTCTGCTATGATGAAGCTGGGTCATCTAATCTGCCTCCAACAAAATAAAATGCCTGAACAATAAAAATTGGATGTAGTATTCTTCCAAGAGAAACTAAAAAAATTTCTCAATCATTAAAAGAAAGCATTAAACAGTTCATGTACTTCCCAATATTCAAAACACACTTCAATGGAACCTCAGACAAACCAAAAAGCATGATCAATACTTACTCAAAAGTGTCAGAGTCAGATGAGAATTCCTTTTCTGATATCTTTTAAGTTTTTAATTCTGAGGTTGTCTGAAAGATGAGCCCAAACACAAATGTATTTGAGGCATCTCAGAAACCTTCTCTTGGATTTATGTCAGCACTCCAAAGCAAAATTCTAGTCCAAAAGTTGTCATTGATGAGCTCCATAACTCATTGTCAAGCAATATCTGAGAGAAATTCACCATTTAATTGGCAGAACAGTAAAACGCTACAATTTTTGAAAAACTACAACAGATTGCAACAGGAAATCCAGGGACAAAGATGTCTACCATGGAAAGTTTCAAATACTAGTGAAAGCTGTTCAAAGCAGCCACTTTCCAACAGAAGTCTTCAAAAATGCAATAATTAGAAGAAATGTTTTCATGATCCACTGGATCCAAAGAAAAACATTACCTGAATTCAAAGCACTATCTTACTTCTAGATTTCTTAATGCACAATACTTGGTGTGTAAAAAATCCACCAATCATTTCCATTCATCAGGTGTTACCTTTTGATTACTTCATTCAGTATAATGCAAAGATTAGAGAACACACAACTAAGCTGCAAGTGAAATGTGGGCGGCAAGTTTTCCAACAAGATTCATGTTTATATACAAGGCCATAAAAAGCATTCTCTGGCCACTTGTTCTGGCAAAATCATGCAGCAATAACTATTGACAAGATACTGAGCACAAAAATGACTCCAAAATACCTATGAATGGTGTTCCCAGAATACCAAGCATTCAACATGAACAGTTTTGGAAACCACATTTATTTCAAAGTAGCCAAACAGTTCAATGCTGTGTAGTGGCAACTCATAACAAACAAACCTGCAGTAAAAATTCACAAAGACCAAACAAAGAATAAAGGGATGAAATTGGGTCATGAAAAGGGGAATATTTGATTAATTCAGTTATACAATGGAATGATTGAAACACATCTGATTAGCATCACTTTTTCTGTTGGACACCATGACAACTTTGTGTCAACATAGTTAAAGTTTCTTGTTTTTTTGCTTGAATTGGTGCCACATTGTCAGCTTCTACATAAGATTGACTTGTAACAAATACCTCTTAGGCTGTTACTAGGAAGAGAAATAGTTTGTGAATAGTAGTAAAATTGACAAAGTATATCAATCATAAGTAATTTATTGAATTACTTTTCAAACAAATACACATTACTTATAGGGTTTTATGCTGTACTGATCAGATAAACCCATATTGGTATAAATAAGGGGCTAAATGGCAAAGACAAGCTCTTTTCACGTTTCTAAGTTTCCATCAATGGGTGGCAAAGAATCATACCATATTGAACAGTTATTGTCACATCATGTAAACATTTTACCATTTGCACTGATAGCATAATGTCTGTACTAATGGCCCAAAACATGACACCCATGAAATTAGAAAGAACACATTCCTTACTGTTATTTTCACATGATATTAACTCTTTGAGCTAATTGTCAATGCTGTCCTCCCAAAATACACTTTCCACAAGATCTGTATTTACCATCAGGATTTTTGGAGTCATGTGCAGTATAATCCTGCTGACCAACCCATTCAATGCCCCTTCAACATGAATATGGAAATATCTGGTGTAGCAGCAGGCTTAACTCGCAAGAAAGATGCAATGTGTTGGTCTTGCAATGACACACTGAATTTATATGTGAATTGAGCAACATTTTTTGAAAGTTGACCCATGCTGCACTAGGATCCTTGCAAAACTTATGACAATAAAAATCACCTCTTCTTCGTGGTATTTTCCAATTTATTTAGTTTGATTGGAAAGTCCTTGAATGAGCTGAATATATTAGTTTATCTTTTGAGCAAGGTATTTATCACAATAAATCCATTGTCCTGCTATGCTGGGGCAAGTTCATACAAATTCAGCAAATTCAGATTGATGAGGAATTTCTCACAAAGATTTTTGAAAAGAAATCAAATAACAAGAGGCTCCACACCAGATATAAAATAAATCATGTCAATTTGATATATCTAGTCCTTTCTTGACCGTTGAATGGAAAACTAATATAATTCATATATTTTGCAATAATTTCACTCTCAGTTAAAATAAGTGGCTCTGCCATAATGATTGACAACAAATGATGCTCCTGTAAAACATGGATGTTGGTGCTTCAATTGATCTAGGAAGATTGAAACAGTGTGAAGAATTGCTGCGTCAACAATGATGACTGTAAGGGAATCCATCATCCATCATGTCTCTGACAACTAGTATTTTGGACAATCATGAAATATAAGAATTTTACCCCATGATCAAAAACACATTATTGGCAATGATATGATGGTTTAACAATATATTTTTTTATTTTGTGACACTAATACCAGTCCTTCATTCACAAAGAGAAAAGGATCAAGCTAGTGAGTTACTAGTCAAGACTGATTGAAACTAATTGACTTATCAAAAAGTGATGTTGAACCAATACATCACTACTACTTGTTTGTGCATCTAATGCAATAAGTTTTGGCAAAAAGTCAATTAAAAAATGCAATTCAAAAATTTAATGTAAAACATAACAATATACATCATATGTACCTACTACAATGACATGAAATTTATTTCATATAGTTCAAAAGGTTTGCATAAATTGCATTATTTTCATTCTACTTAGGACTAGAATAAACAATATATCTACAGAAAAATAATGCTCATGTATGCATTTGGATTTGAATTTTCCAACAATAATATTTAGTGACAGCATTGCAATTCAATAAGACTGAGTTGGCTGATAGAATCAAGTACAATACTGACATGAAAATTTCTTGTTGTAAGTTATTGTGATCCTTACTTTTTCTAAAACTAGCAACATTGGTGTGATATGTGTTTAAAGGGTTTAAACTGTAAATTCCACCTGGAATGAAGTCCTTCCAATTAAACAATGTTTTGTCAAAATTTCTTTACATCAATCATGACAATCTCAAAAATCCCAGCTGCACCATGCTTATAAGCAGACAGGGCTTTTTGGACTACTGAATTTGTCCTTTCATGCAAAGTGAATTTTTGCACAAAAATCTCTTGAAAGATAGTTGGAACTGAGAATCAATCCAAATTCTGCAAGAAAGTCAAAGTTATTGATGTATTGAAAACCAAGTTGCCACATGGATAACTCATCTCCATGGTTTCTTTCATGTAGTGTTACTAACAAAAGAAGCTTCATAATTACTTCTAAGCTGGATTCCATGATCTCAGTGATTGTGACATTGACAAATATTCTTGTGCATCCTATCAGGTTCCATTCCCAAAGATATTCATACAGTAGTATTGGATGATGTCATGGAAAATCTCAAATTCAATTTGCCTGATTCTAAGTCAATGATTACTTGATACCTTGAAAGCATCACAGCTGCAACTAAGAAGAACACCTATATCTATGCCTTAAAAGGTTGAAAACATGATTCTCTGCACCAACACATCACAAGAATAATGATTCCAAGAATGTTTTGACCCCATATATCATGTCTTGTGCATACAATGAAAACATCATACACCTTTCTATGACAATTATAAATTGCTTCAAATCATCTTGAATAGAATGCAATGACTCCACAGGAAATTGGGAAAACATGAATAAAAGTTCAAGCAGAAGAATGAGAAGGAAGAAATTAATGAGGAAATTGTTGGGAGTATAATTTCTTTGTTTGAAAACTCTAAAAATCTTTTTATTAATTGTCAAATACATTTGGATGTTCTTTCTTCATTACCCAAGCAATCCCAAATATCTAGATACTGATTTTGACATTTTGGACAGTTTTTTGTTTATTCATGATGAAGATGAACAAGATAACAATAAAGATGACAAACAATATTGCTTTTTTCATTGGTGCAAGAGGAAAAGTAGTGAAAAAGTTGAACAAGACAACAACAAGCATTGTAACTACAATCTTTGTCCTTGGTGGCTAAATGCCAACAATGTAAATTTCCTTTTCCAAAAAATACGTAAGTGGTCAGTACCTAAATGTCAACTACAACAAACATTCTGATTTAGAAGGTTTTGACAAGCCAGTGACCACTCAGACAAAAGAGGCAGATGATGGAATCCTCTCTTGTTCTAAAAACAAGTGCCTTAAGTACTCCTTATTATCAACTGAGTAAATCAAAAACAATCTGAAAACTGCAAACCTGCTGATCTTCTCAGCAAAGAGGAAATTGACAACAGGTTCCAGAAGCATCAGGAAAATGGTTTTTTAGAAATTGCCTGAAGTCAAAAATAACAATGAAGGAGTTTTTGACAAGGTCAATCCATAGTAACACATTATTGGGCATTTTTTAGTCAAAGGGCTGATATTGATAAAAAAGTTTCCTCTTCTCATTCATTAGCCATTAAAGCGTCAAAATAACATTAATGTGGTAGAATTTGAAATTGTTATACAAATTGATTACACTTATGATGAGCTGAAACCATTTGCAAATGATTGAACAACAGCCTGTCAATTAGTAACTTTGAGTTCTTTTGAGCAAGATCTTCAGCAGATGTGATTTAAGAATTCCAATCAGTGGAAAGGATTGAATCATCATCAATTTTGGAAGGGATAGCCAAGCATGGATTAGTGATAGATAATTGTTATGGATTAGTGCATGTGAATTTTCTTACTTTGATAAATCTGTATTGTTTTTTAAAGCAATTAGGATTTGAGCAAGCAAATTCACAAAATCTTATCTGTTATGATAAATTATGTAGTTTCTGATTATATGTTCTGATGTTTTTGAAAAGAGAAACTTTTGATATTCTTGATGGAGTAAATAGACCCTCTAGTTTTGAAACAACAATGATCATTGGGTAAAGATTTTGAACCAATTGAATACAATCTTTCTCCCATTTTGTCAAGATAATTGGCACTAACTTCCTTAACTCCATATTTATCAAATATCTTGTCATCATATACCCAAATTCAATGACCAAAATATTATGAACACCTGTGATTATTGCAAGAAACAGTGGCTTCATTTCAGCATGAGACTAAATCCATAATTATGTGTTACTAACAGAATCTTAAGATCTTTACACTGCACTAGAGAACCTATCTTGGCATCACTTACAGGAAAAGCAACAGCCTCATCTTCTCTTTTAGTAATAATTCAGGAATCAAATTGGAAATTGTCACTTGTTGGTCAGGATGAAAATCAATGCACATCTTGACAAAAGCAACAATAATGCACAGTTTATCACTGCTTCAAAATAATGACAGATATTCTTTTTTGGACAGCTCAATTGATCATCATTGGTGATTTTTTTTGAGTCTGAAATAGACATGTGCATTACATACAAAGAGGACAATTCTTCTCATGCTCAGAAAAGTGGTAAACCAGATTTTCATGTTCAGTTTTCTTTTTACAAAGATACATCAAATGTATTCAAGGCTTTTTGCAAATACGATTCCTTTAGAAAGAGTTGATTATCTTTCTAAGATCCACTACCCAACTCATCTAAAACTGAGATAAAAAATTGCTTAACCAAAAAGCTTTTGACTTCAAATTCTTCTGCATTCACTTGAATGTAATCTGCAGTATTTCAGTATCTTTTATTAGTTTTGGTTAGAAACCTTTCTATCCTAAATACACAACTTATTGAGACAAAGATATTCTTTATAATGTTTGATATAAGTAATGATTTATTGGTGAATTGCATATCAGGTTGGAATATGCAGACTTACTTGAAATTCAAATTATAAGGTTGAATATACTTTGATCTGTTATTCAATCATTTTTCAAGTTCTTGACTCTTGACTCTAGCTGCTTGTTTTGAAGATTTTCTTGTGGTGATTTGTGTTGACTTACTAAGTGTATCTTTGAGTCCAGTTCTTTCCACGTGCAAAAAGAATTTTTTGCTTCACACTTCTTTTGGCACTTTGCTCAATGATAGAAATAGCTCATTGTATATAGATTAGTATAGAAAGGAAATTCAATTTAAGGGATTCATGGTACAAACAACCTTTTTTGGATACAATTGTCAAGCCATAACCATGAACCTATGGGTGTGTCCTTTTCAAAGGGGAATGAAGGTAAAGCATGATTAATGAGCCCTAGAGAGGCAACTTGAGCCAGTCTGTGCTGATGACTTGATCTCTAAAGTCTTCAAATGTCTTGGCTCTGCCTTGATTGCATAGTAATGGGTAAATTTCATAACAATACATTTGAAGAGAAGAGCCACTAAATAATGCTTGCAGTCATGATGGAATAATTTCCTTGATTCAATAGTTCTTGAAGAATTGTTTTCAAACATGCAATGATTTACTCTGAAAAATGCTTCAACCACCGGACAACAAGTTTTTCCTGAATCTGTTTGAGTCAACATGTTGAATTTGAAAGTATTTACAGATTCAAGAGCCTTTTCTCTTTATGTTTTGTCCAAGTATTGCCAATGCCAATAACAACACCAAGTTTTGCAAGAGGTCATCTCTCTTATGAGAGAATGTGAAAATCAGGGTCAAAAATAGAGCTTAATAGTGATTCTGTTCTGTATGAATCATTCTGTACATTCCACAACACAGCCAATCAAGAAAAGCAATATACATACTATCTCAGATAATTTCTTAACACTATCATTTGTTCACCATAGAGTTGCATTCTGAGCAAGCATGATTGAATTATGATCCAGAAAAACTTTTCATTATGGGATGATTGAGATGCTGTTTTATCAAGCAAAAGCAGACATCCAAGTTTTGTACCTAGTATGCTTTGAAATGATATTTCAGATGTCTTTGACAAAAAATCTCTGAAACAAAGATAGGTTTTGTATGCTCTATTGCCTAGGCTGACAATTCATCAGTGTCACTAGTTAAGTAAGAATTGGGAACCAATTTTTGACCATGCTGCTAAGTTCTTTTTCATATGTTGTCAATATTTAAATTTTGAAAATAACTTATACCTCAGAGGAATCAAGGATTGAGGAAGACATGCCATTTCTTGTACATCCTAACAAAATTACAGTCAATTATAGATCCTGAAATGGGCACAATGTTGACCAAAGACTCCTCATTCATTGCTTCATACAGAGTTCTAAGCCAAACCATTGTGGACATGTTGCAAAGGTAGAGAAAATGTGTCTTCTCTCACCTGTGTGTATTGCAATCCATCCATGTACCAATAATTCTTTTTGCAAAAAATTCAATTCAAAATTAATAATTGGAAATCCAATGATACATTGGGATTCTTTCAATTTGGCAACAAAATTGCTTGAAATTCTTCATTTTTGTACAATTAATCTTGCCTGAGAGAAGCATCACTGAATATATGGGGAGATGTTTGAGTTATCACTGAGGTCCTCTCATCAAGTATTTTGAAAGTCAGAATGCATGGTATCAAGAGGATGTTGGGGTGATCTCTATCCTTTTGTTCAAATATCATATCAAAAGAGAATGCAGAGGTTGGATGTTGAATAAAGTGTCTAATTACAATGAAATCATTGATTGCATTTGCTGTGTGAGAAAGATTTTAATCTTCTTCTTCTGCAACATAATTTGAAAACGAATCTCTGTATATGAAGTTTGAAGATGATAGAATCAACCCTAATCCTGACACAGATAACCAATTAAAACAATTAAACAGCTAGGAGCATCCACTAGTTCAAGAGAATTCTGTCTGGATTCAAAGATTTGACAGGGACAAGTAAATGTGAAACCATTGCCTAACCCATTGATTATTTGAAGACAAAAGTAATGCTTTTAATTCTGATTGAAAGAAATATAAAGCAGTGTAAATCTATGATTGGGTTTAGCAAAATATAACCTGGCAGTTATTCCACCCTACCATCCAATGTAATGTGACCACAGAGTGAAAGCTAGAGGTTCTCTTGGGAAGAAATTTCTGTGTCTTCAATGGTATTTAAAAGAAATTAAATCAGCATCATAAGAGCTACTTTTATGCTCCCCCTCCATCTCTTATTTTTTGGATTAAAATGAAGAAAATCTGACTTGCATGTGAAACATGCATTGAGATATTTGTGGTTGTCTTTGAAGCTCTAGAGTATTCTTTGAAGCCACTTCCAAATTGACATGAAGGCTTTGTGTTCTTCTTTTTTTACATCAATCAACTCCTCACTTTGAGCAAGATTTTTGAGATTGAGATCATTTTGGTGGGAGAGAGCTTCTAGGTTGAATTATTGGTACCTAATGGTTCTTTGTGCTTATATGACTTGATTCCTTCCAGAATTGATTTTTGTCTCAAAAATTATCGAAAGTCTGAGTTGGTATGTGTTTTTGTGTTGATTGCTTAGTTGCCTTCAGCTGAGCTTGGCTTGTTTCCAGAGGAGAGTGTTCTGAGGTTGAATTATTTGCACTTTGGGTTGGTATTGTCTTTTCATGCTGGTTGTTTTAATGCATTTAGAATCCCTATCATGCATATTTTGTCAATACTTTCCAATGTGATTTGGCTTGTTTCCAGAGTCTGAGGAATCAGTTGTTTTGGCTTCCAATCTATTTCCTTTTTCTTCACATCAGCAAGCATTTGCGTGATAGTTTGGCATATTCTCTTCTAGAAAATGGATATCCTTTTTTACCAATGGGGTTCTTTTTTCTGTTTGAATCTTGATGATTCTGATAAAACTATAATGCTCTACATCTTCTTGTTAGATACAAGGGACTCAGTGCAAAAACATTCTTCAGTCCAGGATAAAAATTTAATGGGTAGTGGTACACAATGCTTTATTAATTGCAATTTCTTCACCATTTACTTTTTGTAACAAAGTGGGCAAAACAGTATCTCATGATGGTGATCTTATACTTAAAGGCAAGATATGGGATGTATTTGAATACATCAAGGTAGTGAAGTCCTTGAGCATTTTGGGGAAATTTCATTGCAATTGATTTGAAAGTCATTGATATCATTCCTTGAATGCTCATCATATCATTGTAGTAGCATGGTATTATCAACCTTCTTTAAATTATCCAGAATAACATAATAACCAGTTTGGTAAATAAAACTTTCAATATCATTGGAGAATCCAACCAATGGATATTCTTTTATTGAAATTTGTTCAAAAAAAAGGTGAATATTTTGCCATTTATACTTGAAATAGTTCCGAATTTTGAGAATTGTTGGATCTTTGTTTAGCCTCAGAGGAAGATTTTCAACTTTGTATCTTCCCCTTGTGTGATTGAAAGCTCAAATGAGTGCTGATAAAAAGTGTGATAGTCAACTATTATCAATAAGAAGTTTGAGAATCAATCACAAAAAAGCATGTTTAAGAAGAACCACCAAACGTGCAGATTTGGTTCTTGCTTGCAATTAGTACAGGCAAGTTTCAATATTACTGTTTCTATGTAAATTTTGATGAACATATTTTACATTTTTTGATGACACTGCTTAGAATGGCTTCATTGGAAGTGGCAATACAAGACATGACAAGCACCAATGAATTCACCTACATCAACACACCTAAACAGATCTAATCTGAGCCCTTTTTCTCATGGAGGAGGCAGAGACAGGAACCTTAGTTGAGAGATGGGTCACATAGTTTTAGACTCAAAAATAGCAATTCATTAATGACATTTCATTAATAATAAGAAACATTTTTTGCTGCAGTGATATCACCCAAGCACTGTGTAAGACATACACACATTTATTGAATGCTTTTTTGCAGCAAATTCAGTCATCACAACAAAATGTCTTCAAAATTAGCCAGAAACAATTTTTGTGTCTTAACTCCTATCTTGACAGCTCGTCCCCAAACGGACG
>JACCDI011451244.1_pt1 | contig 10584 bp, 8 predicted proteins | sample 7442791 | NCBI WGS metagenome assembly JACCDI01 (sample SAMN15323434, study PRJNA562643) | freshwater metagenome | isolation source: river surface water | place: USA:Blue River Watershed | collected 2017-08-15
CTGCGTTGCCCAGCACCAGCTTGTCTTCAATATCATAAAATTGGACGCGCATCCCGATATTTTCAGCCATGATCGACAATTGGGTACCAATGTGGCCATAGCCGATGATGCCAAGGACTTTACCGCGTGCTTCAAACGAATGCGTTGCAGTTTTTTGCCATTCACCGCGATGGGCTGCCGCATTGCGCTGTGGGATACCGCGCAATAACATGATGATTTGGCCAAGCACCAATTCAGCTACAGAACGAGTGTTGGAAAACGGTGCGTTAAAAACCGGGATAGCGCGGGCGAGGGCCGCGTCTAAATCGACTTGGTTAGTGCCGATACAGAAGCAACCAATGGCCACCAATTTGCTCGCTTCATTCAGAACTTTTTCTGTCAGCTGAGTGCGTGAGCGAATGCCAATAAAATGGACATCCTTAATCTTTTCAATCAGTTCTTCTTCAGACAATGAAGTTTTTAAATACTCAATATTGCTATAGCCCTGATTTTTAAAAGTCTGCACCGCACTTTGGTGCAAACCTTCCAGTAGCAATATTTTTATTTTGTCCTTCGGTAATGAGTAGTTTTTCATAGTAACGCTCTTTTTAATGTTGCTAAATCTGTGTAGAAAACCCGAGATCTTAATTTTTTTATTGGATGATCTGGGTGCCGGTGGTGGCGCCGACTAAGACGATATCTGCTGCTCTCGCAGCAAAAATCCCATTGGCGACCACGCCGGTAATTTGGTTAATTTGTTGTTCGAGAGTCAATGGATCGGTAATTGCCAGCCCATGTACATCCAAAATGATATTGCCATTGTCTGTAACCACAGCTTCGCGCCAGATTGGTTTGCCGCCCAGTTTGCTTAATTCACGGCTGACATAATTGCGTGCCATCGGGATGACTTCGACCGGTAATGGAAAACGTCCCAGCACTTCCACTTGTTTGCTGCTATCGACAATACAAACAAATTTTTCTGCGACTGCAGCCACAATTTTTTCCCGAGTCAATGCAGCGCCACCGCCTTTAATCATATGCTTGAATGCGTTAATTTCGTCTGCGCCATCGACATACACACTAAATGAATCGATGTCATTGAGATCGAACACAGGAATACCAAGAGCCTGCATTTTGGCAGTTGATTGCACCGAACTTGAGACTGCACCTTTGATTTCATCTTTAATGGAAGCTAACGCATCGATAAAGTGATTGACTGTCGAGCCTGTGCCCACGCCCACAATGGTATTTCTTGGGACAAAATCTAAAGCAGCCCAGGCTGCACGTTTTTTCATTTCATCTTGGGTCATGGATCAGTTCCGGTGTTTAGCCATAAAGATGGATATTATATCGAAAGCACCCGCTGACAAAAGGCAAATTAGCGGGAGAGATGAATTTATTTTAGCTGTTGCTATCGATTCTGGTCAAACCAGTTATTTGAGGTCAAAAAAAACGCTTCGAAGTGAAGCGTTTTTAGTACTCATATCACATTTGAGAGTTTAGTTTTTCAAGCGTTGCCGCATATCATGCGCAAGGCTAAAGATCACGTAAAGCACAACCACAGGCACGAGGCCGTAAATAATCGCTTGTTCTAAGCTCGCTAAATAATCGAGTTTGAGTGCCAAGGCCACCAGGAACCATGTGTAGGCGATATAACATAATAAAAATAATGCGCCTTCAATGCGGTTTAGAATTGCACCCGCGAAGAAGAACGGCACGCACAATAATGCCACCGCAACCATGACCGGAATGTCGATTTGTGTCATCTGAGCACCAGCTAACAGCGGGGTAGGTGATACCAAACCTGACAAACCTAATACGCAAAGAATATTGAAGGTATTACTACCAACCACATTGCCTACAGCAATATCACGCTCACCACGAATAGTCGCAACAATCGAAGTGACAACTTCGGGTAGTGAAGTTCCTGCAGCGACAATCGTTAAACCAATCACTGCTTCATTAACGCCCCAAGCTGTAGCCAATTCCACCGCACTTTGCACCAACCAGCGGGCACCTAATACTAACAGTGCTAGACCACCAATCACTAAGGCAGCACTTTGCCAAGCTGGTTTTGGTTCATTCAGTAATTCGGCAATTTCATCATCTGGTTTTTCTTCAGAGGATTGTGATTTGCCTTGATAAAATAAGAATGCGGTATATCCCAACAAGCCCGCGAAGAGAATGCCCGATTCGAAGCGAGATAATTGGCCATCTTGAACAAATACCAAAACAAGAATCGAGACAAAGACCATGATTGGGACATCTTGTCGAATCAATTGCTTTGAAATAATTAGTGGCATAATGACCGCGGAAACACCTAAGATAAACAACACATTAAATATGTTGCTTCCAACAGCGTTTGCTATGGCTAGCTCCGCTTGCCCAGAGTATGCAGCTTTGACAGATACGGCGAGTTCAGGTGCACTCGTACCAAAAGCTACCACTGTTAAACCAATTACTAAGGTCGGAACTCCAAAAGATGACGCTAATCGAGCGGCACCTTTGACCAGAGTGTCAGCTCCGATCACCAAGAGCACAAGGCCCACACACAACATTACCCAAGTCATCATGACGATGCATCCTCATTTTTGAAAACTGCGCCAAGATTACTGAGACGGTGGGGGAAATTCAATCGCTGGTTGGCTGAAAACAATAAAAAAGGCCACGAGTTGTGGCCTTTTTCGATATAGCTTGGCAATTATTTATTTAATGACAGCTTATAACCACTCAAGCTCAGCGCATCAGGTTCAGCAACCAACAAATAGTTGCTGCCAGTAACCAAAGTCGTTAACTCGGTTTGTGCCAGTAAAATCTTGTTGTTGTTGCTATCTTTGTGCACCACAAACATGGTGTATTCACCCGCAGGTAGAGTCACGCTGACTTGTGAAGCATAATTTAAAGTATTGACGAAGTAAGGTGTTGTTTCAATCGTTTGGCCAGGCGCAACAAAGTACAGGCTGACTTGGTTGTAGTTCGGGATCACGTTCACAGCATTGAACACGAAATCGAAAACTTGTGGCAATTTGCTGTCAGTCACTGTGATGGCTGCTGCGTTTTGGTTCGCATCGCGGTAAAACACGATTGATTTCACAGCATTTTGGCTTAATGTCACTAAACCATTGCGCATTACTAAGTTATTTTGCGCATCCGCTAAAGAAACACGGTAATCGCCTGCAACAGTTTCGGTATAAGCCGTTAAAGTATCTGCTGCAACATTCGCAAATGCTGGCGTCTCAGTTAAATCACCTAAAAATACTTTACCTGGGTTTACATCATTGATGCTGTTATACACGCGGAATTGAGCTGAGCTGGTCACATCTTCTTGCGTCACAACTGAGGTTGTGTTGCCGATGACGTCAACGGCAAATTTGTTCTGTTGTGGGCCTGTTGCAGAACGAACAACTAACACATATTCGGTTTCAAAAGCGAAAGAAACTACGCCAGATTTGAACAATACAGTTTTATCACCACCGCGCGTGATATAAACAATATAGCTACCGACCGCACTTGTTTTAAACTGGCTGAAAGTTTTGTAGCCAGCAGAACCTACTAACTGGGCATCAGCGAATGCTTTGGTTGAATCCCCGATATAAACATCGTAGGTGGTTGTATTGTTGACCAAGTTTAAGAAGTTCACTTTAAACTGATCATCTAAAGTGTCGTCACGAACAAAGTTTAATTTCAGTAAATCTGGGCTGGCAAAATCACCCGCCATGAATAATAAGGTTTTTTCACCCTGAGCTAGGGCAACCGTATCTTCTTTAATGGTTTTTACAGTGCTGTTATCAGAGTTGTAGGTCAGTTTTACTTTGTAAGTATTTTCACTGACACCTGACATTGGTGTCACATCCGCATAAGTAGCACTGCCTACCGCAGTATCTGTGGTATCCAATGTTAATGTTAAGCTAGTGCTCGCACTGTTGGCTGAGCCGTTATACATTTGCACGTAGGCATTGGGGAAGGTTGCAGTTTCATCATCAGAACCACTGCCACCACAGGCAACTAACACTAAGGTACTCAATACTACGGCTATCGGTTTAAGAATTCGCATAAGGTTCTCTTACATACTCAACATGAATGAAGATTATTGTGCATCAAGGAATATAACATCTTGGAAGTTGATGATTTTATTCATTTTTGCGTTATTCAAATTTTGTTGCATCATTATACATGGAAGTTAATTCGACGTCACTGCAGATTCTTGCTGCTGCAGATGCCACATGTCGGCATAAAGTCCATTTTGTGCCAGCAGTTCATCATGCCGACCCATCTCTTTAACGACTCCTTGTTGTAATACGATGATCTGATCCGCATCAACGATTGTTGACAATCGATGGGCGATCACAATCGACGTATGTCCTTGGGAAACATCCCGAATTGCCTGCAAAATACTTTGCTCTGTTTGCGAATCTAATGCTGAGGTTGCTTCATCAAACACCAGAATTGGTGAACGCTTCAGTAATACTCGAGCAATAGCAATCCGTTGTTTTTCCCCACCAGAAACTTTCAATCCACGTTCGCCGACTAGGGTTTGGTCTCCTTGTGGCAAGCTTGAAATGAAAGGACGCAAATTGGCTAAATTAATCGCTTGCTCAATGTCCTCATCCGTTGCTTTAGGGTTGCCATAAGCAATGTTTTCACGAATTGAGCAATTAAATAACACAGTATCTTGCGGCACAATCGCAATCGATTGGCGCAGACTCTCTAGTGTTAGCCCACTGATTGACTGCTCATCAATCGAAATGGTTCCCTGTTGCACATCATAAAAACGATAAATTAAGCGAGATAGGGTACTTTTACCAGCCCCCGAGGGACCAACAATCGCAACTTTTTCACCGGGTTGGACAATAAAGCTCAGTCCTTGCAAGATTGGGCGCTCTGTTTGGTAAGCAAAATGTACATTTTCAAATTGGATTTTGCCGGCTGTTAACTTTAAAGGAAGCGCATCATCGGCATCGATAATTGCTGGTTTTCGCTTCAGTAAACCGAGCATATTTTCTAAATCGGTCAGGGCTCGTTTGATTTCACGATAGACAAAACCCAAAAAATTCAGTGGTAAAAACAACTGCAACATATAGGCATTGACCATGGCGAAATCGCCGAGAGTCAGTTGTTTATCAACCACGCCTTGCGCCGCCATCAGTAACATCAGGGTGATCGCCACGGCAATAATCAAAGCTTGCCCAGAGTTTAACGCCAAAAGAGACAAGCGATTTTTAAGTTTGGCCTGCTCCCAAGTTGCCAGTGCAGCGTCATAGTTTTTGGCTTCATAGGCTTCATTATTAAAATATTTCACCGTTTCATAGTTAATTAAGCTATCGATGGCTTTGGTGTTCGTAGTGGAATCTGCTTGATTGGCTTCTCGAATATAGCGATTGCGCCATTCGGTGACTTTCACTGTGAAATAAATGTAAGCCAGTACGGCGATAGCCGTAACTAAGGCATACCAAAATGAAAAAAGACTCCAGAAAATCAACGCAACCAGCAGAATTTCAAGCAAAGTGGGGATGATGTTGAACATCATAAAGCGCATTAAAAAACTAATGCCATTGGTTCCGCGCTCAATATCGCGGCTGATCCCGCCGGTTTGACGGTCTAAATGAAAACTTAAATCCAATTGATGCAGATGTTGAAATACTTTCAGTCCGACTTGGCGCATGGCATGTTCAGTGACACGTCCAAATAAGGCATCGCGAATTTCACCAAAAAAAACGGAGCCGAATCTTAAAGCCCCATAAGCCAACACCAGCAATAAGGGCAGAGCAACTTGCGCTTGTAAATTGCCATCGAGGGCATCAACGATGAGTTTCAAGACATAAGGTAACAACAAGGTGGCAGCTTTGGCGGCACATAGCGCCAAAATCGCTAAGATCACATGGCCACGAAATGCGAGTAGATAAGGCAGCATATACTGCACTGTTTCACCGAAGGTTGCTGCCTCTTGCGTTTTAATTGGATCTGGACGCTTGGCGGCTCCCGCAAAACCTCGCATGTTGCGCACTCCTATCAAGCCAGTTGTCGAGTTGCGAACTCGACAACTGCCCACAATTTTCTAAGCGTAAGTACACAAGTAAGCGGTGTCCCGAGCTACTTGTAATTGAAATTTTTGGTTGGCAGCGACTTCGAATCGCTGGCCTTGGCGAAAAGTTTGCCAAACTGTTTGCCCAGGCAATAACACAGACAGCTCACCACTGATAATGGTTAAAACTTCATGCTGGCTAGTGCCAAACTCATAATCGCCAGCAGCCATGACGCCGACAGTGGCCGGCAGTTCATCGCCAGCAAAAGCGATTGACGTTACTTTACCATCAAAATACTGATTGACCTTAAACATTTTTGCTCCGCAATTTCTTAAACATAAACCACCCGAGCTGCCAGTAAACCTGATTTTAAAGCATTACACCAGATAAATTTGGATGTTTAGATGTCTGTTTTTCTGCAATAAAAATGCACAGATGCCAATCATGCAACACAACCGCTGGCGATCATAAAAAATGCCAGCGGTTGCTGGCATTTTCATGAGATGGAGTACTACGCAACTAGTGCTTACTTGACGCAATCCACGTAATAGATTTTTTGACCTTGTTGATCATCGGCGACTAGGCCGTGAATGTAGGTTTCAAAACCTGGGAATTTGTCATTAAATTCACGGGCGAATTTTAAATAGCTGACGATTGTTTCGTTAAAAACCTCACCCGGCACTAACAGTGGGATCCCAGGTGGATACGGCGTTAACATCACCGCCGTAATCCGACCCGTCAGTTCATCCAATGGCACCCGTTCGATTTTCTTATGCGCCATTTTGGCAAAAGCATCAGCAGGCTTCATCGCAGGGACCAGATCAGATAAATACATTTCTGTCGTCAGTTTCGCGATGTTGTAAGTGCGATAAATTTCATGGATTTGGTTACACAAATCCCGTAAACCAATGCGCTCATATTGCGGATATTTTTGAATAAACTCAGGCAGAATGCGCCACAGCGGGGCATTTTTGTCATAGTCATCCTTAAATTGCTGCAATGCAGTAACCATGGTATTCCAACGGCCTTTGGTGATGCCGATGGTGAACATGATAAAGAAACTATAAAGGCCGGTTTTTTCAATCACAACGCCATGTTCTGCTAGGTATTTTGCCACGATGGCAGCCGGGATCCCGGTTTCAGAGAAGTCGCCATCGACGTTCAAACCTGGGGTTAAAATCGTTGCTTTGATCGGATCTAATAAGTTAAAGCCTTCGGCAATAGCACCAAAGCCATGCCAATTTTCATCAGCATGCAACATCCAAGCTTCACGTTCATCTAAGCCTTCTGCTGTTAAATCATCGGGTCCCCAAACTTTAAACCACCAGTCATCGCCATATTCATCATCAACTTTTCGCATCGCACGGCGAAACTCTAGGGCTTCATCGAGTGATTCTTCCACCAATGCCGTACCGCCAGGGGCTTCCATCATCGCGGCGGCCACATCGCAAGAGGCAATGATTGCGTACTGCGGGCTGGTTGAGGTATGCATCAAATAGGCTTCGTTGAATAAATTGGTGTCGAGTTTATTTTGGTTGGCATCTTGCACCAAAATTTGAGACGCTTGCGAGATCCCAGCCAACAGTTTGTGAGTCGACTGCGTTGAAAACACCATGGAGGTATCACAGCGCGGGCGACCTTCGCCAATGGCATGATAATCGCCGTAGAAATCATGGAAAGCGGCATGTGGCAACCAAGCTTCATCAAAATGCAGAGTTTCGATTTCGCCATCGAGCAGGGTTTTAATTTCTTCCACGTTATACAAAATACCATCGTAAGTACTTTGTGTGATGGTGAGTACCCGCGGCTTCACATCCGGATCTTTGGCCAGCACTTCACGAATAAACGGGTTGGCCAACATTTTTCGACGGATAGTTTCAGGTTCAAACTCGCTGCGAGGAATAGGTCCGATGATGCCGTAATGGTTGCGTGTTGGCATCAAGAATACCGGTAAAGCGCCCGTCATCATGATGGCGTGTAAAATTGATTTATGGCAGTTACGGTCAACCACCACGATGTCACCTGGCGCTACTGTTGAGTGCCAAACGATTTTATTGGACGTTGAGGTGCCATTGGTAACGAAGAATAAATGGTCACAGTTAAAAATCCGCGCAGCGTTGCGTTCGGAAGCTGCGACTGGACCAGTATGATCAAGTAGTTGTCCCAGTTCGTCTACCGCGTTACAGACGTCTGCCCGCAGCATATTTTCGCCGAAGAATTGGTGAAACATCCGACCGACTGGTGATTTCAAAAAGGCAACACCACCAGAGTGTCCCGGGCAATGCCAGCTGTATGAGCCGTCTTGTGCGTAGTGGGTCAGTGCGCGGAAAAATGGCGGCGGTAATGAATCTAAGTAACTTTTGGCTTCACGAATAATGTGCCGAGCAACGAATTCCGGGGTGTCTTCGTGCATGTGAATAAAACCATGCAATTCGCGAAGGATGTCATTTGGAATATGGCGAGCTGTGCGAGTTTCGCCATACAAGTAAATTGGGATGTCAGGGTTGCGATGACGGATTTGTTCAACGAAATTACGCAGTTGACTCAGCACTGATTTACTTTCTTCGACGCTGCCACTGCCGAACTCTTCGTCGTCAATAGATAAAATAAAACCAGCAGCCCGGCTTTGTTGCTGGGCGAATGAGGTCAAATCACCATAGCTGGTGTAACCAACCACTTCCATACCGGCTTTTTCAATAGCCGATGCCAGCTCGCGTATGCCCGAACCGCTGGTATTCTCCGAGCGGAAGTCTTCATCAATAATCACAATCGGGAAGTAAAATTGCATGGTGGTTCCTTAACGTGGCTGGGTTGCGAACTATTGCATTGCTATGCAATTACGCAGTCGAAAATGGTTCTGCTCACTCGTGCGATTTTGCGGCGAAATTGGAGCCAGAAAAAACCTGCACAAGATACCTGAATTTCGCTTTTTTTCCACAAAAAATATGCGCTATCTTGCAGCTTTTATCCGCATCTTGCTGTGAAATTATGTTTCATTAACATTTCAGCTGCTATGACTGATTTAAAAACTAGTTTGCCGAATAGATATGAACTTTTTTCGACTGAATGTGCATTAACATCATGCAAGGTTTGTATTGATAATAAACCTTAAGATTAAGCCGATCGCCAAACTGCAGCCGACACTAAGTAGTGTGCCAAGCAGCACATACTCGGTAAGTTTTTTGTCGGTGCTTCGAGTTAAATCGCCAAAGCGAAATATTGATTTCGCCGCGAGTAGAAAACCGACGCCGCCTAGTTCGTTTAGCACAACAAAAGTCACTATCAACAATCGTTCTAATATTCCGATGTAATGTCCGGCATCGCTTAAGCTTTGCGTGCGTGAGCTTTCAGGAATAGCGGAGTGCCAGCTTCTTAATAATAAACCAACCAGAATGGATGTCGGTGTCATGGCTAACAGATAACCTAAGAGCACCGCCAACACCGTGAATGATGGCGTCTTAGCGAATGTTTCGCATAGTACCGACCATTGCTCGGTGAAAAAACAAAAGACACAAACCAAGATCGCGCCATGCGCTATTTGATCAAGAACAAATGGCCACACTGTGGCTTTGGCATAAGATTTTGCGGCGTCGATGACAAAGTGACTCGCAGCAACCAATCCACAACAGTAGCTAATACTCATTAGTGATAGGCTGGTGCCTTGTAGCCAGCTCCAATAACATAACACCAGCGCAGTTAGCACTGTGTGTACTAAAACGTGATAGCGCAGTTTTACTGAATGAAAGTGCTTAGCGATCCGATCATCCACCCACGTTTTCGGTTGTAGGTAGAAGTCACCTAAAATATGACCGACTAGCAGCAATATCAGTAAAGGGAGTTCCGTCATAACTTTCCTTGTTCGCCTAAAAAGAGCTGAAATTGACTTAATAAATCTTGGAACAATGTGTAATGCGCTTGGTTGAGCAATTGGGTGATATTCGCCCGCGAAGTTTGCATTTGATCTGCCAACTGCTGATGCGAGGGATTATCGCCAGTTAAATAACCATACAACACCTGCGCTTGTCTTGCCGTCATCTGTTGCAATAAAACATCAGCAAAGCGTAATAAGAGTTGCCAGTCAACCGACAGCGATTGCGGTAATTGCAAAGACCAATACACATCTTTTAGTGCTTCCAAGCCGCGGCCAGAGAGGGTAAAGGCTTCGCCGGTTGACATACTGATTTGTGACCGTTTGCTATCAATATTTCCCAGACCAATACTCAAACGACAATCGGCGTCGTGAGAGATTAAGTTTAAGCGAATCAATAGTGCAGCCGTTAACGATTGCTCAGGATTTGGTAAATATAGCTGAAAACCATCGCCGCGATAGATGCTGAAATCAGTGTGGTTTGAGCTGAGCGTTGCTAAGGTTTGTTCGAGTTGCTGCAAAATTAAGTTGTAACGATCGGGGGCCATTTTTGATGAACGCACCAAATCGCCCGTGATGACTGCACTCCAGCCCATGCTTCCGTCCTCATGTTTTCAGTGATCTTAGAACATAAAATCAATTGTTCACGTTTTGGCGACCCGATAGCTCTAACGCTGTTCGTGGTTATGTTTGAGAGTTTTGTGTTCAATTGAA
>JACCDI010104388.1_pt1 | contig 10583 bp, 9 predicted proteins | sample 7442791 | NCBI WGS metagenome assembly JACCDI01 (sample SAMN15323434, study PRJNA562643) | freshwater metagenome | isolation source: river surface water | place: USA:Blue River Watershed | collected 2017-08-15
ATTGAGGCTCGTTTGACACAAATCGTGGGCGATGCCGGCAAACGTCTGCACACAGGCCGCAGTCGCAACGACCAAGTAGCCACCGATGTGCGCTTGTGGTTGGTCAGCGAAATTGATTTGATTGGCGGTTTGCTCAATGACCTTCAAAAATCATTGATCGAAGTGGCTGAGCGTCATGTCGACGTGATCCTACCTGGTTTCACACATTTGCAAGTGGCCCAACCTGTGAGCTTTGCGCATCACTTGTTGGCCTATGTTGAGATGTTTGCACGCGATGCAGAACGCATGGCCGATGTGCGTCGTCGCACCAACCGCTTGCCTTTGGGTTCTGCCGCATTGGCCGGCACCACTTACCCACTCGACCGTGAGCGCGTCGCCAAGAGTCTTGGCATGGTGGACGAACAAGGCAATGCCTGCGTCTGTCAAAACAGTTTAGACGGTGTGAGCGACCGCGACTTTGCCATTGAATTTACCGCAGCTGCTTCTTTGTGCATGGTGCACATCAGCCGCTTAAGCGAAGAACTGATTTTGTGGATGAGCCAAAACTTTGGTTTCGTAAAAATAGCCGACCGCTTCACCACAGGCAGTTCCATCATGCCGCAAAAGAAAAACCCCGATGTCCCCGAATTGGCGCGCGGTAAAACAGGCCGGGTGGTGGGTCACCTCATGGGCCTGATCACTTTGATGAAAGGCCAACCCCTGGCCTACAACAAAGACAACCAAGAAGACAAAGAGCCATTGTTTGACACTGTTGACACCTTGAAAGATACCTTGCGTATTTTCAGTGAAATGATTGGCGGTCAAACCAATGCGCAAACCGGCAAAAAAGAAGGCGGCATTACCGTCAACGCCGAGGCGATGGAAGCAGCCACCAAAAAAGGTTATGCAACAGCCACTGACTTGGCCGACTACTTGGTCAAAAAAGGTTTGCCATTCCGTGATGCCCACGAGGTGGTGGCGCATGCTGTCAAAACGGCGCAAACCCAAAACCTTGATTTGAGTGAACTGCCCTTGGCCACCCTGCAGCAATTCAATTCCGCCATCCAAGCGGATGTGTTTGAGTGCTTAAGCTTGGTGGGCTCCCTGAATGCGCGCAACACACTGGGCGGCACGGCCCCAAGTCAAATTCGTCAACAAATTGCGCGGCACCATGCGCGCCTGAATTTTTAAAAGGTTTTGTGATGGAAGCAACTCAAATCGAACAAGGTACTGTGTCGCCATTTGCAGCAGGTCTAGATTGGTCCGCCAATTTGCACACAGGCGATGAACGCATGGACAGCACACACGAAGAGTTTGTCACCATGCTCAATGCCTTGCTGAAGACACCCCCAACCGAGCAACTCAACTTGTACCGCGAGTTTCTCAATCACACCGTAGAGCACTTTGCACAAGAAGATCGCTGGATGGTGGCCACTGGCTTCAGTGAAGACAATTGCCATGCAGGCCAACACGCCACCATTTTGGAAACCATGCGCGCTGTCGAAACACATTATGTGCAAGGCAACCAAGAAATCATTTCACGCTTGGCGGAGGCTTTGGTTGAGTGGTTTCCACAGCATGCCGCCACCATGGACGCAGGCTTGGCGCAGCATTTGAAATCGGTCAACTTTGACAGCGAAACAGAAACCCTGGCCGATCCATCCATCATCAAAAACGTCACCATGTCGGGTTGCGGCAGTGTGAGTTGCAGCTGATCATTTGAAAATTCTGCACGATCGTTAGAACCACAAGAATTGGAAATCAAAGATGTCCGTGATCACCACCATTGAAGAGTTGCGTTTGTTGGCAAAAAAGCGCGTCCCACGCATGTTCTACGACTACGCAGACAGCGGTTCTTGGACAGAAAGCACTTACCGAGCCAACGAAAGTGATTTCCAAAAAATCAAGTTGCGCCAACGTGTGGCAGACAACATGGAAGGTCGCAGCACGGCCACCACCATGATTGGCCAAAAAGTTGCCATGCCCGTAGCTATTGCTCCCACTGGCTTGACAGGCATGCAGCATGCCGATGGTGAAATTTTGGCAGCACGGGCAGCCAAAAAATTTGGTGTGCCATTCACCTTGTCAACCATGAGCATTTGCTCTATTGAAGATGTGTCCAAAGGAACCGATGGCCACCCCTTTTGGTTCCAGCTTTATGTCATGCGTGACCGCGATTTCATTGAGCGACTCATTGAGCGCGCTCGTGCCGCCAACTGCTCTGCCCTCGTCATTACCTTGGATTTGCAAATTTTGGGGCAACGCCACAAAGATTTGAAAAACGGTCTATCTGCACCGCCCAAACTCACCATTCCCAATATTTTGAACATTGCCACCAAGCCGCGTTGGGCCTTAGGCATGTTGGGCACCTCACGTCGTGAGTTTGGCAATATCGTGGGACACGTCAAGGGCGTTGAAAACATGGGCTCCTTGTCTGCTTGGACTGCGCAACAGTTCGATCCCCGACTCAATTGGGGCGATGTGGAATGGATCAAAAAACGCTGGGGTGGCAAAATTATCTTGAAGGGTATTCAAGATGTGGAAGACGCGCGCTTGGCGGTTGAAAGTGGCGCCGATGCCATGATTGTCAGCAACCACGGCGGTCGTCAACTCGATGGTGCCCAAAGCAGCATTGAAGCCTTGCCCGCCATTGTGGATGCAGTAGGCAAACAAATTGAAGTGCACATGGACGGCGGTATTCGCAGTGGTCAAGACGTGCTGAAAGCGCGTGCCTTGGGGGCACAGGGAACCTACATTGGTCGCGCATTTTTATATGGTTTGGGTGCCATGGGTCAACCCGGCGTAGAAAAGGCGCTGCAAATCATTCACAACGAGCTTGATTTGACCATGGCATTTTGTGGCCGCACCCAAATGGACACCGTAGACAAGAGTATCTTGTTGCCCGGTACCTTTCCTCAATAACACGCTTACTTCCAATTTGAGTTTGTGACGCAAAACACATCACTCAAACGAAGAATTGCCCACCTCGACATGGACGCCTTTTACGCGTCTGTCGAGCTGTTGCGCTACCCCCAACTCAAAGGCCTGCCTGTGGTCATTGGCGGCGGACGGCGCAAAGAAGATGACTTGTTGGGGCGTCTTCGTGAAGCGCATCCAGACTACGAATGGTCAGCCAACAATTTGTCTGAAATTCCCATCGAATTTTTTCCACGCATTGAAGGCTACACAGGCCGAGGCGTGATTACCACGGCCACATACGCCGCGCGTCAATTCGGAATTGGCTCGGCCATGGGATTGATGAAAGCAGCCAAGTTATGCCCACAAGCCATTTTGCTGCCGGTGGACTTTGACCAATATCGACACTATTCCAGAGTCTTTAAAAGCATCATCACCGACATTGCACCACTCATGGAAGATCGAGGCGTCGACGAGGTGTACATCGATTTCACAGAAGTCCCTGGCGGCCAACGCGAAGGCGGCAGGGTTTTGGCGAGGCTCATTCAAAAATGCATTTTTGAAGCGACGGGTCTCACTTGCTCGGTGGGCGTAGCGCCCAACAAATTGATTGCCAAGATGGCCAGCGAGTTCAACAAACCCAACGGCATCTCTATCGTGCATGAAGCGGATTTGCAAACGGCCATCTGGCCTTTGAGTTGCCGCAAAATCAATGGCGTTGGCCCCAAGGCTGACGAAAAACTCAAGCAACACGGCATTGAAACCATCGGCCAATTGGCCGCTTGTGAATTGCCATGGCTGCAAATGCATTTTGGCAAAGTCTATGGCGCATGGCTTCATGAAGCATCGTGGGGCCGAGATGATCGACCCATCAGCACCGAAAGCGAACCGGTCAGCATCAGCCGCGAGACCACCTTCGAAACAGATTTGCATGCGGTGCGCGACAAAGAGGAACTGGGCAAAGTGTTCACCCGACTTTGTCAGCAATTGGCCGCCGATTTAAAGCGCAAGGGCTATGACGGCAAAACCATTGGCATCAAACTGCGCTATGACAATTTCAAAAGCGTGACGCGCGATCAAACGCTGACCTTTTATACACAAGATGCAGCCGAAATAAGAAAGTTTGCAGGCCTTTGTTTAAAACGTGTTGACCTCACTCGCAAGCTCAGGTTGCTGGGGGTGCGTGTGGGTTCATTGGTCAAGCACGGGACAGCACCCGAGCACAGCGCAAGCTACAGTTCACATAACGCCACCCCCCCTGTTTTTCAAGAGGCCAATCCCCATGGACAAACTCAATTGCTTTTCTCTGACGATGAATGACCATGTTGCGCATTTGGTGCTGAACAAGCCCGAATCGCTCAACACCATGCACCCTACTTTTTGGCGTGAACTGGACACCGTTTTACGTCAATTGAATGACGAGGGTCTTGCCAGAGCCTTGGTCATTTCAAGCACTGGCAAACACTTTTCTGCAGGCATGGCCCTCGAAACTTTTTCTGGCGCCATTTCGATGGATGCCAACAGCCCTGAAGGACGCGCTGCCATTTACGATTCGCTGACCGACATGCAATCTACTTTCACGTTGTTGGAAACTTTGCGCATGCCCGTCATTGCCGCCATTCAGGGTGGTTGTATTGGCGGCGCAGTCGACATGGTCACTGCTTGCTGCATTCGCTATGCCACACAAGATGCGTTTTTCTGTGTTCAAGAAATCAATATAGGCATGGTGGCCGATGTGGGCACTCTTCAACGATTGCCCAAATTACTGCCTATGGGCCTGGTCAAGGAGCTGGCCTATACAGGTCGACGACTTAGCGCTGCCAATGCCTTGAATCATGGCTTGGTCACCCAAGTTTTTGAAACGCAAGAGGCCATGGTGGCCGGCGCACTGGCTTGCGCCAAAGAAATGGCCAACAAGCCACCTGTGGCCATTTGGGGTACCAAACAAGCCCTCAACTATGCGCGCGATCACAGCGTGGAAGACAGTCTGCGACAAATGGGTTGGCTTCAAGGCGCTATTTGGAGCAACCCCCACATTCGCGAAGCTTTAGAAGCTGCCAAAGAAAAGCGTCCCGCCAACTTTCCGCCACTGGCCCCTCTCAAAGCTTTTAAATCTTTAGGTTGAAGCAAGGCCCACGCTAGTAAATCTGGTCTTGATGTAGGGTCCAGGTTTACTGTCTGGCAGTGCGAACATTGGGCGGTGGCGTTTGGGGATGGCTGGTACGCCAAGGGTTAATGTCCAAGCCCCCGCGGCGGGTGTAGCGCGCATAGACGCTTAATTTGAGCGGCTTGCAGCGTGTCCAAATGTCCATAAAGATACGCTCAACGCATTGCTCGTGAAATTCATTGTGATTGCGAAAACTCACGATGTACTGCAACAAACCTGCTTGGTCAATTTGGGCGCCAGAATAAGTGATTTGCACACTGCCCCAATCAGGTTGGCCTGTCACCAAGCAGTTGCTTTTAAGCAAATGGCTGACCAATGTTTCGGACACGGGCGCTTCATCGTGCGCCGCTGAGAGCAACTCAGGGGCAGGCTGATATTGCGTGCATTCAATGTCCATGCGGTCTAGGTTGAGGCCATCGAGTTCGTGTACGGGCTCTTTGTCAAAGTCTTCTGCCAAAATAATTTTGACACCACAACGCGACTTGATTTGGCCGCCATGCCACAAAGCCTGATCGATGTCTTCACGCATGCAATCACGAACCGCTTGCACATCGACAAAGCGGGTGGCGTTAAAGCTGTTCAAATACAACTTGAAAGACTTGCTTTCAATGATGTGCGTGCTTTCGGCGGGGACCATCACATGCGCGATGGCCACTTGTGGCTTGCCTTTTAAATTGAGCCAAGACAACTCAAACGCTGTCCACAGGTCTGCGCCAAAAAAGATGGGGGCACCTTGAATTCCCAACTCTTCGCGCTTGACTGCGCGCGGAATTGGAAACAACAAAGAGGCATCGTATTGGTCAACATAGGCGCTATTCTTGCCCAGTTGTGATTGTTCTGGCTGGTTCATGCAACACCTTTTTCTCTACGCCGAAACACCCATCGATTTTCGCTAGACGCATCAGCCACAAAGCCATAGCCGTCTGAATTGAATTCTTTGAGTTTTTCTGGATTTTTAATTTGCTTTTGAATGGCATAGCGAGCCAACAAGCCGCGTGCACGTTTGGCAAAGAAACTGATCACTTTGTATTTGCCGCCCTTGTAGTCTTCAAACACACATTCAATGATGCGCGCCTTTAGCACTTTGGTGTCAACCGCTTTGAAATATTCTTGGGATGCCAAGTTGACGACAACGGGTGCTTTGTCTTTGCTCAATCTGTCGTTGAGATAGGCCGCAATGCTGGTGTCCCAAAATTGGTAGAGATTTTTGCCACGTGAATTGGCCAAAGCCGTACCCATTTCCAAACGATAGGCTTGCATCCAATCGAGTGGCCTTAAAACGCCATACAAGCCGCTCAAAATACAAACATGTTCTTGGGCCCAATCGAGGTCTTTGCTTTTCAAGGTTTTGGCATCCAGACCGTCGTACACATCCCCATTGAAAGCCAATATGGCTTGCTTTGAGTTCTTGGCAGTGAACTTAGGGCGCCAAGCTTCGTACCGTGCCACATTCAAGGCGGCCAAATTGTCACTTAAGTCCATCAGCGAGGCAATTTGTGCAGGCGATTGCTTTTTCAACACCTCAATCAATTGTGCAGATTGGCTGACAAACTGGGGTTGCGTGTGCGAAATACCTTCAACTGGCGTTTCGTAATCCAGCGATTTAGCGGGCGACAATAGAATCAGCATGCGAAAAGTCCTTTGAGGTCGCAATTATCTTGTACTGGAAAGCCCTTTGCATGGAAAGAATTGACCTAGAATTTTTGCTCAATGCCTCGGCCGCTATTACGCCAAGCCTTTCAATCGAAACCACATGACGAAACCACATGAGCCTGCTTTTTTCTGAATTCGCGCTTCCCTCACCCAGCGGCCCATTGAAACTGGCCAACCGCATCGTTGTGGCCCCCATGTGCCAGTATTCAGCCCAAGAAGGTTTAGCCACTGATTGGCACTTGGCGCATTGGACGTCGCTTCTAAACAGTGGGGCTGGCTTGATCATCTTAGAAGCAACAGCAGTTACCGCTGAGGGACGCATCACGCCTGGCTGTCTGGGTTTGTGGGACGATGCCACCGCAGCAGCTCTTGCAGACCATCTGGGTCGCGCCAGAAAATTAGCCCCTTACGTCCCTGTTGCCATCCAACTTGCCCATGCGGGCCGCAAAGCATCGAGTGCAGCACCTTGGAACGGCGGGCAACTTCTGGACTCAGCACACCAGGGTTGGCAACCTGTGGCCCCTAGCGCTCTGTCTCATGCCGTGACCGAAACCCCTCCAACTGAGCTGAGCCAGGCCGGACTTGAAGACATCAAGCAAGCCTTTGTAAAAGCGGCTGAGCGAGCAGCGGCTATGGGCATTGAAGTGGTGGAGTTACATGGTGCACATGGTTATTTGTTGCATCAATTCTTGTCACCAATTTCCAATCACAGGACGGATGCCTACGGCGGGAGCTTCGAAAATCGGATTCGCTTTGTCGTAGAAATTTTTGAAGCTGTGCGCGCTCAATTTCAAGGCGTCTTGGGCATCAGGCTGTCAGCCACCGATTGGATGGAAGGCGGTTGGAATCTAGAAGAATCAACAGCCCTGTCTGTTCGACTCAAGCAGGCTGGTGCCAATTTTGTACACATCTCTTCTGGTGGCATATCGCCACAACAAAAGATTGCCATTGGCCCTGAATACCAAGTGCCATTTGCCAAACATGTCAAAGCCCAATCTGGTATGCCTACCATGGCAGTTGGCTTAATTACAGAAGCACAACAAGCTGAAGCTATTTTGCAGCGTGGCGATGCGGACCTGATTGCTTTTGCCAGAGCTTTTCTGTTCAACCCCCGATGGGCTTGGCAAGCTGCTGCTGAACTGGGCGGTGTGGTTCAAGCCAGTGAACAATACTGGCGATGCCTACCCAAAGAAGCACAGTCTATTTTTGGCAATGTTCGCGTTGCCCAGCGTTAAACTGAAACCATCTTTGAGCCATTCCATGTGCGTCAATCTCAGCGCCTCTGCCCTAGGAAAACCATGAACCCATCAGCCTTCAAAGACGTTCAATTCACCAACGGTTATGAATTCACGCAAGGCACCGGATATGCGTTGCCAGAATACCCCTTTGTGAAACCCCCAGAGCTGCTGCAAAACAAAACCTTGCGTCATGCCGTTGTCATTGTGGGCGGCGGCATCACTGGACTCACCTTGGCTTGTGCACTGGCCAATTTGGGCATCAAGGCCGTCTTGCTGGACGAAGACAACACGGTGGGTGTTAAAGGTGCATCCTCCAGAGGGATTTGCTACACCCAAAAATCATTGGAGATTTTTCAAAAATTAGGCATCTTTGATCGAATCGCTGACAAAGGGATTCAATGGAGTGTGGGTCGTACCTTTGCTGGCAATGACGAGGTTTACAACTTCGATCTTAAACAGCAGAGTAATTTCAACCTGTCGCAACAGCCCGCATTCATTAACATTCAGCAGTTTTACATTGAAGGCTATTTGGTTGAGCGCATTCAAGAACTGGGGCACATCGATTTGCGTTGGCAATCACGCGTCAAGGGTTTCAAGCAGAACAAAGAATTCGCCACACTCAGTGTTGAAACGCCAGAAGGCAGTTATGAAATTCAAGCCGATCATGTGATCGATGCATCGGGATCGCACACTCCTGTTCACGCCTGGACAGGTGTCACCATGGAAAGCAAAAAGGGCGATGACCGATGGTGTATTGCAGACGTGAGATTTGACACGCGACCACCTACAGAGCGTCACACATGGATTGAAGCTCCCTTCAACGAAAACCGCGCTGTGTGGCAACACTTGATGGCCGACGATGTTTGGCGCATTGACTACCAAATGGAACCCAATGCCGATGCAGCCTACATCAGCCGCGAAGATGTGGTTAGAGAGCGCTTAGAGCGACAGTTTGGTAAAAATGTGAAGGTGGACATCGTGTGGGTTGGCCCCTACGCCTACAAAAGCCAATGCCTTAACACCCTTCGCATGGGCCGCGTATTTTTCATAGGCGATACGGCCAAAATCGTGAACCCTTTTGGCGCACGCGGTGGCAATACAGGCGTGGCCGATGCCGACAATTTGGCTTGGAAATTGGCGGCCGTTTTGCGCGGTCATGCCGACGCAGCGCTTCTTGAAAGCTACAACGATGAGCGACATGAAGCGGCACAAGAAAACGTCATGGTGACCCGTCGCACGGCACGTTTTTTAAGGCCTGCCGATGGCATAGAACAAAAATTTAGAAAAGCTGCCATCAGTTTGGCCAAACAATATCCGTTCGCACGCTCTTTGATCAATACGGGCCGCATGGCCGTTGCCAACACCTACCGCGGTTCTCGCATTTGCGGCGACAACGGTGGTACTTCCGTTCAAAACGTGCGCTTTCAGTGGCGGCAAGGCAAGCCTGGTTGCTTGAACGACCTCCTTCAATGGGCCGATGGTCGCTTGTTGATTTTGGTGTTTGGTCCGCAAACCAAAGCAGCTTTGAAGCGCCTTCAAGACCTGAGCAACTCTGGCTTGCCCGTGCGCTGCGTACAAGTGCTTGCAAAAGGCCAAACCACACAAGTTAGAGAGCATTTGATAGACATGCAACAACATTTGCAAAACGCCTGTGGTACCGTGCCAGTTGGCGGTTGGGCTTTGATCCGACCCGATGGTTATTTGGCCGACTCGGGCAAGGGCGTCAATGGCGAGTTAATCAGTGCCGTGGCCAGTTCTTTGTGCCTTTGATCAAATTCGGAAATCATCATGAAAACAGCGCTGAACTTTCAAGACGCCGATACCTTTTACGAGCAACTACTCGATGCGCATGAGGGCCTTAATCCCGAGCAATCTGAGCAACTCAACTTGCGATTGATTTTGTTGTTGGCCAACCAAGTTGGCGATGCCGCCATCTTGAGAGATTGCATTGAATCGGCCAAGAACTAAGCCCTCGGGGGGCTGAACACCCTCCGGTCCGCCACGGATATGGCAATTCGACCCAGAATCAGGGCTCTTGCCCAGTAAAATCATGGCTTTAGTCCATTCATGACATTGCCCCTGGGCAATCTCAAACCATTTAGCCCATGAGCAACGAGTCCACACCCGCCATTCAGCAACCCGGCCTTGAGAGCCTGTCCAAGTCTTTTGAGCCTGCCGCTTTAGAAGCCCACTGGGGTCCCGAATGGGAAAAACGCGGTTACGGCATTGCGGGATATCGGGGCCTTCAATCGCCAAAGGCTGAAGCACCCAACTTTGCCATCCAGTTACCCCCACCCAACGTGACAGGCACTCTGCACATGGGTCACGCCTTCAACCAAACCATCATGGACAGCCTCACGCGCTATCACCGCATGATGGGCTTCAACACGGCTTGGATTCCTGGCACCGACCACGCCGGCATTGCCACCCAAATTGTGGTGGAGCGCCAACTTCAAGGCCAAGGCATTAGCCGTCACGACATGGGCCCCACCCCAGCCGAAGCGCGCAAAAACTTTGTGTCCAAAGTGTGGGAGTGGAAAGAACAATCGGGTAACACCATCACGCAGCAAATGCGCCGCATGGGCGACAGCGTGGACTGGACGCGCGAGTACTTCACCATGGACGACAAG
>JACCDI010065305.1_pt1 | contig 10582 bp, 10 predicted proteins | sample 7442791 | NCBI WGS metagenome assembly JACCDI01 (sample SAMN15323434, study PRJNA562643) | freshwater metagenome | isolation source: river surface water | place: USA:Blue River Watershed | collected 2017-08-15
ATTTATTTTTTATGAACAAAATTCAAATAAATCCATAAAAATCAATGATTTATATCGGCAAATAAAGCTATCCCTCGTTGCCCTGGCTGCTCTGGCCGCAACTTCTGCTTTCGCACAATCTAGCGTGAGCATCACTGGTCTGTTAGACGCTTCTTACCACGCCATCAGCGGCAGCGGTACAACTGTCTCCACAAAAGCCAATTCCGTTAGCTCCTCTATTGGCTCAGCAACAAGCGCAATTAACTTCAACGTTTTGGAAGATTTGGGCGGCGGTTTGAAGGCACAAGTTTTCTACGGCATTGATCCTCGCGGCATGTTCAATAACAGCACTGCTAATACATTGGGTCGCCACGAGATGTATCTTGGCCTGAGCGGTGGTTTTGGCTCTATCAAACTGGGCTCGCCCAACACTGCAGCCTTGAGCGCACACGGTGCTGGTCAAGTGTTTGGCACTGCTACTGGTGGCGCTTACGCCAACATTACAACTGCCTCTGGTTCTGCTGTTCGTTTCAACAACTCAGTACGCTACGACACACCAGCAATGTCAGGCTTCTCTGCCAGCGTGAACTACGCTCCTGGCAATGACGACGCAACTGCGCAAACTGCAACATTGGCCGCTGCTCCCAAAGCCACAGATATTGGTTTGGCATACAGCAATGGTCCATTGAACGTAAACTATTCACACTTGAAGCGTAGTGCTGTTGTAGCTGCAACAGCTTCTGCTCAAGCTGACGGAACTGCTGGCTTCGGTCTCGCTGCAGTGACTGCAGCTCAAGCAAGCACATACAAAACTCTAGGCATCAATTACAAAATTGGCGATTTGAAAGTCTTTGCTGGTAACGGCAAAGGTACAAAGTCTGCAGCAAGCGACACAGACAGCAAGTTGACAACTATGGGCGCTTCCTACACCATGGGCAAGACAACATTGTTGGTTGGTACAGCCAAGACAAAGCTGGGTACAGCTGCTGACCGCAAAGCCACAGGCATGCGCATTGACTATGAACTCAGCAAGCGCACAACTGCTTACCTGGTGAACGAATCTTACGACTCAGGCGCTACCAGTGCCAATAAAACCAACATCACAGCCGTTGGTGTTCGCCACTCTTTCTAATCCCCGCGCTAGCGTGAGCTAGTCAAGGATTCGAAGACCTAAAACCCACTGTGGCAACACAGTGGGTTTTTTCATGGGCGTTTGAATGTTGCGGCACTTTAAGCTAAGCCCACCGTAATGACATTGTCCTCACCATACACATGTATGAGCAATCTGCGGGCTTGAGTGAGATTGACTGCAGTTATGGTGGTGGTGATCACAAGCCCACGCACCCTAATGTGAGCGATGAAGGTTGGCAAGCGTTGGGTGATTTCAGCGATCAGCACACAGGTATTTATTGCCCAAAAAAAAGCGCCCTGAAAGGCGCTGGTCAGTTGTCCGTTCAAAAGGACATTTCAGGTTTTTGCAGTGGGCGAGGCATAGCGTTTGAGCTCTTTAGAACCCAAGCGCCAGTATTTGTTGTGTGTTTTTTCGCACATCAAACACACGATCTCGCCAATCAGCTCCTTACCTATTTTTTCCTTGGTAATGATGGCATCGTGAATGCTTGCGAGCACCGTTTTGCCATGAGCAACGACAACATCTCGCACAATGTTCATTACCGTTGTTTCTTCATGTTGATATAAAAATGCAACGCACTTTGATTTGCTGGGCATGCCCTTTTGAGTTTGCAGGTAAGACAGCTTGAGCAAGTCAGGTCGCTGTTGCTTGATGCCGTTGAATAAAAAATCATCCAGCATGCCTTGCTCTTCAATAAAACCAACCACGCTGACATCTGCAAGAAAGCGATCACGCTCTCCCTTGATTTTGAAGATTTCCACCATGGCTGGGCGTGCCCATTCGCCGTTTTCATTCATCCATGCCCGTGAGGTCTTGCGAGCCCCAAAGCTAAGGGCAGTGAATGCTTGCTTGAGAAGGTCCAGTTGCAATTCATCTGGAACCTCACTGTCTTTGCCAAACACCAAATATTTCAAGGTGGCCATCAGCCCCTTCTTATCTTCCAAGTAGCTCAGCGTGTGTTTGAAGTGATCGCGAACTGAGCCACTGAGGTTCAACGAGGCCATGCACTCATTGGCATAACCCATTTTCCAAGCCACCACGCTGGAACGAATGTCGTATTCATAACAGTTGCCCAACATGGCACGACGAAGTTCTTTGTTGACATTCTGCACACTGGTTCCAGCGTAATAGGTGCGCCCAAAATCGCTGGGTTTCTTACGCTGGTAATACTTGCCGCCTTTGTCCTTTGCAACGGACAAAATCACTTGTGCTTGCAGCAAATACAGTTTTCGCTTGTTGGCGTTGATCTTGGTAGCCCCTTTACGCAGCCATTGCATGTAGTTTTCTAACGATTTGATATCCACATCCACTGCGTCAAACACTTCCTGCAGCGTTTGGTTTGCTTCATGTTTTGCAAAGTCTGGGTAGAGGTGATCAACGAGCGCAGCTGTTGCCTGCGCGGTGGGCTCGAGCATGCTGTTGTCAATGCTGACATGGTCAAGAACCATGGTTGGTGTGTTGCTCAGCGCTGGCATTTCCAACACCACCAAATCCGTGAATTTGACTTTGGATACCATGCCAGTCAGGTTAGAGCCCAGCTTGACTGTTTCAACCAGTGGAAGGTTGTTGTCATTGAGCCATTTATGAACGCGAATCTTGTCCTTACCAATCACGCCGCCCTTGTTCGCAAGTTGGTGTAGGGAGATGCTGAATAGATTGAGTTTTAGCTCTTCAACTGTTTGCCCACGCAGCAACGAATCAAGCAGCATTGATTTGAGAGCTGCAACATAGCGGGAGAACTGCCGTGTAGCGGAATTAGGTGGTGAAGGAAATGCTCTACGCAATGCCGCAAGAACGCTGGGATCAACTTTGATCTCGACCATTTGTCTGCTTTCTTTGTCAGTTTTGAGCCGCAGTTGGATGCAGCTCAATGAATGGGTTTTCCAATCATGACGAATTTCAAAAAGTCACACACTTATAGTAATTAGTGAAATTTCTTGTATCCCACATAAACCACACATGAGTGATCACTTGGGTGTTGGAGTTCCTCGAAGAGGAACCAGTCCATGTCCCAGTTGAACTTCTTTTTTTGTCCGTTTGAAAGGACATTTTTTGTGAAGTGATCACACATCAACACCCGTTGATTGCATTGATGTGTGATCAAAATACGCGGTCGAGCCGCGCACGACTTAGGCAGATTTTTTGGACTTTTTCGCCTCTTCTTCACCGTAGTAAGCGGTCAGTGCTGCATTCACAGCGCCTTTGCTATCCACGATGCAGTTGATCGTGAAGCTGCCATCAGGGTTCTGCGTCAGCACTGCGGCGAAGGTTTCGCCGTGCTTTTCAGGATTGACCAGCTGGTCAGTTTCTGCGGTCTTCACGCTGCCCAACACTTGCGCCTGCACAGCACCTTTGACCTGCGTGGCCTTTTCCTTGGCAGTCAATGCACCAGGCTTGCGACCCAGCGACATTTCCTGCACGCCACCGCAGTTTGCGATGTGTGTGGGCACATCCGCCACATCTACGCCATCTGCAATCAAACGACGCAAAACGACGTTGTAAGTTGAGATACGGCGACGGTCGCGGTTGCCAAACACGCAGCGAATGATCTTCTGCGGCAGTGGCTTGGATGTATAGTCATCCATGCCATTGAGCTCAAGGTGGTCATTCAAGCCCTGCTTCTTGTGCATCAAGTTTTCGTCCTTGGCGTCTGTCAGCTCTTTGTAGAGCTTGTAGCAGCCTTGGATGAGGACATAGAGACCCTCGTTAGCGGTTTTGTAGGCACCCTGCTCCCACTCCGTGGTGGCCTTGGCCAACTGCTTCAAGCGCAGGTCAATTGCATCACGAATCTGCACTGAGGTCTGCGGCTTGGGGCTGGTTTGTGCGCTTGCAGATGCTGTTGTGTTTTCCACTTCAGTGGCAGTTGCAAAAGTGGCGGCGGGGGTTGCGATAGTAGTTGCTGACATACTGAGCTCCTTATGGCGCGGCGGGGTTGAACAAAGATTGATTGGTGCCGCGTTGAAAAGTAGTGTCCTGCGAACTAATACTATTGATTTAGGTTTTATGAAAACAAGCGATCTACCTAAGCTGGGGTTCTTCTTCAAAGGCTTTCCAGAAGATGTGCGCTTTAGGCGGCACACAGTGCCTGAGGCGCTGGAGTGGGCAAGGGGCACGATGTATGAAGCTTGGTATCGCGCGGTCAAGTTGTCGCCGTATATGGCGCACGCAATTGACACCAACGAATGGCGCAACCAGCAGCAGCAAGACACCTACTCGCGCTTTGGCGATTTGCGCGGGACCACTTTTGACTCTTGGTGGGTGGAGCGTGGCTACGAGCTGTTTAGAGAAAAAGGGGATTTCAAAAAGATTGGCGTGCGCGAAGGGTCAACACAAGATGTGAATGACAAAACATTGATTCTTGAAATCCCTCTAACGGTTTCACCCGCAACGCTCAAGCAACAGTTTGAGGATTTGCTGCGCCAGCATCACGAACATTACAAACGCTTTGATCGTTGGCAGCACAGCAGCGCAACGGGAAGACTTCAGTCCAGCAAACTCACTTCAGTTTCCATCAACTTGTATCTTGATGTTTATGAACAATGGCAATCAATGTATGCAATGGATGCAGGCGTCAATTTGTATGAAGTTGGTGAAGCCATGTTGCTCAATCGCCAACTCGTAGTGAAACACGGCGATCTCAATAGCGATATTCGTGATAAGCACCTCAAAATGTCATTGCAGGTCAGTGAGTATTTGGAGAAAGCCAAGAACTTGATAGCACACGCATCAGAGGGCATATTCCCCTGCACGGAAAACCATGACTGGATTGAACGTTCAACGCGATCTGCAAACTGGCGGCAGAGCGTTGATTAGCGAACGACGCTTAAATTAACTCCACAGCGTTGCGCTTCATTTCATCATTGACATCAATGTAGCGTTGGGTGACAGCGATAGAGCGATGCCCTGCAAGACTGGCCAGCACCCGCACTCCAATCCCTTTGTTGGCCAATGCTGAGATGAAACTGCGACGCATCGTGTGGCTTGATGCGCCAGCAATGCCAGCTCGCTTAAACAAGTAGTGGAAGTGCTGGGTCATCACATTGGCGGTAAATGCTCTTCTTCCTGCCGTGATGAACAAGGGATGTGCAGGATTAGCAGGTTGGCGCAAATCCAAATAACCTTGTAGTTCATCGCGCAGCTTTTGTGGCAGAAATACCGTGCGGGGGTGTCGCCCTTTGGTTTGCTCAGCTGTCAATCGCACTTCTGCTTTGACGCTGCCATCTGCATTCATCACATCACCTACTTTGAGGCTTGCGATTTCTCCCACCCTCATGCCAGACCAAAAGCCCGTTAAAAACATCACGCGATTTCGCAAGGGATAGCTTTGAAGAGAGATGTGGTTTAGCACCTGATCAAATTCTGCAGGGGTAAGTGTTTTTGCTTGTGCCATTTTTAATGATTCCTTCTCGATAAATAAAAACGCATGTGCAAGTGTGTTTTCATTTATGAAAAAGGGCGACCAAGCCCCGCCATTTCTGCGGGTTAAAAAATCTTCAATGAATTCAATGCGATAAAGATTTCTGCAATTTCCTTTGGTGCCATTATTTAGTGCCAAGTCGTGGGAAAAAGACGACAGAAAAGAGTCTCCGCGCATTAGACAGCGCATAAGCGTTTATTTGGTTCGTCAGCTACTTTGGGTGCTGGCGCTGAAAGATCACAGCTTGTAGGGCTGATTTGAGCCCCAGCGCAGCGATTGCTTCAAAAGTTGGCAATAAATATTTGTATGAAAGTCAATGAAGTTGCTTCTCCCCCAAACACCCCAGAGCAATCGCGAATTGATGCGCTCAAAAGAGCCAAAGAGCAAGCTACAAAAAATTTGAGCGCGGAGCGTCAGCGCCAGCAAATTTCAAAAGCACAAAAGAAGCTCGCATCTATCAATGCTGGCACAAGCAAACCCGTTTAACTGCTGGCACAAACGCGATATGTCCTTTCAAAAGGACACCAATTTAGACGCTCCATTCTCAAAGTCCCGCCACATTGGCGGGTTGCTGGTCGTCCAAGCGCCAGCAAGATCACAAAATTACCTGTGCTTTATCAACATTTGAAAGGAAAAGCACATGACTACTTCTGTTCTTGCCACCCTCAAACTCACTGCTGCTCGCAAAGCTCGTGCGCTGCCAGATGTGGTGCGTCGTCGCAACAAGCTGATCAAAAAACTCACTGAACAGCGCGAGTTGGCGCTGGCGCTGAGCGAGGGCAGACACTACGCACCCAGTCGCTTACGCACACTCATTGATCGCCACACAGGCGAGCGTGTGGTCAAGGAAGTGCCCGTGCGTATCAAGCCGTGGTTTTGGACAGGAGAAAAGGGCGAAACCTTGCTCAGTGTGTTCTACGGCAGCAAGACCTTGGAGTTGAGCAAGGGCAAATCAGCCATTGAGATTGCCAGCTCCAAAGACATTGCTGCGGTGTTGGATGCCTTGATCACAGCCACCCATAACTGCGAGTTGGATGTGGCCATGGAAGCAGCCAGCGTCAAGCTGCGCGATGGCTTTAAGAAGTGATCAACACGAGGGGCAGGCTTGTTGCTTGCCCTTTAGCGATCTTTTTTTCTCAAAAACGCATCAAGTGTTGGAGGCTTTACAGGTGATTTCAACCTTTTAGATTTGATGCCATCAATGATGTATGACATGGGCGTCGTACCCTTATACGCCACAAATTTTTTTATGAGTTCGCTGTGCTGCCAACCACTGCGCTCAGTTAGCTCAGTCCAGCTGATACTTTTGCTGATGTTGTCATTAATCCACAAACACAAGCTATCTAGTCTTTCGCAGTCTTCTTTGGAAAGAGGATCATGAGTATTTTCATCGCTCATTGCTTATATTCAGCCTTGGTTCATGTTCCCAATGACTCTGCCACCTCTAGCAATCTCGATTTCGCCATACTTTAGCTTGCCCTTAACTTCGCCACTTGACTCAATGGTGAGTAAGTTGCTGCAAGTCAGCTCAGAGTTCAATTTCCCAAAGACCTTTACACCGCCCGCTTTCGTGTTGCCGCTGATAACGCCATCAGACTGTATTTCAAGCGTTTTCGCATCAAGAAGACCACTGAAATCGCCGTTGATGATTGCTTTGTTAGGCACCTTGGCCTCACCTTTGAAGATAACCCCTTTACCAATGAAAAAGTCATTGGGTGCTGGATCTTTGTAATCTGACATTTATTTCTTTCTAAGGTTTTCTGGAATATAGGGCGCAGGTGAGCACTCTTGCTGAAGGTCGTCAATCAAGCTTTGAGGTTGCTTACCTTGGCTCAACAACTCTTTTTGCTGACGAATCCACTGCATGGGAGTTGTCTTAAAGTAAATGGCGAAAATGCGGATTAGCTCAAATTGCGTTAGTCCACTTGCGTCAACTAAATTGGCGATTTCAATGGGGCCGTCAAGGCGAGCTAATACCCAAGCATTTATCTCTTGAGCTTTGCGCTTTTCAAAATCATTTTTTTCGCTCAACGACGAAAAAGTTTTAGAAGCCATCACTGAATTTAATCCTTTATGCGCTGTCTGTATATAAACCAGTTGGCGTATGTCGCTGGTAAATTGATATCGTTTTAATCAAGTCATTACCTGAGTAGTCAATTTATTAAGTTAGGAGTGCTGAAGTCCTACTTTGGCTTGCCCCGCCTGCTTTGAAGCATGGCAATGTTTTGCTCACCCATGACCGTGCTGGCGTAGTGGTTGTTGATCACTTCCACGCTGGTGCGAGCGTTGCGTGCCAGTGTCAGCAAGTCAATGCCACTGCCATACAACAACCTAAAAGTGATGGCGCTGTGGCGAAGGCTATACATGGAACGCGGCTGACCATGAGCGTTGAGTTTTAGGCCTGTTTCTTCCAACACCCAGTTGAACATGGTGCTGAGCAAGGCAAGTGCGTATTTTCTGTCTCGCAGTTCAGGCAGGAACAAATAGTCGTCTGGCTTGGTGCGAGTGGTCTTGCCATAGTGCTGTTTGATTTGTTGGTAGATGCGAACAGCAGGACGCAGGGAAACAATTGGGGCGTCATGCTTCTTGGTCTCAGGCAAGGTCAGGCGTAAATAGGTGTTCTTGCCCCGCACCACTTCCACATGCCTGTGCTTGAGGAACTTGAGGTCGCTGGGGCGAATGAAGCTATTGACCATGAAGCCAATGGCCCATGACAAATCTGGAGGCATGGTGCCATCGCTGAAACGCAGTTTGAAGTGCTGACGCAGTTGGTGGTTAGACAAGGGATGGTGCTTGCCCCGCAGCTTGCGAGCTTTTCGCATGATTTGCCAATATTCGCTGGGTGTGAAAGCGCCTCGCGAACGGGTTTGAACTTTGATGCTGGGAAACTCTGGCAGCTTTTCCATCATGCCAACACGCACAGCATGGTTGAGCACCTTACGCACAGCCACAAGGTATTGACTGATCGTGATGGAGCTAAAACTCTTGCTCAAGAAATGAACAAAATCTTGTAGCTGTAGGAAATCAACTTGATCAACAGGCATGGAAGCCCAGCGCGGCAGTATGTGCCCGTCAAGTCTGTTTTTAAGAACCTGAAGCCCTCGCAGACTGAACTCTCCTCTGTCAACCCGCGCTTGCTCGCTGGCATACATCTGGGCAGCCACAGCAGCAAACCTACGGTCTGGTGGCACAGGTTGGCTCTGTGCTATAGATGAAGCAGCACCAATCGCGGCTACTTCTGGAGTGGCGTTTAACACGACACTTCGTGCCAGCTGTTCTTCGTAGAACCAACGGGCAAATCGCTGGGCTTGGCGCAGGGATGTGGATTGCGTGCTGCGCTTGTATGTGCGTCCGCGAATCCAACAGCGCACCTGCCAAAACTTGCTGGCTGGGATTTTGAACACACATAACTTATTGGGGTAGCCAGGCACGGCAGTGATGGTTTCCAACAATGGCACCGTGCGATTGCGAACCCGCGTAGCGTCGTTTGCTGCTGCTTGGTGGTAGTTGGCAATCAGGGTCAACATCACTCAAGCGTAGTGTTGTAGACCGCAGATTCCTACCTTTTTGTTTGCCCCAGCAGGTGTTTGAAAAACCAGAAAGCAGCAGAAAGTGCCGCTGATTGCCGCTCTTGCCAAACTGAAAAACTGAGCCACAGCTTGTTGTGTGTTTGCGATCAGTCGCACACACGCAGGCCTACAACTCTGTAGATACAACTATTGGAATCAAAGTGGTAATAATATCAAGGAACCTTGCTCCACCTTAATACAAAAATAAACACGTTGCCCTGGCTGCTCTGGCCGCAACTTCTGCTTTCGCGCAATCAAGCGTGTCTATCACTGGCTTGATTGATGCTGGTTACAAGTCCGTAACCGCTCAAGACGCTACTGCTAGCTCAAAGAACATTGGTGGCAACAATGCAGCCACTTCACAACTCGTTTTCCAAGTCACAGAAGATTTGGGTGGCGGTTTGAAAGCCTTGTTCAAAGGTCAGCAAAACTTCAATGCAGTTGCGGGCCAAACTGGCAACGCAGCAACCCCTTATTTCGCAGGCAATTTCTTCAACGACGAGATTTTTGTTGGCTTGGAAGGTGGTTTTGGTAGAGTTCGTCTAGGCACACCCGCTTCTGCTCAGTTGGAAACCAATGGCAAGATCCAACCATTTGGCACAGCTATGGGCGGCGGCTACTCAGGTATCACTGTTAACCGCTTCGGCGCTACTACAACTACGCTGGGTGTTAACCAATTCCTTGGCGGCGCCTCTGCTGGTGGCCGTGTGATTCGTCACGAGCGCACAGCGCGCTACGACACACCAAACATCAATGGTTTTGCTGCTTCCTACGCAACTGCTTTGCAAAACGATCAAAGCACTACTGCTACCAGCAACAACAATGGCTACACTGACATGTCCCTGACTTATGGTAAGGGTCCTTTGAACTTGGCTTATGCGGCTACAACTGTTAAAGCTGGTGCAAACGTTGCAGCTGGTGCTGCTTCAGGCGTTACCGCAGCCAACAGCGCATTGACAGCCAACGCTGAAGTCAAATACACCATGTTGGGTGGTAACTACACCATGGGTGCAATCACTGTTTACTACGGCGCTACCACTGGCAAGAGCACTGGCTTGACAACCAACATTGATGTTTCATCATCAAACGTTGCTGCTAAGTATGCGTTGTCACCAAAAGTTGATTTGATGATCAACTCTGTGAAAGTGGATGACAAAGTGTCTGCTGCTAAAGATCAAAAGTTGACAGGTTTGGGCGCTGACTACAAGTTCAGCAAAAATACCAATGCATACCTCCGTTACGAAGATTACAACACTGACAAGAGCGCTACTAACAAGGGCGTGAAAGCTACTGCTGTTGGTTTGGTTGTCAAGTTCTAATCCCCACGCTAGCGTAAGCTAGTCAAGGATTAAAAGACCAAAACCCGCCCCTCGCAAGAGTGGCGGGTTTTTTCATGGGTGAGTGTTTATAGAAAAGCAGTCAATAAAAAACCCCACCGTGTCACCACGATGGGGTTTGTCTTTTCGTGCTCAACTGGTTAAACCA
>JACCDI010606898.1_pt1 | contig 10580 bp, 9 predicted proteins | sample 7442791 | NCBI WGS metagenome assembly JACCDI01 (sample SAMN15323434, study PRJNA562643) | freshwater metagenome | isolation source: river surface water | place: USA:Blue River Watershed | collected 2017-08-15
ATAATGCCTTACATTTCTGCATCGATTGTCATTCAGTTGCTAACGATTGCAGTGCCTGCTTTCCAACGTCTACAAAAAGAAGGCGAGGATGGCAGAAGAAAAATTAATCAATACACCAGAGTCCTTACCATCGCAATCACTGCGGTACAGGCTGTGGCTTATTTATACAACATCACCGCCAAATCGGATAACTTCGGTGCCCTGCTGTTCAAAACCAACCCTGCTTTGATGTCTGAATCTTTCTTTATGATCATCAACGTTTGTATGCTGGTAGCAGGTACAATGTTTACCATGTGGTTAGGTGAGCGTATCACCGATAAAGGTTTAGGTAACGGTATTTCCCTCATCATCATGGTGGGTATCATCGATCGTTTACCGGAAGCTTTAGGTTTCGAATTGGATCAAAGAATTTCTAAAGGTGGCTTACCATTGTTCATCGTAGAAATCATCTTCTGGCTGGTAGTCATTGTATCGACCATCCTCCTGATTCAGGGTGTCAGAAAGATCACCGTTAACTACGCCAAGCGTGTTGAAGGTAACAGAATGTTGGGTGGAGCCCGTCAGTATATTCCTTTAAAGGTGAATGCTGCAGGTGTAATGCCTATCATCTTCGCTCAGGCCATCATGTTCATTCCGCCAACACTGGCGCAAAGCATGGAAAGTCAGAATTCTTTCTTAAGAGCTCTAAGCGACTACGGATCTTTTGCTTACAACTGTGTATTTGCAATTTTAATTATTGCGTTTACATACTTCTATACAGCTATCACGGTTAATCCTAACCAAATGGCTGAAGAAATGAAAAAGAGCGGTGGTTTCATACCAGGCATTAAGCCAGGCAGAGCTACCAGTGATTATATCGATGAAGTGATGTCAAGAATCACGTTCCCTGGTTCATTGTTCTTAGCATTCGTGGCGATTTTACCATCTATTGCCATGTTGTTCGGCGTGAGTCAGGCATTTGCGCAGTTTTTTGGAGGCACCTCCCTGTTGATCATGGTAGGTGTGGTTCTGGATACACTGCAGCAGATAGAAAGCCATTTATTAATGCGTCACTATGACGGCTTAATGAAATCAGGCAGAATAAAAGGGCGTACTGGAATGACCGCACAATCAATTTGATAAATTAAAAAAATAGTATTAAATTTGCACCCCTTCAAAAAATGGCCAAACAGGATTCAATAAAACAAGACGGTACGATAGTAGAGGCATTGTCTAATGCAATGTTTCGCGTGCAGTTGGCCAATGGTCACGAGATTATTGCGACCATATCGGGGAAAATGAGGATGAAATACATCAGGGTTTTACCTGGCGACAGAGTACAAGTGGAGATGAGTCCATATGACTTATCAAGAGGTAGAATTTCATATAGATACAAATAATAAGGACATGAAAGTAAGAACTTCAGTAAAGAAACGCAGCGCCGATTGCAAATTGGTAAAACGCAAAGGCAAGCTTTTTGTAATTAACAAGAAGAACCCAAAATTTAAACAAAGACAAGGATAATTTTTTAACATGGCAAGAATAGCTGGTATAGATTTACCCAAAAACAAAAGAGGTATCATAGGATTAACCTATGTATACGGTATCGGTTCAGGCAGAGCAGAGATGATTCTGAATGAGGCCAAAATCAGTCACGATAAAAAAGTGGGCGACTGGAATGATGATGAGTTAACAGCCATCAGAAATATCATTGCTACATCGTTCAAAACAGAAGGTGAGCTGCGTTCAGAGGTTCAGTTGAACATCAAGCGTTTGATGGACATCGGTTGTTACCGTGGTACCCGTCACCGTAAAGGTTTACCTTTAAGAGGTCAGAGCACCAAGAACAACGCACGTACCAGAAAAGGTAAGCGTAAAACAGTTGCCAACAAAAAGAAAGTCACTAAATAATAGATAAATGAGTACTGTAAAGAATAAAAAGAAGGTAAAGGTTGATCCTGTAGGTCAGGTACACATTAAGGCCTCTTTCAATAATATCATTGTATCCATTACCAATGCTAATGGAGACGTTATCTCATGGTCATCAGCCGGTAAAATGGGTTTCAGAGGTTCTAAAAAGAATACCCCATATGCTGCGCAGTTAGCCAGTCAGGATTGCGGTAAAGTAGCCTATGATTTAGGATTGAGAAAAGTAGATGTTTTCGTTAAAGGTCCGGGTTCAGGAAGAGATTCTGCTATCAGAAACCTTGCTGCAGTTGGTATCGAAGTAATGTCTATCAACGACACTACCCCGCTTCCACACAACGGTTGCCGTCCTCCAAAACGCAGACGTATCTAATAAATTATTTAATTAAGAAAAGAAACAATGGCAAGATATACAGGTCCAAAAACAAAAATAGCTCGTAGATTCAAAGAGGCCATCTTTGGTCCGGATAAAACTCTTGAGAAAAAGAACTACCCTCCAGGGATGCACGGTAACTCAAGAAGAAGAGGTAAGCAATCTGAATATGCTATTCAGTTAATTGAAAAGCAAAAAGCAAAATACACTTACGGTGTATTAGAGCGTCAGTTCGCAAAAACTTTCGGTATCGCTGCAAAAAAACGTGGTATCACAGGTGAAAACTTATTGAAATTACTTGAATCTAGATTGGATAACACCGTTTTCAGATTAGGTATTGCTCCTACAAGAAGTTCTGCAAGACAATTAGTGTCTCACAACCATATCTTAGTAAATGGCGAAATCGTAAACATTCCGTCTTTATTATTAAAAGCTGGTGATACAGTTGCAGTACGTGAGAAATCTAAATCATTAGAAGCTATCACTACTTCTTTAAGCACAGGTAAAAAACGTTTCAGCTGGTTAGACTGGAATGAGAAAGAAATGACAGGTACGTTTGTAAACTACCCTGAAAGATCTGAAATTCCTGAAAATATCAAAGAACAGTTAATCGTAGAGTTGTACTCTAAATAAACCATAATTTAATACAAAAAAAAGATGCCAATATTAGCATTCCAAAAGCCCGAAAGAGTAATCATGCATAAGGACACAGACTTCTTTGGTCTGTTCGAATTCAGTCCGCTTGAGAAAGGTTATGGCGTTACAATTGGAAACTCACTGCGTAGAATATTGCTTTCTTCATTAGAAGGTCATGCTATCACTACTATCCGTATTCAGGGTGTAGAGCATGAGTTCACAACCATCAAAGGTGTATCTGAAGATATCACTGAGATTGTTTTGAATCTGAAGCAAGTGCGTTTCAAAAAGATTAGCAACTCTGATGACCACGAAAAAGTATTCATCAGCATCAAAGGAAAAGAACAATTTACTGCAGGTGATATCGCAAGATATACTAATACTTTCGAAGTATTAAATCCTGATCTGGTAATCTGTAATATGGAGCCGTTTGTTAACTTAGAAATGGAAATCTCTATCGACAAAGGTCGTGGCTATGTTCCAGCTGAAGAAAACAAACCTAAAGATGCTCAAATCGGTTTAATTCCAATCGACGCTATCTTCACTCCAATCAAAAATGTTAAGTTCTCTGTTGAGGATTTCAGGGTTGAACAAAAAACTGACTACGAGAAGTTGATCATCGAATTAACTACAGATGGTTCTATTCACCCAGAAAGCGCCCTTAAAGAAGCTGCCAATATCCTGATCCAACACTTCATCCTGTTCAGCGACGAGAACATTCTCCTCGATTCACAAGTGAAGAAACCAGCTCAGGAAGTTGATGAGAATTTCTTGCACATGCGCAAAATTCTTAAAACCAACTTAGCCGACCTTGATTTATCAGTTAGAGCATACAACTGCTTGAAAGCTGCTGAAATCCGCACACTTGGCGAATTGGTTAGCTACGACATCGACGACTTATTAAAGTTCAGAAACTTTGGTAAAAAATCTTTGTCTGAACTTGAAGAGTTCGTTAGAGAAAAAGGTCTTAACTTCGGTATGGACGTATCAAAATATAATTTAGGGGAAGATTAATCATAGTATATAATGAGACACGGAAATAAAGTAAATAAATTAGGAAGAACAGCCTCTCACAGAAGAGCACTCATGGCTAACATGTGTATCTCCCTTATCAAAAATAAAAGAATTACCACTACTCTTGCAAAAGCAAAAGCTCTGAGAGTATACGCTGAACCTATCATTACTAAATCTAAGAATGATACTACGCACTCAAGAAGAACTGTTTTCGCTTACTTAAGAGATAAAGAATCTGTTCAGGAACTATTTAGCACCATCGCTGAAAAAGTAGCTAACAGACCAGGTGGTTACACCAGAATCTTGAAATTAGGTAACAGAATCGGTGATAACTCTGAAATGGCAATGATCGAATTAGTAGACTTCAATGAGTATACTGACGGTATCGGCAAAAAAGAGAAATCTGCTAAACCTAAAACCAGAAGAGGAAAAGCTAAAACAGCTGCTCCTGCTGCTGAAGCTACTGAAACTAAAGTTGAAGAAGCTCCAGCTACAGAAACTCCAGAAGCTACCGAAGAATAATTCTTCAATACCCAATATTGAAAAGTCGCATCCAAAAGATGCGACTTTTTTTATACACCTTCCAGGTCTCCGAAAGCCCACCTTCCAGGTCTCCGATCCTGGAAGGTGTATTAGTGTATAGATAAATAAAAAAAGCAGCCTGAAGTCTCAGGCTGCTTTTTTTGTCAGATTTAATTCTACTATTAATCGAAGTAATCGTAATCGCCTCCGTAACCGTAGCCATAAGAGGAATAGTTGTCGTAATAGCCGCCATTGCGGTTTCTGGTGTGCATCAGGAGATTTTCAAAGAAATAGTCTGATATGGTCTTTTCTATAACAATCCCTTCTTCCAATTGTATCGATTGTCCCGATAAAATACTGAACTTTTTGGGATCAGGTAAAGAATTAGTATCACAAGGCAGGGCATCGGAGATGAATAAGGTCCATTCATCTGATTCTTCCATCTGATACTTGCACACGTATACAATTCCTGAATCTTTGCCAATGACGATTTTGCGATTTTCAATAAATAGGATAGTATCCAGCTTTTCGTCATCATACAAATTCTTGTTGATCTCTGCTTTTACCCAGTCGTTGTGGTTCATATAAGCTTTCGGGAACTTAGAAGTTTGTTTGGCCTCTGCCAGTATGTTGTAAAAACGTGACCGAGTTTTTTCGGTTTTTGCCAGTGTCTGATACACCGAATCTTCGAAATGGATATTGTACTTCAATAAAACAGGAAGCAAGCTTAATCGTTTGTCGTTATCGGTAATCTTAAGAATTTTAGTGACCAGTTCCTGCATCGATTTGTTTTTGCTTCTTAAAGGCAAGGACAAATCAAGAATATCACTCAGTAATGAGTATTCGTTATTGTAGTATGAGCCTCTGCTATATCGACGTCTGCCGCCGAAGCTTTGAATAGATTCTTTTTCAATGTCACGACCGAAATAGTTGTAGTTGTAAGTATTCTCTTTCTCGTCATTGTTAATTGAAGCCATCATACGTTTGTATTCAATCTTCGTTTCGTTTACCAGTTTGTTGTGGATGCTGGCATAGTCGTTTTCGTTAATGATGCTACTGTCTTTCAATTTGCTGATCATCGCATAAGCGGTGTTTCTGTATTCCTGTATGGATGTTAATTCAATAAGTTCAGGTAATATAGTTTTGGTTAGTTTTAACGAATCATAAAATGCATACAACATTTCTGACATTTCATATTCATTATTAGAAATTGGAATATCATTGGCCAGAATTGGTTTAAGTGCTAAGTACGCTTTGTCGTTTTTCTGATGGGCAAGAGCTTTGACAATTTCAATTTGCATGTAGGCGGTATCTGAAAAACGGTTATACAGTTTTTGTAAATATGGCACAATAAGATCTTGAGCGCTATCCATATAACTTAAAGTTGTCAGCAATGACAGACGCAAGTCTGCAGCATCACCTTTCATGTTGATAGAATCGATGACATTGCAAAGATTTTTTACATCGTGCTTAGTGAAATTTACCTGATTGAAATTCTTGATAGCTGCTTTTCTGGTGACACTGTCTTTGCTCGTGAAGTCGGCGAAAAAGCGTTCTCCTTTCGGTTTAAAGATGTCATCATAAATAAGGGTATCGCTTACATCAAAAGTGTTGAAGAAGGTGTTTACGAAGTCGCTGTTGCCAGAAACGGTATCCATGTATGCTTCAACATTGTATTTAACCTGACCATGAAGCATGTGCATCACTTTAATCTGGCGGGTAGTGTTGGTGTCGCTGTAGGTAAAAATAGTATAGTCGACGCCCTTTCTTGTGCCGGTTTGTTTGCTCAGCAATTTTAATGAACCAGTTTTTTCCCAGTTTTTATAGTAATCTGTTTTATTGCGATTTTGATTTTCGTAATATCCATACTTGTAATACGACACTGTTATAAACTCATTGGAATTGGCTGTTTTATAGTAAACTTCTTTATAGTTGCCAATGTATTTATTTTCTTTTTTGTTCTCTTCATCATCTTCATCGTCGCCACCGTAGTAATAGGAATAGCTTGGAGCTTTTTTAGTAAGAATTGGCATAACCGGAGTTTGTACTTTGTAAAACAAACTAGTGTCTTTGTATTCGAAGAACTGGTAGTTTGGTTTGCCGTTAAATTTAACAGAGGTAAAGAAGCGGTCGTTGAAGTCGCCACCCTCACCATTAGGCTTCATTAGGAACATAATATAACGGGTTCCACAAATAACAAAACGCGCCATCAGTTTATCCGAATTTTTGTTTTCGAATTCAGCATCCATGGCATAGTATCCCTGCCAGTTGAAATGCTTCTTAGATAAAATTTTAAAATCATCTGTTTTAGCAAAGCTTTCCGCCATCACATCCAATTCGAAAGTATCTTCTTCCAGGTAGCTCTGATTTAAAAGATCTTCTTGTTTGATGAGGTAGGTATGACCAGAGTTTTTTTCATATACCAGATGTTCGAAAGATGGGTCGGCTTTGTATGGGGCGGTCAGTTTTTCAGCTTTGTCGTTGCTGGGTAGTTCCAGACTAAAGACGCTATCCGGACTGTTGATTTTTCTCCATGTAGAAGCATTTCCTTCACGAATTTGGATAGATTTAAAGAAGTTGTTAGCATCAGAACTCAGCGCAAAATCTTTTTTGCCAGATAGACGGATGATATAGACATTAAATGGAGAGGCCAGAATCTGGAAGCGGTTAAGATCACCGGTTTTTAATTCTGTTAAAACCTCCATGCCTACAAAACCATTAGAGAAAATCGGGCGTTTAGCACGAATCTCACCAGGGATGTTTTCAAAGATCATGGTATCGATGACTAATAATATATCTTCAGGTGTTTTGCCTGAGAAGATGGTGTTACAAGTAAGTTTTTCGATTTGGTAATAGTAGCCATTGGCGAGATCCGGACTCAAATAAGATGAGTAGAAACTGTTATCATTAACTTTCGTCAAGCGCGTTGGCAGACTTGCTGAAATCAAACCATCCTCAGAGCTATAGGTAGAGTAGGTGTGTTTTAGTTTCATGTTCTCGTACTTTTTCGCCATTTTACTTTTCTCAAGAGCGATACTTTGAACGGGGCGGACTTTATAGCCCTTATCTATGAGCATTTGAAGGACACCTTTAGTGCCGGGTAGGTGCGAGCAGCCAACACCTGTAAACATAGTTTTGCCGAGACGCATGATAGAATCCATACGGCGCACCATGTTGGCATTGCGCTTATAGAGCATGTACTCCAGGTAGTGTTCGCTTTCAGTCATACGGTCGATTGAGTCTATCATATAGATATCGCCTTTGCGGTATGATTCAGCGATTTGCTGACGGAGTTTATAGTTGTATTTTCTTGGCTTTTTCTTTTTGCTGTCTTTAGGTTCTTTCTGAGATTTTTTTACAAGGTCTCTGCTTTCTTCGTAGCCTTCAACACCGGTAAAGCCTTTACCAAGCTTTTTAGCAATTTGATAGATATAGAGATCGAGCCAGGCATCTTCTTCGAAATCGTCTTGTTCACCGCGTTGCAGAAGGTAATTAACTTCTCTTACCTCGGCGCTGAGTTTGCGTTCAATAAGTTCTTTGTTGTAGCTGCTGAGGGTGAAATTGTAGAGACTGAGGTATTGATAATCGCTGCGAGGATATACTTTTTCAGCATCTTCGGGATTGTCAAAATCAGATTCAGTAATCCAGCGATGGATAACACTGTCGAGGTCTTGCTCGAGAGCTACCACATCACTTTTAGAGAGTGCCAGATAGAAAGAATCGCCAAGGTGAAAGGCAATTTTCTGACTGACGTGCATAGTGCCATAAACATAGCTAGGTTTTTTCAGGCCATTGCCTGTTACTTGCCAGAGCAAACCTTTTTGTTTGTTTGTTTGTGCAGATAAAGCAAAAACAAACAGAGTAAATACAAAGGTTAATAGCGTTTTAATAGATTGTCTTGTCATTGATTGGGAAATAAAATACGAATATAATGATTGCCCATATACAATGAAAAAAGGGATGAATTTATTTCATCCCTTTTTTAAAAAAATATATTTAGAGTACTGATTATTCAGCTACCACTTCAATAGCGATTTCTTTAGAAACCTCTTTGTGAAGATTGATAGTTGCAGTGTAGCTACCTAAAACTTTAGGATCTTCAGACAAAACGATTTTTCTTCTGTCTACTTCGATACCTTGTTCTTTCAGTGTATTAGCTACCTGAAGTGCAGTAACCGCACCAAAGATTTTGCCGCTGGTTCCGGTTTTTGCTTTAATGGTTACAGTAACACCTTCCAGTTTCACTGCCATTGCTTCAGCATCTTTTTTGATTTTATCTTGTTTGAAGGCTCTTTGCTTAACGTCTTCTGCTAACATTTTAAGAGCAGATTCAGTAGCCATTTTAGCCATACCTTGCGGGATCAGGTAGTTACGACCATAACCAGGGCGTACGCTAACCACATCGTCTTTATGACCAAGACTTCTAACGTCTTGGGTAAGAATTAATTTCATGTTTGACATTGTTGTTCCTCCTTTTTAATTATTTTAAACCGTCAGCAACGTAAGGTAAAATAGCCATGAAACGCGCACGTTTAACTGCGGTAGCCACTTTACGTTGGTATTTGTCGGATGTGCCTGTGATTCTACCAGGAAGAATCTTTCCTTGTTCGTTCATAAACTTCAATAAGAAGTTTGCGTCTTTGTAATCAACATACTTAATATTGTGTTTTTTGAAACGGCAATATTTTTTCTTAATTACCTGGGCGTTTGCCTGGCTGTTGAAGTTGAAATTGTCTTGTGCTGGTTTGCTCATACTTTTGCGTCCTCCCTTACGATTTTAGCTGCTGGTGCGATTTCGCCTTTCTTCTTTCTTTCGTTGAAGATAACAGCGTGCTTGTCTAATTTGGTGTTTAAGAATCTTAAAATGCGCTCATCCCTGCGGTAAAGCGTTTCAAGTTGTGCAATGAACTCAGGTTTTGCCTGAAACTCAAAGAAGTGATAGAAGCCTGTGGATTTTTTCTTGATCGGATACGCTAATTTGGTGAGACCCCAGTTGTTCTCAGCCACCATAACGCCTCCGTGTTCTGCAACCAACTGTCTGTAGGTTTTTACGGCTTCTTGCATTTGAGCCTCAGACAGTACGGGTGTTAGTATGATTGCAGATTCATAATTGACTAAACTCATACGTTTTTATTAAAAATTTATTTTAAGGGCTGCAAAGATAATTGTTTTCAGCTTAAGGAAAAAGTAAATTATGAAAAAATCAGTGCTTTTGAGGCTTGCCTCTATTTGATGCACCTATTTTAGTTTAATATGTTTGATTATCAGGGTTTTGGCCATTACTGATTTTTATACTTTTTTCTAAGACAAAAATATCTGATTTATATTGGTTTTTTTGGCCAACTTTTTGGAACTAAGTTTGTTGACTCTTTATTATGCAAACTATTCGTATTGGTGGCGTTCCCGAACACTTCAATCTGCCATGGCAGCTGGCCCGCGAATTTGGCTTGTTCGAACGCAAAGGTATTCATCTTGATTGGTCATTTTACTCTGCAGGCACCGGTGCCATGGTTGCCGATCTTAAAGCTGGTAAACTGGATATGGCTGTCCTCCTTACTGAAGGCGCTGTCTCTGCCATCATCAACGGACTGGAGGCGAAAATCGTCAAACAATATATCACTTCTCCTCTTATTTGGGGCATACACACCGGTAACGATTCCCGTCTCGATAATATCGGACAGTGTGAAGGTCGTAAATATGCCATTAGCCGTTTCGGTAGCGGTAGTCATCTTATGGCTCTTATCGATGCTGAAGTCAGGGGCAAGAAAATACAACAATCAGATTTTGTTCCAGTCGAAAACATGGATGGCGCCGTTCCTTCACTGCAAACTCAGCAAACCGATGTGTTCTTTTGGGAAAAATATACCACCAAACCTTTGGTCGATAAAAAAGCCATCAGGCGTATCGGCGAATTTGTTACACCATGGTCGTGTTTTCAAATTGTAGCAACTAATCAACTCTTAAACGAACACAGTGCCAAAGTGGTAGATCTACTCTCGGTAATTAATTTTGCTACAAAACAATTTATGAAGGCAGATAATAGCATCGATATGGTACTCGAACATTTTGATATACGCCCCGAAGATGCTCACGCTTGGTTCTATAGTACTGAATGGAATACCGATTTTCA
>JACCDI010758103.1_pt1 | contig 10580 bp, 12 predicted proteins | sample 7442791 | NCBI WGS metagenome assembly JACCDI01 (sample SAMN15323434, study PRJNA562643) | freshwater metagenome | isolation source: river surface water | place: USA:Blue River Watershed | collected 2017-08-15
ACGGAGGCATAGAGCAAGCCGTAGATGCCTACTGCACGAGCTACCGCTAGCAGTGCGGGCCAGCCGCTATAGCGAAAGATGGCGCGGTAGAGGCCTGCAAAAATAAAGATCGGTAAGGCAATGCCAATAGAAGCGGCAACGGCCCACAAAGAATTGTCAGTAAGTGTCACAAACTCACCCAGGCGCAGGTAAAAGGCTAGCCAGACGGTAAGGATGCACAGGGCCGAATCAAGCGCCAACACGACTGCACGTTTGGCCCAGCGTGGCAAGGTCAGTATGGGTAAAGAAAGCTTGTTCAGATTCATTTTTTTCCGTGCGTTATAGAGTTAGTGGGAGACACCGTCCCAGCGAATAACCTTCAACAAGGTCAACCACAAAATCCAAAGATCAAACCCAAATGAACGCCTTTGGAGGTATTCAAGATCCAACTTCACTTTCTCAGGAATCGGCAACTCATCACGGCCGTTCACCTGCGCCCACCCGGTCAGCCCAGGCACCAGTGAGTGCACACCCGCATCGGTACGCAAGGTAATCAGGTCATCCTGATTAAAGAGCGCAGGGCGCGGCCCGACAAAGCTCATATCGCCCTTGAGAATATTCCAGAGTTGAGGAAGTTCGTCAAGGCTGGATTTGCGAAGAAAGGACCCAATGGGTGTCAACCATTGATCGGGATTTTGCAGCAGGTGCGTGGCCACCGCAGGGGTGTCGATGCGCATGCTGCGGAACTTGGGCATTTTGAAGATGCAGTTGTTGCGGCCAATCCGGTCGCTCCAGTAGAGGACTGGCCCGGGGGAGGTCAGTCGCACGGCCAACGCCACGATCAAGAGGGGTAATGCCAGTAAAGCAGCGCAGGCGATTGTCACAGCCAAATCAAACAACCGCTTCATTTAGGAGATCCTAAAGCTGCACGTCGAAGCCCTTCATCGACAGAAACCGGCGGGACCCAACCAAGCTGTTGCCGGGTTTTGGTAATGTCCAACTGCAACGACCCGCATAGGCGTTGATAGATGCCAGGTTTGTTCGCTAAGGTCGCCCCCAGCTTCAACAGCGCTAAGGGTACGTAAAACAACCGCGCAGGATAACCCAAGGCTATTCCCATCCGCTGCAGCAAATCAGCCGTTGAGAGGTCTTCCCCGTCACTGACAAGAAATGTCTGGTTTGCGGCTGCCGGGTGATTTAAACAAGTCATAATCAAATCAACCAGATTGTCCAGAGCCACCAAACTACGGCGGTTCTCGGTAACAGCAGCGAGCGGCAACGGTACACCACTAAGAAGCCAGCGCATCATCGATTGAAAGTTAGCCTTAACCCCAGGTCCATACACCAGTGGCGACCGAATGATCACCACCTCCATACCTGTCTCAGCAGCAACTTGACGGAGCAATTGTTCCGCCTCGTGCTTGGAGATTCCATACGAATCTTTTGGCGCGGGTACATCATCGACTGAGAAAGCTTGCCCCACTTCCGTGGACTCCCCATTCACTTTGATAGAACTTAGAAAAACGAAGCGTTTCACCCCTGCGACCGCCGCTTGACGAGCAAGATTAACTGCCCCTTCAACGTTCACGCGACGAAAATCAGCCAATCGGTCTGCACTCTTGTGGGTCATCTCATGCACTCGAGCCGCCAAATGGATTACCTGTTCCACGTTCGTCAGCGCAAGCGACCAATCGGTCTTCGCGGAAATACTGCCAATTGAAATCTTTGCGAAGCTACCGGGCTGTCGCATCAAAGATCTAACAGCCCCCCGCACAGCGACTGCGTCTTTGCACAGTCTTTCGCAAAGCGCCGAACCAACGAATCCATTAGCTCCTGTCACGAGAACAGTCATGCAGTTAAAGTGCTTTTCGCCAAACGGTCCGGTTGACGTAGTCGGTATAGCTCAACACGATGCGAAGGACTTTTTTCGATACAGACTGCGCTTCATAGTCCATGACCGGCGCCATCACGCGGATGTTGCGCTGATGCTGAACAACGATGACACGCACGGCGTCAAGCACACTGTCCTTTTTCAATCCCGCCATGATCAGCGAGCCAACATCCATTCCTTCTGGGCGTTCGTGCGCGTTACGGATTGTCACCGCTGACAAGTTGAGAAGGGAGCATTCTTCGGTGAGGGTACCGCTGTCCGAGACAACGCAGAGTGATTCTATTTGTAGCCTAACATAATCACAAAAACCGAAAGGCTTGAGAAACTGAATACGACTGTCCATCTTGAAAGAATTGTGCGCAGCGAGGCGCTTTTGCGTACGGGGATGTGTCGATACGATGACCGGAATCCGATACTGCTCTGCGAGTGCATTGAGGGTTTGTACTAAATCGGTCAAGTTCTCTGGCGTTTCAACGTTTTCCTCACGGTGCATGCTGACGATAAAGTAGCGCCCCCGCTCTAACCCCATGCGCATTAGCACATCGGACGACTGGATCTTCGGCATGTAGTAATCCAACACTTCACGCATGTGAGAACCAGTCTTAATAATGGTCTCGGGTCGAATACCCTCAGCGATCAGATAGCGACGCGCGTGCTCGGTCAGCACAAGATTTATATCGCTTAAATGGTCCAGAACCTTGCGGTTTAACTCTTCGGGTACTCGCTGGTCAAAGCAGCGATTACCTGCTTCCATATGAAAAACGGGGATCTTCCGTCGCTTCGCTGCAATCACAGCCAGACAGGAGTTGGTATCACCATATAACATCACGGCATCGGGGATTTCCTTTGCCATGAGTTCGTCAGATTTTTCGATCACACGAGCGATCGTCTGCGCCGGGTTTTCGCCAGCAGCCTCTAAAAAATAATCCGGCTTGCGAATTTCCAAGTCTTCAAAGAAGATTTCGTTCAACTCGAAATCGTAATTCTGACCAGTGTGCACCAAGACATGCTTTACGTGCCGATCCAACTCCGCGATAACCCTGCTCATTTTTATGAGCTCCGGGCGCGTTCCAAGAATGGTCATTACCTTAAGCACCGCGCTCGTCCTTAATGTAGTCTAAGCTCATTAAAAGCGACTTGATTTCTTCCACCCCTAACCGCCGCGTGTTGTGTGAGGTGTAGTCATCCAGCTTGGAAATATCTACTTCACCCTCACTGAAATATTTGGCGTAATTTAAATCGCGGTTGTCAGCTGGAATGCGGTAATAGCCACCCATATCAATGGCATGCGCCATCTCTTCACGGGAAATTAGCGACTCGTAAAGCTTTTCACCATGGCGCGTTCCAATAACTCGGGTTTCCCTGTCTTCCGCATTAAACAACTCTTTCAGAGCCTGCGCCAAATTACCTACGGTGCCTGCTGGCGCTTTTTGAACAAAAATATCACCCTGCTGCCCGTGGGAAAAAGCATATAAGACTAGATCCAATGAGTCCTGCAGGGACATCAGAAAACGTGTCATGTTTGGATCGGTCACCGTCAATGCAAGACCGCTTTTCAGTTGAGACACAAACAAGGGAATCACGGATCCACGTGAGGCCATCACATTGCCATACCGCGTAGCGCAAAAGATCGTCTCGCCCAACTTCTGCAAACGCGCCTTGGCAACCATCACCTTTTCAGCCATGGCCTTAGATATTCCCATTGCATTAATGGGATAAACAGCTTTATCCGTGGAGAGAACAACCACTTTCTCAACACCGGCATTGGTAGCAGCAGTCAAAACATTTTCGGTACCAATCACGTTTGTGCGAAGTGCTTCCATCGGATAGAACTCGCAGGAAGGGACCTGTTTGAGTGCGGCTGCATGAAAAACATAATCAACGCCTTTCATTGCTTGACTAATGCTAGCTTCCTCCCTGACATCTCCGATATAAAAACGCAATTTATCATGATTCAACGTAATACGTATGTCCTCTTGCTTTTTTTCATCGCGACTGAAAATACGAATTTCTCGAACGTCTGTGTGCAGAAGACGGCGAAGAACCACATTGCCAAATGAGCCGGTACCGCCTGTAATGAGTAACACTTTATCTTTGAACATATGCTTATCTTTGTTCGCTTAAGTTAGCCGAATTCAAACATTTGATGCACCATTGCAGGCCAAGGTTTGGGGGAATACCCGGTCTTTTCACGAAAACGTGAAGAATCCAAGGATCGATTAATTATCAAGTTACCATCCGGCTCTATCAATATGATTTTACCGTATGTCTGTGCAACCAATTTAAGCAACTCGTGCTTGCTGATGGGTTCGGCTGATACGTGATAAACCCCTTGCAAGTCAGGAAACGGTATCACATGATCACGAATCACACGGGCCAGTTCCACCGTAGGCAATCCAGAGAATATAGCGCGGGAGAAACCTTTTACATTATCTTCTTGGGAGAGAAACCAGTCGATCAGGCCCTGCCCTCCAGAAAGTTCGCGTCCAATAATTGATGTTCTAAGAGTAATTGCATTATTACTGTCAACCTCTCCCAGATATTTGCTCCGTCCGTAAAAATCCCGAGCATCCGGAATGTCATCCTCGGTATACATTCCTTTTTCTCCGGAAAAAACACAATCTGTACTGATGTGTATGAGCCGTGCGCCAGCTACAGTACACAGTTGCGCAAGCTGATGGGGTAGCAGTGCATTCAACGACAGGGTCACCAGCGGGTTCTTAGCCAACTTCAGCTGTTTGATCATACCCACACAGTTAATGACAATATCAGGACGAATTTGCGCAAACAAGCCAGTCAATGCATCATGATTTTGAACATCAATACCCCCAATTAATCGATCCATGGACCTGGTAGGCAGCAGCTTTGGCACCTTCACAGAACGCACAGATCCAAATACCTCGAATTCTTTACTTTGAAAAAAAAACCGGAAGACTGCATTGCCCAGCATGCCGGATGCACCAAGCACGAGAATACGTTTTGTTCGTTTCGTCATAGAAAGGTGCTCCTCGTCGAGTTTCTGCATGAATGTCATACCTTCGCTTGCCAAACAATTTCCCGTAATATCGCAACCAATCGATTGGCCAGAATCTCAGGATCGTAATTTTCTAAGTAGTATTTCTGACCTGCTCGCCCCATCCGTGCCCGCTCTTCACAGGAGGTGTCTCGTAACAGCAGAACTGCTTGCGCCAACGCGTCTGCATCATCCGCTGGACAAACCAGACCGGCCCCGGCCTCCCGCACCACCCGGGCACCTTCTCCGTCGAGCGATGCGATCAAGGGACGCCCTGCTGCCAAGTAAGGCTGCAGCTTGCTTGGGACTGTCATCGCCAATATTGGATGTCGGGTCAAGCTGACTAACAGTGCTGAGGCCTGCGTCATTATTGATGGCATTGATTCTGTCTTAAACCGCCCCGGCAATTTGACATTCGTCAAGCCTCTGTGCAGCACCTCCTTTTGAAGCCATTCACTGCGGCTCCCACTTCCAATCAGCACAAATTTCACATCTTCATATGACTTTAGCAGCTCGGCAGCATCTAAAACCGTATCCAATCCCTGTGCAGAGCCAAGGTTACCTGTGAAGACAATATTAAACCCTGGCATAAGCTTATAGGCCGCATGAGCAACCGCATTCTTCTGCATATTTTCTGATTGGCCTGGATTGGGGTGATAGACGACCTTGGTGCGTCCCGCCATCATCTTTACAGGCTGCATGAAAGCTTTCGATTGTACTAATAATAGATCATTTTTCCTGTATATCCATCGCACAACACTTTCAATAATCTTCAGTAATCTGGCACTTTTAACAAATCCAGTTGCGCTCAAACTTTCCGGCCAAAGATCTTGCACCCATGTTACAAGCTTGGCTTGCTTCAGCCAGGCTAGCCACACAGCCGGAATGGCTTGCAAAATTGGTGATGGTGCATAAACAAGAACAACATCAAATTTCTCGCCTCGCAATAGCCAAGACCCCCAGATAGCTGCCGTGAAAATGAATGAAAGGTAATTAAGCGTCAGTCTAATTGTCCCAGCATTGCCTCTTGGAATCAGGGGAACGCGAATAATGCTATAGCCAGTGCTATGGTTTTCTTTGCCCGACTTCCAGGCTCGATAGCCAGTAAAAATATAGCCATCAGGGTAGTTCGGTTGGCCTGTAAGGACCGCCACCTCACACCCGCTGCGTTGCAATGACTCCACTACTTCATTTATGCGAAAGGATTCTGGCCAGAAATATTGGCTTAATACAAGCACCTTCATTTCTTAGAGGCTTGAATGAGTGTAGTCCAAAATGTGCTCGCCGAATTGAGCGACGGAAGTTCCTCATGAACCCCAAGATACCGTTTGACTGCTCTTGAAATGGATATAGCGGACAATGGATCGAATGTTTGTGCTGGGATACAAACATCACGCACATAGTCCAGTTCACTCGCAACAATTGGCAATCCCGAACGCATCGCTTCGACCAGTGGTAGTCCGAACGACTCCGAAGTAGACGGAAAGATCAAGGCACCTGCACGCAGATAGAGCACCATTAGCTGGTCCCGAGGCAATTGTCCTAAATCAACGATTTTCAAGTTATTAGTACAAACAGCAGATTCAATTTCCATACGAAGTACGTCATCTCGCGGGCCTAGCGTTAGCGCCAGCGAAGGCCGCAGCCCCTCCTGCGCAAGAATGATCCAAGCATCTAAAAGTTTTCTGTGGTTTTTGTGAGCCTCTCCATCTGCCACATAGATGAAATCCCAGTCCACAGTAGAACGACCTGCAGTGGCCAGCTCAAACGTATCGTCTATAAATGGAAAAACCTGTACATCCGGCGGTGAGCTAGAAAAACCAGTTTCTGCATACCACTTATAAATCTCGCGTTGCATTGTGGGGGTTTGTACTATGTATCTAGATACTCTTGACCGAAGCAAGAGACTTACTGCACGTTCATACATTAAACGAACCCTGGTTCTCAAAGAATACTCAGAAGGCAGATTTAGGCCTAAATAAATCCGATTCTGCTGAAAAACTACGATATTTGCTCTGTTTGACAGTAACGGAGGCAGACTATGAAAACAAAGTACTACACCAGAGTGTTTGATCGGTACCCGCGACAGGTCCCACTCCGCCCTGAGTCTTGACATTAGGTTAGCTTTGACCCAGAACACATCGCTTCCTTTTGGAGTGGATAGATTGCCTTGAGCGCGTGCATCTAAAAAAATTGTCAAGTCACCCGCCTCCCCTGGCCAAGCCTTCAGCAATGCACGCAAAAGAACAAGACCGCCCCCGGTATGAACATTTGGAGCATATAGGACGAATTTTGTGGTCACTTGACGTAGCCTTCGTAAATATATTTCTTGTTGACCTCTTGAGAAACAACTACACGTGGGCCTCGAATCGCAAGCGTGATATCACGCATCAGTGAATTAAATTTTTCAAAGCTTTTTAAGATGTACTTTTGCTCCCTAAAGCTCCTCATCAAACGCATCGAACACACATCAGGAAATGCGTCATAGATTGATCGCCCAGTCTCCTCTGGCAATAAATCGCCTATAAAGTAGTGCCTGAGACTGAGATCACCCACTGATTCAAGGAACTGCCGCTGCAGAGTTCTTTCCGCTTCGTTTAATCGTTTAATAATTAAATTAACTAGTTGATCCCTCTTGGAGACCTCGCTAGAGGTAGGGATAGATATATTTGCTTGCATACTTGATGTCGGAAAAAGGCTAGTTACGAGACTTCAATTACGCAACTGCAGACCGACAGAGCCCAGGCGCTTTAGCGCAAATCCAAACAGAGAAGCGGCATAAAAAAACCACACTCTAATACTAGGTCTCTGGATAAGGTCCATGTAATACTTACGCGCCCTCAAGTCCAGCTTCAATCCAAGAAGATAATCCCCCCAATTCATCTGCGAATTATCGAATACATCCATAGCGCACCTTGCATTGGTGTCAACATACAAAGAGACATGCTGTCTTTTCAGGTGATAGGAGTGGATCAAATCTTCACAGTATGCTTTACCCTGAAATGGGAAAAAATTTTCAGTTACAAGATTTTCCTTAGCGTGAAGCACACAGCCGCCAGGTAACCAGTCAACTCCTAGCAATTCACCAGTTGCTGAACCATCATCAATCCCCACAGGGATTCCCGCTGAGAGAACTGATCCAGGCTTGTAGCCTATTCGACCATTTAACAACCAGTAGTAAAAACTGCCCAACCAAGAGTCACCGAGAGCTTTTCTATAAACGCTCTTCTTTGTGGTATTGTCAATGAGCAAAGGTGAAATCGCTGCTTTGGTGTTTATCTTTTGAATTGACTGCAGCAAACTTGCAATGCAACCTGCACTCGGTGACATGTCATCGTCAATTTGTAGCACAAAGCGATTCACAGCCTCTTTAAAACCTATCGCCCTTTGTGCCACCTGGCCTCGAACGGGTGTAACCACAACTCTAACATTTGGCTCTGAAAAATTAGGAGCCCTCACAGCCTCCCCTTTAGGAATACATATCAGTACTTCGCTGGGAGATGGAATTTGCGAATTTAGTTTATACACTGTCTCCTTTAGAGATGGGCCTCCTAATGTCGCGATAACCACAGAATACGTCTGATCCATTGGACTACTTAGTGATAAAGCCATTAAAATTTAACAACTTAGAAACGACGTAACACACACCATAAATTAATGCCACTACCCAAGCTGCAATTGATGATAGGATCATTTGCGATTGAAAGAATTGAGAGCACAGAGTTGTGACACTATTTTTTCTATCAAATCAAGCCGCCACCCATCCTCAAGAATTTTCAATGGGGCTTTGATGCATTTACATGCAGCATAAGCTGAAATTAATATCACCAGACTTATCAAATAAGTTAACATCCACGCCTTCTAGTCTACAGTACCATTACGGCACTCAGAATGCCGACCAAAACAGGAATTATTAACTGAAACGAATAGGATTTTCTATTGCAATTATTGGTTATGTTCATTTTCATTTTATCAACATTAGCTCATTCTTTATTCCCAGTGATTCTTGTTCCAGCATCTTGGTCAAATGAGAATCCACCCCTCCCAAGCTTCTCCCTAGTAAATTACAAACCTTACCGTTCGATAAACTCATATCCAGCGGACGAGTGACCAAATCTTTTCGGTCTTTGATCGATGTTGGAATAATTAGTTTCGAATCGAGATTAAATCTTGCTGCAAGACTGCAACCAAATTCATACTTAGATATTCGCTCGTCCCCAACGACATGGAAGATGCCACTGGCAGACTTTTCTAGAAGCTCGTGCACGACATGCACCAAAGTTTCTGTAAAAATAGGCGTGTAATACACGTCATGAAAAAGACTAACGTGCTCTCCCCTTTGCAATGTTTCTAGAATGTAGTCGCTGAATGAGCGTCGATAGGGTAGTCCCCAGCCATAAAAATTTGTCCGTATGATCAATGCTGGTGGGTAAGCTCGGCTGACAACGGTTTCCGACTCTGCCTTGGTCATACCGTAAACATTCAATGGCTGAACTGGGTCAGATTCCTCACTCATTGGCTTGTTGCCGGCAAATAGATGATCAGTTGATATATGCACTAACTTTATACCGGCCTCAGCACATGCACCAGCCATTCGACCCGCCAAGGCTGCATTCAAATTTCGCGCATCTGCCGGGGATTTCTCACAAACCTCTACGCTTGTTAGTCCTGCTGTATGAATCACCACATCAGGCCTGATTATTTTCAGATGATGCATGACCGACGCTACTGAAGTCAAATCACATGATTCATTATCTACTCCTGCGATCGATACTTTTTTCTGATGTAAACCCAAAGTAACCGAAAACCTATCACGTATCGCAAGAGCCCAATTCACTCCAAGGAGGCCCGAACCACCGGTGATGAATATTTTATTCTTCATGAATTAATTATCCAAACTAATCTGGTCGAACAATTGCGCCGCAAAATTTTTCGGTGTCCACGGCTGTAAAGTAGCTCTTGCAATACTCACGCGCCGCTTCCAATTCAGCGGCTAATTTCTCTGCCGGGCTATCTAGATCCTGTTGAATTTGCATGAGAAGCTCATCTACGCTGCTGATAACTCTCTTCCAAACAGGCAGATCTGACAACGGGTCAATTGTCAATTGCTCCCCTGGTGGCTTGAAATAGAAGGGTCTCAAGCCCGCCACCACCGACCGAATCGCGGCGCCACTCCCCCGATAGATGGCCCACCTGCAGCGGACAAAATCATCAGTGATTGATTTATTCGATAAGTAAACATTGCGTGGTAACTGGGTAAATCTTTTACTTCTAAGCTTTAGCTGCGCGATTGACATGACAGGGTGCATGCGCACGACAAAGTCGATATCAGGCAGATGCTCTGCTGCATCAAATGTGAAGTCTAGAATTGTTAAACATTCTTGGATGGTTCCATCTGGGATCACTAGGCATGCCAAACGGTCCCGTGATGAGAGCGCTACATCAGGAGAAGATGGCGGATCTTCTTGTCTGTGTGTTCCAACAGTGATCACAGGCAAAACAGAGGGCCTGAGCAGACGTAGAAGTGTATTACGTGTAATTTCTCCTGCTGTGCAAATGACGTCTGGTTCATATTCTGCACTCAAAGACCGTTTGATTGCATGTTGGCGAGGAAATAAGATAGCATGTTGATAGCCTACACAGCGGATAGACGGGTCTACTGAACGAGCGGCAGCAAAGACAAGCCGCTCCCAGGCG